>Ga0209833_1002127_pt1 | contig 12227 bp, 11 predicted proteins | sample COGITO_mtgs_1105_3_FD_184797 | JGI IMG/M metagenome (GOLD analysis project Ga0209833, IMG submission 184797) | Pelagic marine microbial communities from North Sea - COGITO_mtgs_110506 (SPAdes) (version 2) | ecosystem: Environmental > Aquatic > Marine > Epipelagic ... | reverse complement strand
TTTTGAGCGGCATGCGGAGCTCAATAGTAAAAGCCGGCCGTTAGGCACGGTTTTTACTTGTTCTAAAATAAAAAGAAGCCTACTGAACTTGTTCGTTGTAGCCTCATTGTGTTTTGAAAAAGTCTGAGGTATCAGAATGATATTGGCTGGAGGCGAGCTTAGATATTGACGAACAACTAAATCGAGTGAAAATCGTTTTCGTAGGCGCTGCTAAGATGTACGGGATAAAACTATCCCAAAGAGAATAGGTTATATCGGGATCAAACTTCGTCAGTTTGTGTGCTTTCTTTTGGTTACTTTTCTTTGCACAAGCAAAGAAAAGTGACTGGCATGTCGGGCCACCCCCGACGACCTTGAACTTAAAACTTCAAAGAAAACATAAAAGTCCAGAATATAAGAATACTATGAGATCCAGTTTAAAGATCTATATTCTAGCTATCGCCCCACCCCCGACGGTCTTGACCTTAAAACTAAAAAAATTAACAGGATGCCGCGACTCATAACATCAAACATAAAGCCGATATCTAAAAGTTAAATTAAAAAGAGGAGGGGGGTTAAGCTAGTGCTAGCTTTTCGTTTTTCTTTTCGGCCATTTTCTTTTGCGTTTCTTCAATATCAGCATTAGTCCGCTGCTTCGTAATGCCAGGTATACCAAGACACAATAATTTGGTTATCTCAGTTCTTGGCAGCGCCTCACTTAAATAAAAGCCCTGAATCGTATCGCAGCCTAACTCTTGCAATAAATCCGCATGCTCAACATTCTCAACACCTTCAGCCACAACGCGCATATCTAAAGCATGAGCAACATCAATAATGGCCTGAGTAATAGCCACATCAACTTTATTGTCGAGCAAGTTAGCAATAAACATCTGGTCAATCTTCAAGATATCAACAGGCAATGTTTTTAATAATTTAAAAGTTGAGTAGCCGGTACCAAAATCATCAATGGCAATCTCGATGCCCATATCACGCAAACCGGTTAAGGTCTCCGATGTTTTTGCTAACGTATCTAAAATTAGTGATTCAGTTAGCTCAATAATTAATTGCTCTGGTGGAAATCCAGTACGTTTTAAAATACGTTTTATCTGTACCAGCATATCCTGACGAATAAGCTGCTTCGCGGATAAGTTAACCGCAATCTTCGCATGAGGAACGCCATCTTCAATCCACTTCGCACCATGTCGACAGGCTGTCTCTAAAACCATTTCACCAATGCCTGAGATTAAACCCGCATTCTCAGCAATAGGGATAAACTCATTGGGTGATACCCAGCCCAAATCGTCATGCTTCCAACGCACTAATGCCTCAATGGAAGTGATGTGGCCGGTCGCGAGATTCATCTTAGGTTGGTAATGAACAGTTAGGTCTTTGCGCGAAATAGCATGGCGCAATTCAATTTCAAGATTAAGACGTCGCAGTGATGGCGCGTTAGAGCTACTGCGAGTAAAGAATTTAACACTGTCACCGCCAACAGCTTTGGCATTTTGTAACGCACTAATAGCTTGGTGCAATAAAGTTTGCTCATTATCTGCTTTGTTAGGATAAAGACTAATACCGATACTGGCTGTGGTCATTAATTCTTGCTGGTCTATAAAAACCGGTTTGCGAATAACGTTGAGTAAACGATTAGCAAGTTGACGAAGTTGAGAGGCATTGTCGACACCCTCACTTAACACGGCATATTCATCAGAACCCAAATGCATGAGCAGATGATCACCATTGAGAGCATGTGTTAGTCGGTCGGTAGTGACATCAAGAAGCTGTTGTCCCACTTCTGGGCCAAGCGTTGATGTGATTGTGTTAAAGCGATCAAGATCGATAAAGAGAAGTGCTAGAGATTTTTTACGGAGCCGTGCCCGTGCGATGGCAAGTTGCAATCGCTGCTTGATGTCTATACGGCCAGCCAACAGTTTGGCATTTTCAAAAGCCGTAGCACCAAAAAAAGTATCAGTACTCAAGCTAAACGGTCTTGCATGGTAAAACCTCTACTACAGTGGGGCCTATTAAACGCGACACATATGCACTTGTGCAAGCGAATAACTCGTTAAAAAACAATAATTACCAACTATTTCTTAAAAAAGTTAGCATGTCTATAAATCACACGGTATATTGATCGGCTTAACTTTTATTTAAAATTTAATGCAGCAAAACGATACCTTATGGATGTTTCACGAATACTTGATTCTTTAAACAGCGCGCAACGCGAAGCTGTTTCTTGCGATAACAAAAGTGTGTTAGTGCTCGCTGGTGCGGGAAGCGGTAAAACTAGGGTGTTGGTGCATCGCATTGCATGGTTATTGCAGGTACAAGGTGTATCGCCATCGTCAGTAATGTCGGTGACCTTTACCAATAAAGCCGCTAAAGAAATGCGCTCACGTATTGGTGAGCTTCTGCAAATAACCCCGCAAGGCATGTGGGTGGGGACTTTTCATGGTATTGCGCATCGATTATTAAAAGCGCATTGGAAAGACGCAGGCTTACCCGAAAATTTTCAAATTATTGATAGCGATGACCAATTGCGCATGGTTAAGCGTTTATTAAAAGAACATGAGCTCGATGAAACACGTTTTTCTCCTAAATCTATTCAATGGTATATCAATGGTCATAAGGATGAAGGCCGGCGAGCTAAGCATGTCGATCACCATAATGATCCCTATGAAAAGACACTGGTTCAAGTTTATTTAGCCTATGAAGCCGCTTGTGAGCGTTCTGGGCAAGTAGATTTTGGTGAGCTATTGTTGCGTGCACATGAGCTTTGGTTAAACAGTCCCTCCGTATTAAATCACTATCAGCAGCGCTTCCAATATTTGTTGGTCGACGAATTTCAAGACACTAATACCATTCAATATGCATGGCTTCGAGTGCTTGCTGGCAATAGTAATACCATTACCGTTGTCGGTGATGATGATCAATCCATTTACGGCTGGCGCGGCGCTAAGATTGAGAATATCCAGCAGTTCAGTGAAGATTTTCCAGGCACCCAAACGGTTAAGCTTGAACAAAATTATCGTTCTACCTCATGCATTCTCGATGCGGCTAATGCCGTTATTTCGAACAATCCGAGTCGTTTAGGTAAAGAACTATGGACGGATGGCGAGACGGGAGATCCTATCTCGCTTTATGCTGCATTCAATGAGCAGGATGAAGCGCGCTTTATTGTTGAGCGTATAGAAGAGCATGTTAGTAATGACACACTTCGCTCTGAGCAGTCTATTCTATACCGATCTAATGCCCAGTCACGGGTTTTAGAGGAAGAGTTAATCCGTACCGGTATTCCTTATCGCATTTACGGTGGCCAGCGATTCTATGATCGTTTAGAGATTAAGAACGCGGTTGCTTATTTACGTTTGTCTCATGGACGCGATGATGATGCCGCTTTTGAGCGAGTAGTGAATACACCGACAAGGGGTATTGGCAACAAAACGATAGAAGCTTTACGGTTTCGTGCGCGTGAATCGAATACCTCAATGTGGCGAGCAGCCGAGCAATTAATTAATGATGGCAGTTTAACCAAGCGAGCCATGACAGCCCTGCAAAATTTTATGGCGCTAATCAATGATTGTGGTGAAGCATCAAGCACCTTGAGCTTAGAAGACTTGGCGGCTTTTGTATTAGAGGCCAGTGATTTAATGGCCTTTCATGGCAAAGAGACCGGTGAAAAAGGTCAGGCGCGAATAGAGAATTTACAAGAACTCGTTAACGCCACACGACAGTTTGAGCCAGAAGGTGATGACAGCACAGCACTTCGAGAATTTTTAGATACAGCAGCATTGGATTCTGGCGAACAACAAGCCGATGAATATACCGATGCTGTGCAGCTAATGACATTACATTCGGCCAAAGGTCTAGAATTCCCTGTGGTGTATTTAGCCGGTGTCGAAGAAAATCTTTTCCCACATAAGATGTCTGTAGAAGAGCCGGGGCGCTTAGAAGAAGAGCGTCGACTTTGTTATGTCGGTATTACGCGTGCCATGAAGCACCTTTATTTAACCTATGCCGAGACGCGTCGCTGGTATGGACAGGAATCTTATAATGCGGTGTCACGCTTTGTGCGTGAAATTCCCGATGAGTGCATTAAAGAGATTCGTGTTAAGGCCAATATTAGTCGGCCGGTAAGTGCAGGCATGTCATATGCCTCAGCCGATCATGAAACAGGCTTGTTACTTGGTCAGCGAGTGATGCACAGTGTCTTTGGTGAAGGCGTGATACTCAATATTGAAGGACAGGGCAGTAATGCTCGTGTGCAAGTTAACTTTGACGATGAAGGCAGCAAGTGGCTGGTCGCTGCTTATGCCAATCTTAATAGTATTTAAAGAGAGTATATTATGGGCGTTTTTATTAAGGCAGCTTCATTATGCGTAGCGTTGGCGATGTTAGCGGCTTGTGGTGGTAATGATGCTAGCCAAAATGGCAATGCAGGCGAGAATGTGGGCAAGAGCGCCAAACAAGAAAAGTATCAATGGAAGCTAGTAACCACTTGGCCGAAAAACTTTCCTGGTCTTGGTGTTGCGCCAGAAAATTTCGCTAAATTAGTCCATCGAATGAGTAGTGGTCGCTTAAGTATAAAGGTTTACGCAGCGGGCGAAATTGTTCCTGCTATGGAAGTGTTTAGTGCTGTGTCGAGTGGCACGGTTCAAATGGGTCACGGCGCGGCGTATTACTGGAAAGGAAAAATACCTGCTGCGCCATTATTTACCTCTGTGCCCTTTGGTTTAAACGCGCAAGAAATGAATGGCTGGCTTTATCACGGTGGCGGTCTTGAATTATGGCGAGAAGTTTATGCGCCCTATAATTTAGTGCCTATGGCTGGCGGGAATACCGGCATACAAATGGGTGGTTGGTTTAATAAAGAATTAAACAGCATTGAAGATTTTAAAGGCTTAAAAATGCGTATCCCAGGTTTGGGTGGTGAAGTCTTTACACGAGCAGGTGGCACAGCAGTCAACTTAGCCGGTGGCGAAATTTATACGTCATTACAAACGGGTGTTATTGATGCTGCCGAGTGGGTGGCACCCTATAATGATTTAGCTTTTGGTTTTAATAATGTGGCTAAATATTATTATTATCCCGGCTGGCATGAGCCCGGCCCTACTATTGAATTAATCATTAATAAAGATGCTTATCAATCCTTACCCGATGATTTAGTAGCGATTGTTGAAGCGGCAGCACGAACAATTAACCAAGATATGTTGGATGAATATACTTCGCGAAATAATGCGGCATTGGTAGTGTTAAAAGAGAAAGGGGTAGAATTGCGTCGTTATCCTGATGAGGTTTTAGATGTATTGCGTGAAACTTCAAGAATAGTGATGGAAGAAAATGCTCAGAACGATGAGATGTTTAAGAAGGTATATGCGTCTTATAATGCCTATCGTAAAAGCGCGACGGCTTATCATCAGATTAGTGAACGAGCTTACTACGATATAAGAGATTGAATGCGTTAAAGGCCGTTTTTAAAACGGCCAAGCCCAGTTACTAAACCATTATCTAAATTTACAAAAGCTACTTAACTGCGCGTGTTCGGCCATTATTATCGATGGAGACAAATACAAATAAGCCTTCAGTTACTTTAATTTTTTCACCACTCAGCCCGCTATCAATCCATACTTCAACTAATACTTGAATTGAGCTTCGGCCAACGCTAACGATTTCGGTATAGCAGCCGACAACAGCGCCTACATGTACTGGTACCAAGAAGTTCATATTGTCGATGGCGACAGTGGCCACTCGTCCGCCAGCGATTCTACCCGCAGCAACGCCTGCAGCAATATCCATTTGTGATAATAACCAGCCGCCAAAAATATCACCGCTAGCATTAGTATCTTTGGGCATAGCGATAGTCTGAAGAGACATTTCGCCATTTGGCATTGGGTTATCGTCGTTAGCATTCATGGTGTAAAAACTCGCTATAAATAGAACTAATAGAAAAGTAGATGTTACAGCTACTCAAATTGTACATGCGTTGTTAGTAATCATACCTTTGATAACAACAAAAAGATTGATGACCTATGCCCAGATTGCATTAATTGTAAATTTTTTCCGGTAACCAGGTGACTATGGTTGGCCAGCGTGTCATTAGCAAAAGTAAAAATAGTTGAATTAAAATAAAGGGAGCAACACCACGATAAATAGTGCTCGTCGCTATTTCGGCTGGTGCTACACCTCTAAGATAAAACAGTGCAAAACCGAAAGGTGGCGTTAAGAAAGACGTTTGTAAATTCACAGCAATCATAATGCCTAGCCATATGGGGTCAAAACCCATGGCTAATAGAATAGGGCCGACGATGGGCACAACCACAAAAGTGATTTCTATAAAGTCTAAAATAAAGCCCAGTAAAAAAATAACCGCCATAACAACCAGTAGTGCGCCCATCTTCCCGCCTGGCATATCCGCAAATAATGATTGTACTAATTCATCACCGCCGTAGCCTCTAAAGACTAATGAGAATAAAGTGGCACCCAATAAAATCATAAAAATCATACTGGTGATTTTTAGCGTTTCTCTCACTACTTGCTGTAAGCGAATAAAATTCAATTGCCGTTTACACAGCGCAATAACCGTTGCACCCAGAGCGCCAACCGCTGCCGCTTCAGTTGGCGTAGCGGCACCAGCAAGTATTGAGCCTAGGACTAAGAATATGAGTGCAAGTGGGGGAAGCAAATTTGAAATAATTTGCAGGCTAGAAATATCTTCATCATTTATATAGGCCGGCGCCACATTAGGTTTAAGCCATGAATAGATAAAAATATAAATAAGATACAAGCTCACTAAAATTATGCCAGGTATAAGAGCGCCTACGAATAAATCACCCACAGAAATAGTTTTTGGGCTAAATATACCTTGGTTTATTTGAGCCTGCTGATAGGCAGTAGAAAGAATATCGCCTAAAAGAACAAGTGCTATAGAAGGCGGAATTATTTGCCCCAGTGTGCCGGTGGCACAAATAGTCCCTGTAGCGAGCGCGGGATTGTATTTATGTTTGAGCATGGTCGGCAACGACATTAGCCCCATGGTAACAACGGTAGCGCCGACAATGCCGGTGCTGGCTGCGAGTAACATACCAACAATGACGACCGCATAGCCAAGGCCACCACGGCGCTTACCAAATAGCGCAGCCATATTATTGAGTAGGTCTTCAGCAAGGCGCGACTTCTCTAGCATCACACCCATAAACACAAATAACGGCACGGCGATTAAAGTGACATTCGTCATTACCCCAAACATACGGCTAGGCAATGCACCAAAAAGGGCAGCATCAAACACATGAGAGGCGGCGCCAATAAAGGCAAAAATCAAGGCGGTTCCAGCCAGAGAAAATGCGACGGGATAACCCAACATAAGTACTAGGCAAACAACTAAAAACATCAATAGAGGAATAAATTCAATCATATTAAAGTTCTGCCTGCGAATACTGTGAAAAACCGACTAGCGTTAAGGTCGATTTTGCAATTTCAGAAATGCTTTGTAGTAATAAGCCTGCTGCTAAAAGAGGTATCAGTGTTTTAAGTAAATAGACGATAGGAAGCCCGCCAGTATCCGATGAATGCTCCTTGAATTGCCAAGCTTGTAAAACATATTGATAGCTAGTGATAAAAATAAACACACAAAGCGGTAAAAGAAAGACGATGGCGCCAAACAGATTAACAGCAGCTTTTTTCCGTGGACTAAATTGGCGATAAAAAATATCAACACGCACATGGCCGTTAATGTTAACCGTGTAGGCAATACCCAGCATAAAGCATGCGGCATGCAAGTAGGTAACCGACTCTTGCAAAGCAATAGAGCCTATTTCAAAGCCATATCGTAGAATCACAATTAGACTTTGAGCGACGACCATAAGGACCAGCAGCCAAGCAACCGCATGACCGGTGCGGAGCGTCCATTTATCGATAAACGTGACGAGGCCATCCAGTGTGCTAAACAATTGCTGCGAGAAATTATTCACATGCTGTCCTATATCGATTTTGGTTCATGCTATAAAATTATTATTAGAATATATAAAAGGGGATGATTATACACATGCTGTAAGAGCCATGATAAAGTGGTTTTACTAAAATCGGTTAAATTAAAGCCATTTGACTGAGGTCGTCTTAGTTTATTGCACATCAATTTCTTACTTCAATGTTGTCGGTAGTGATAGTTGCCGACAAGTTTACGAGAGAGTTATTATGCAAAGCAAAGGATTAATCTTCTTAGTTTTATTCTCATTTTTAGGCTTAAGCGGTTGCGAAAAATCGATGAATATCACCGACGAGGCGCTAAGTGGTTATATTGAAGCGTGTTTAAGCAATGACAACTTATCACCAGGTATGGCGGTTGCCTGCGGTAACTATCAGAAAGAGTGTCAGCGTCGAGGCAAGGCGACGGGTAATTACTTCTGCTAGAAGTTGTTTATCGATCTGCCTGTCAATCCTAGCGCCTGCTGACTTTACTAGCGCTTGCTTACTTTATTAGTAACATGTATTAACGGCAGCGTGCTTGCAGCGCTAATAATTTTTGTTGCAGTGACTGTTGGTTTTGCGGGCTAGCTTTGGCCGCTAGTTGATAGTATTTATTCGCTTCTGCACAAAGATCTTTCTCCTCTGCGATTTCACCGAGCTTAATATAAGCAATTTGCGTGGGCGCTAAAAGTAAACTCGCTTGAAGGTCTCGCTCAGCAGATTCGTAAGATCGTAACTCATAACGCAAAATACCGCGTCGCAAAATGGGCGAATAGTACTGATTATTAAGTGCTATTGCTTGGTCAAATGATTTTAAAGCAACACTTGAACGATTAAGCTTTGTTTCAGCCGCCCCTTTGACTTCATAGAACTCACTTTCCTTAGGTTCAATTTTAATGGCTTGTTCTGCGAGTCTTATTGCTTCAGCATACTTTTTATCGCCGATTGCCTTTTTAGCTTTATCCGACAAATCATAAGCTGGTTTACGATCCATGAGCTTTTTAATTTCCTGTTGATAACGGGTTTTTCCTCGCTCGCCACCCCGTTTAAGTGACCATGCAGTTTGCTCATTCGCGGCAACCCTTGATTGTGACGGCGGGTGGGAGGCAAACAGCGCACTAAAGGCATCACTTTGACGGCCTTTAGAAAGCGCCACAAAGGTTTTCTGTAAACTCACCGCCGCTTCGGGATTGTAGCCGGCAGCACTCATATACTGCATGCCATAAAGATCGGCTTCGAGTTCACGGCTGCGACTATAACGGGTTTGTCCATAGAGGCCAGTATAAGCAATACCTTGTTGGAGGGCTTTATTGCTATAACCGGAATTAGACAACAGCACGTTAGCGGCCAGCTGGCCTACCGAGATTAATGAGCCAACTTCTTGGCTTTGCGCCGAATGTCTAGCATCTGCATGGACAATTTCATGAGCTAAAACAGCGGCGAGTTCAGCTTCATCTTTGAGAGAAATCAGTAAGCCGCGATTAACGGCAATTTTTCCACCTGGAAGCGCCCATGCGTTAGGGCTTGAATCATTTAGCACAATAAAATCATAAGGAAGGTGAGAGCGCTTGCTATACTGAGCGAGCTTTTTACCTACAGATCGAACATAGAGTGTTAGATCGGGATCAATTGTATAGGGACCGCCGCCCGCTTGCTGTTGATGGCTATAATGCTGCTCGCCAATCTTGCGTTCCCAGTTTTCATCAACCCAAGCGAGTTCTTGTTTACCGGTAACGGGATTCACAGAGCAAGACATAAGGGCTGACAATAAGGTGGCATTAAGCACAATGACAGCAAGCGTTGATAATGAAAAGCGCTTATACATAATAGGAACATCCGTTATAGGGCTTTTTATAAGCGGGTTAAGATTGTGAGTGAATGAAAACGAGCGAATAAATGCGCCGTATTGATTCATCGTTTGCGGTACAGTGTCAGTGATTGTAATGGTAAATGGCAAGTCGTTAACCGCAATCTTTGCCAAAATTTTACGTGAATGGTAATTTAAGGCGCCGAAGTGAAGTTTTTAAAGTTCAAATGACGTTAATTTCAAATAAAATAACCAACCAATGATAATATGGGTTCTCTGAATAAAAGGCATTGATTTATGCTCGTTGTAATTTCTCCAGCAAAAACGTTGGATTTTGAAACACCTGCCGTCACCAATACGGCCACTAAACCTTTAATGTTAAAAGATTCTACAGAGTTAGTGGAACTTATGCGCGAGTATGCGCCAGAAGATATTGTTAACTTAATGTCGGTCAGCCAAAAAATTGGTGAATTAAATTCTGAGCGATTTATGAATTGGCATACACCCTTTACCAAAAAAAATGCGAAGCAGGCAGTGCTGGCATTTAAAGGAGATGTGTATACTGGTTTAGATGCAGAATCTTTTGATGATAAAGATTTTGAATTTGCTCAAGCACACTTACGCATTTTAAGCGGCCTCTATGGTGTATTAAAACCCTTAGATTTGATTCAAGCCTATCGATTAGAAATGGGGACTAAATTAGATAATGCTAGAGGAAAAAATCTCTATGAGTTTTGGGGCGACAAACCCAGTGTCTCACTTAAAAAGCAATTGGCTAGTTTAAAGTCAAAGGTATTAATTAATTTAGCATCTAATGAATATTTTAATGTGGTCGATAAAAAGCTATTAGGCGCTGAGATTATTACGCCGGTATTCAAAGATTATAAAAATGGTAAATATAAAATAATCAGTTTTTATGCAAAAAAAGCGAGAGGTCTAATGAGTGCTTATATTATTAAGCATCGTATAGAAGATCCGTCCAAGCTTAAAAAATTCACCACAGCAGGATATCGATTTGATAAGGATTCATCTGATGCAAAGCAGTGGGTCTTTTTGCGTGATGAACAAATATAAATTATGGATAGAGAGGATTTAAAATGAGTTTTGTTAAATCCGCATCATTGCGTAATCAATTTTTGATTGCGACACCGACATTAGAAGATGGTATTTTTAAATCCAGTGTTACCTATATTTGCGAACACGATGAAGATGGCGCAATGGGCATTATTATTAATCGGCCCTCTGATTTAAAATTCAATGACTTGGTAAAAGAGTTTGAAGCCGTTGAGACTTCGGAATTAAATACCCAGCCGGTGATGGTTGGTGGTCCCGTTGGTTTAGAGCGTGGATTCGTATTGCATCAAACGCCGGAGAATACGATTGAGTGGTTATCGACACTTCAGATTAGTCAGGATATTGCGCTAACCGGTTCCAAAGATATTTTAACCGCATTGGGTGAAGGTCAAGGCCCTGATAAATTTTTATTTGTGTTGGGTTATGCCGGTTGGGGTGCGGGGCAATTAGAGCAAGAGCTAATGGAAAATGATTGGCTGACTTGTCCAGCAACACCAGAAATTTTGTTTTCAACGCCTTATCATTTGCGTGCAGAAGCAGCAGCTAAATCATTAGGTGTAGATTTAAGTGCACTTGCAACACAGCCAGGTAATGCTTAAGTATTTATGTCTACTCAAAACTCTGACAATAATAATTCTGCCAATAAAAATCAAATTATTTTAGGCTTCGACTTCGGTTTAAAGCAAATCGGTTTAGCTGTGGGTCAAACATTGACGCAGTCAGCGCGACCGTTAACGGTTTTTAAAGCGAAAGACGGTAAGCCGCAATGGCATGAAATTGAGGCGCAGTTGGCGGAGTGGAAGCCGGATTATTTGGTGGTGGGTTTGCCGTTGAATATGGATGGTACAGAGAGTGATATGTCGGTGCGGGCAAGAAAATTTGCTAATCGTTTGCATGGTCGTTTTGGTTGTGTGGTTGAGCTTTGTGATGAGCGTTTGTCGAGTGCGGAGGCGAAGTCGCAGTTAGCTGAGGGTAGGGCTATTGCTAGGCAGGATTCGAGTGCGGAAGCCGCGGAGCAATATGGGCAGGCGATGAGTCGGAATAAACGTGATGGGACGGTTGATGCAATTGCTGCGCAGTTGATTGTTGAGAGTTGGTTAAGTCGTTAGGGGAAGTTTTTCTCGTTTGGCGTAATCTTACATTCTGGATTCTTATTTTTTCTTTTTAGTTTTAAATTCAAGATCGTCGGGGGTTGCCCGACAGCCAGTCACTTTTTGTATTCGCTACGCTCACCCTACGGGGCGCCCTTCAGGCGCAGCCCAAACTACGCTGTGCAACAGCAAAAAAAGTAACCAAAAATGCCGCAACCTTAACGGCGAAGCTTGAGCACGACGGGTGCATCTCGTAGTGTTTTCTGTCCAGTAGTTCCAGAGGGTTTATCGCCAAGCGGTATAGGGGGGGGGGT
>Ga0209833_1002126_pt1 | contig 12230 bp, 10 predicted proteins | sample COGITO_mtgs_1105_3_FD_184797 | JGI IMG/M metagenome (GOLD analysis project Ga0209833, IMG submission 184797) | Pelagic marine microbial communities from North Sea - COGITO_mtgs_110506 (SPAdes) (version 2) | ecosystem: Environmental > Aquatic > Marine > Epipelagic ... | reverse complement strand
CGCATTCACCTTATCATAAACCAGATGGGGTTCCCATCCTCTATAAAGAAGGTAGTCGGCGAGTTTTTTCTTTTTTTTCCACGGATCGTTTTCGGTCAGCGTTGCTGCTTTTTTTTCTGCTAAAGTGTGAAACGTTTGAAGATAGTCGTTAGGGTCAATTTCTAAAAGTGCCGTTTTAATCATATACTTAGACAGTTGTCTTTGTTTGAGTTCTAAGGTCAATCGGACTTTTCCCCATTTTTTAATGTTAAATTTCCCTCTTACAAAAGCTTTTGCAAACCGTTCTTCGTTGAGATGACCGTCTTCAATTAGTGCCACCATAATAATTTCAATGGCTTCGGGAATCATTCGCATTTGCTTGAGTTTTTGCTCCACTTCTTTATGGCAACGATCTTGATAGGCGCAATACCTTTGAAGTTTCGAAAGGGCCTCTTCTAAGGTGTATGTTTTATGCGTTTGATACATTCTTATGGTTTATAAGTAATCGCGAAAATCAGATTGGTTCCTGGTGCGGAAATTCCTGATGAATAGGTTCGATACCGTTGATTGGTGATGTTTTCAATAGCACCAACAAAAGAAATTGATTTATTAAAATCAAACTGTGTTCTAAGGTTGAGCGTGTACCATGACGGCGCATAAGGGTTTCCTTGAGGGTCTAAGGCAAATAAATCGTCTGATAATTCATCTGAAATATCTGAGTTGCGAAGCGCCCCGTTATAATTTACGAATCCATCAAACTGTAATTTATTGTGTTTCCATATAATATGGGCATTTCCAAAAACAGGCGCTACATGTCTCACAGGCATTTCAACTCCAGGTAATTCTTCTTGAACTCCGTGTACATAACTAAATTGAGAGGTGAATTCTAAAGCCTTTAAAAGTCGCGCTTTTAAGCCTGCTTCAAAACCATAAATCCAAGACTTAGAAGCATTTTGTATGGCTTGAATTTCGCTTGATTCGCCATAGTATTCCATTACCGATTCGCCTTCAACTACGAACTTTTTCCGAACCAATGCGTTGTCTAAATAAGTGTAATAAGCGGAACAATCAAAAACTAATGATTCGTCTAAATTGACCGTAACTCCCAATTCACCACCATAGGCATATTCGGGCTTAAGCTTACTATTTGGCACCACAACTAAGCCGGGTTCGGATTCAAATATTTTTCCAATGTCGTCAATATTTGGAGCTCGAAATGCCGTGGTCATATTAAGTTTCCAGAGAAAGGTGGAGTTCGGATTCCAACTAAAACCAAGAGTCCCCGTTAGCGCACTGGTATCTAGATTCGCCATTTTAAAAGGAAGGTTGAAAAACAAATTATTAGCGGTTAAGTCTGCATTAATAGTTACATAATTGTATCGTACACCCGATTGTACCGTTAGCTTAGGATTCGGTTTGTACTTATGACTTAAATAGGCTGCTAAGGTTTGCCAGTTCGAACCGTTGGGATAACGAGAGGCGATGGCCTGAGGCGTATTGGTTGTGATGTTGGTGGCTCGACCCTTAGAGCCAACACGATTGTATATATACTCTGCTCCGTAAGAGATGTTCGCTTTTTCTGAAATCGTTTTATCAAAATCAAAGTTCAAAGAAAGAGCATCTACATTCTCTTCTCTAATATTTCGAGTGTCTGAATTAAATTTTCTATTAATCCGACTCTCTTTAAAATTCTGATATGCGAGCGACACTTTGACTTTATCATGCAGATTGGAACGGCTGCTTAATTTAGTCATTTGTACATTTGCTAATAGCCAATCTTGAGGGCCGTAATTCCATTCTGCATAGCTTAAAACATCGTCAGCATCATACGTTGCTAGTTTATCATATCTAGGATAATCGGAAGTCGTTGAGTAATGAACCCCCAGATCAAATTTTAAATCGTCACTTGCTTTATATAACACTTTCTGAGCAAGGTGTAATTGGCGGAAATTAGTAAATTTCTGAACTCTAGGAGACGTGTTAGGAACCATCAGGTCTAGACCGTTCAAACGTTGGCTAAAATTAAGCCTTAAATAATCTTCTGGACCATTGGCTCCCATCTTCAAATCTCCAAAATCTGACACACTAACACTACTGTGAAATCCCCATTTTTGAAACCCCAAATTAAAATCGATATGGGATGTTTTTTCACTGTTCGCAGAAGCATACCGAATGGTGCTTCGCGCCGACAAATAGGGTGTTTGAGATTCGGATAGTTTTGGCGTTGTTGTATAAAAGTTCATGACTCCACCAATGGCGTCGCTTCCATAAATAACAGATCCAGCTCCTAAAATGACCTCCGTTCTTTCAACATTAAAAGGGTTTATTGACAATACGTTTTGAACATTTCCACTTCTAAATATGGCGTTGTTCAAGCGCACACCATCCACTGTGATTAGGAGTCTATTTGTAGAAAACCCTCGAATCATTGGGTTTCCACCTCCTAATTGACTTTTTTGCACAAACACTCGTCCGCTATTACTTAATAAATCTGCGCTAGTTTGTGGATTGGAAAACTGAACCTCTTTGGAACTAATACTTATAATATTTTGTGGGACTTCTTTTTTACTCTGTTTAAATTTGGAGGCCGATATCACAACTTCGTTTAAGCTTGTTGCTTTTGGAGCAAGAAAAACCGTGTCCTGAATCGATGATTTAAGAACTGAAATTTTGTGATAGGAAAGGTGTTGAACATAAATTTTTTCAAAATCTTGAAACTTTTCAAGACCAACTTGGCCATCAATATCTGTAACAAACGTTTTGGTTTTAACTTGATTGAACACAGCAGTCCCAGGAAGAGGTTCCCTGGTTGTTTCGTCGGCTACAACAATTTGTTGCGCTGAAATCGTCAGAGTAAAAAGGCCAAAAAAATAATACGCAAAATGATTCATTTTAGCTGTATACTTGATTTAAAACTGTTAATGACTTGGGGTGTTTAAATGCATGCAAATGTAATTTAAAATAGCTTAAAATCATATTGAGTAATTCGTGCTTTTGAGAAGCATTTAGCGCGTGCGTTATTGTCGTATCAAATTTTGTGCCCAAGAATGGTTTTAATAATTTTAATTTTTCACCACTAACACAGTAGTCCCCTAGGTTGGGTTGAAATTTACCATCTTGCAAATTAAAATAAGGTTGGTCGTTTTGAGTTGTATCTGGATTGATCCCTAAAAACTTTGTCAATCCCATTAAAAATTGATGATGAAATGTGCCTGTGTTTTCACTGGCATCAAACCATAACAGGGTGGTTTCAATGTATTCAAAAAGAGGCGTATTGGCTTCTTCCTCGTTTAAAATCATTGATAAAATTTCGGATAAAAACAATAAAACTGTTGATTTAAAAATATTGGTGTGTAGTGATTCGTAAGGTTTGTGTAGGCGAACTTCTTTGAAATATTGTAACCCTCGAGTTTCCTTATGCTCTGCTTCTATTTGTAGTAATGAAAGTAGTTGAAAATAAGCAGGCTTTAGTTTCCCTTTTTTAGTTTTAGAGGCGTTTTTAATCAAATAACTTTTCACTCCAAAGGACGCAGTGTAGCATTTAACTATAAGATCGTTGTCGTTATATTTAATTTTTGAGATGACAATTGCTTTCGTTGAAATAACCATTAGCGTATGATCATTATTTTTGAAACTTTCGTTTCAAGGGTGTCAAAGTCTGAAAGAAGTACAACATAAACTCCAGAAGCCACCGTGTTATTTGCTAAATTTTTTCCGTTCCAATAAGCCGTTCCACCGTCGAGCTCAAGGTTGTTCCCTTTGTAACGTAAATTAACATTCGATTGTGCTTCGGCGACTAAATTACCTTCAATGTCGGTTATTTTGATATTAACATTTTCACTAATGTTTTGGATTTTGATCTTATCCTCGGCCATATTAAAACCTGGTCTTACAGGATTTGGATACACATAAACCGCTTCGAGTGATTCGTTTGTGCTAGACCCACCTGTTTTAAAGGCGACCAAACCCCGATCGGTTCCAAAATATATAATCCCATTTTCGGAATCTAAAGCCATATCATTCACGCCATTTGAAGGAAGTGGCGAATTGTCTTTAGTGAAATGGTGAATGGTGTTTTGACCATCCGATGATACATAAAAAACGCCGGCATCTGCCGTAGAAATCCATTTATTGTTTGATCCATCAACGATGATATCTGATATAAATTGTAGCGACAATAACTCTTGTGCAATGCCATCTTCGAGAATAATAATAGGTTCGGTTCTTACGATATCTTCTGTGAAAAAATTTGAGGTATTATACAAAACTCTTAAACCTCTGTAAGTTCCAATCCAGAGGACGTTGTTTTTATCTAGTGCTAATGCTTTGACTGCGGTTGTCGGAAGGTTCGAAACATCTTTATCGTTTATGTTTTTTAGCAACATCCCATTTTCATTGAAACCAATCAAACCAGATCTATAACTCCCAATCCATTTTGTTCCATCCGGTCCGATAACAATTTCACTAAAACCATTTTCGTCACTTAAAGGATCTGGTATAATGGATGTGAAATCGTATGAGGTCCATTGGTTATTAATTGGGCTTAATTTTTTGAGAGGCCTTTTAACTTTAGAATTTAAAATCCACAAATCGCTTTGGTCATCAAAAACAGATCCTGAAACACGAATGGAAATATAATTTGGATCAGGTGTATATATTAGAGCCTCTAATCCGCTATTAGACGGGTCAAAAAGGGTCATGGAGTCCTCAACTTTAAGACTTAATAAGCCACTGTGAAGTGAGCTTATAAATATTTGGTCTGGGTCTAAGGGGTTTATGGAGATTTTATTTAAGTCGTAAACATTGGATTGGACTGTATTTTGAATACTGTCATATATTACATTATCCCATTCAACATTTTGTAAACGGCTTATCCCTCTTTTTTTTAAATTTGGGGTGAAAAATATTGAATAGGCTCCAAAAGTAACCCATAAATTATCATAGCCGTATTCCAAAGAAAATACACTATTTCTAAGCGGTCCAGAGGGGTGTATTTCCTCATAGCCTAAGGATGATCTCATATCTGATTTTAACACCCCAAACTCAGTTGTACCAATATAAAGCGCATCGTTTAAGAGTAATGCGCTAGTATAGCTAGTGTCAAATTCATCCCTAACTGGAAGCGTATCTATAAGGTTAATCGTCGCATCATAATGATAAATAACGGATGGAGTCGATACCAAAACAGAATCGTCAGATAGCTTCAACTCTAAAACCGACTGCGGTAAAGCGGTCTTAACCTCTAGGGTTGATCCTTCGATTTTATATAAAATATCATTTGACTTTATCGTGTATAAACTAGTAGCATTAGCGCCAATAAATTTAAAATCCCCAGAAACTACTAAATCCCAAAATTTAAAATCTATTAAATTTGCATTGGATAAGCTTGCTTTTTTTAACCCCGTATTATATCCACAAGCTGCATATAATTCATTGTTAAAAACAGCGGTTTGATTAACGCTTACCTGCGTTCCATTTGTTCCAATGTAATATGTGTCCCCAAACTCTAAATTTTCTAGATTATACACTGAAATTCCGTAATCTGTTGCGATATATACAACGTTACCAAGTTCGTTAAAGTGGTTGATTTTTTTTTGAGACGATGGTATGGTTGTTTTATTGATAACATCAATTACTTTTAAAACTTGTTTTTCTGTATCTTTAAAAACTTCGATCAAACCATTTTCATAACCTATCAACAATAATTGATAATTGCTGCTATAATGAATTGTTGAGATTAACTCTCCTGAGAGCCCATTAAGTGTTGTAATCGTTTCGAGTTGATTGGTACTTGGGTCATAGGAAAAGATTGAATTTTCTGAAGCTGCATAAAATTTTGTATCCCCTTGAACAACTTCCTTAATGTTCAAATATGAAAAATGTCCAATCCATGATGTATCATCGTTCTGGCCCCAAGAAAACGTGGAGAGCACAAAAAAGAGGATAAGTACATAAAAGTATGTTTTCACGAATTGATATTTAGGTTCAAATATATTTATAACTAACGAGAAATTGTCGCATTATTATATATAAACAAAAAAAGCTTTCATTGATTTGAAAGCTTTTTAGAATATGTCTGGTCGTTATTACACGACGCCTTGTGCGAGCATTGCGTCGGCTACTTTTACGAACCCTGCAATATTGGCCCCTTTTACATAATCGATATACCCTGTTTTTTCGTCTTTACCATATTCAATACACGCATCGTGAATATTAGACATGATATCTTTTAGCTTTTCATCAACTTCTTCTCTTGACCAATTGTAACGTAAAGAGTTTTGAGTCATTTCCAGTCCTGAAGTTGCAACCCCGCCAGCATTGGATGCTTTCCCAGGAGCAAATAAGATCTGAGCTTCGTGGAACTTCGTAATTGCATCTTTTGTCGAAGGCATATTGGCGCCTTCGCTCACACAAATACAACCGTTTTTTAACAACATCTCAGCGTCATGCTCATTTAACTCATTTTGGGTGGCGCAAGGTAATGCAACCTCACATTTCACCTCCCAAGGGGTTTTGTTAGCCACAAATTTCGCTTTTGGATAGGCCTTAATATATTCGCTTATTCGGCCTCTTTTAATGTTTTTAAGCTCCATTACAAATGCCAACTTATCAGTGTCAATCCCCTCTTGATCTAAGATGTAACCTGAAGAATCTGATAAAGTAACTACTTTACCTCCGAGTTGAATTGTTTTTTCGGCAGCGTATTGTGCGACATTTCCAGATCCAGAAATTACAACTGTTTTTCCTTTAAAACTATCGCCTTTAGTTTGCAACATTTTTTCAGCAAAATACACATTTCCATAACCTGTAGCTTCTGGACGAATCAGTGATCCTCCCCAAGTCATTCCTTTTCCTGTAAGAACACCCGTAAATTCATTTTTTAATTTTTTATACATTCCAAAAAGGAATCCGATTTCGCGACCTCCAACGCCAATATCTCCTGCTGGGATATCCGTATTTGGGCCAATATGACGAAACAATTCACTCATAAATGCATGACAAAATCGCATGATTTCATTATCACTTTTTCCTTTTGGGTCAAAGTCACTTCCTCCTTTTCCGCCACCCATTGGAAGAGTTGTTAAGCTATTTTTGAAAACTTGTTCAAATGCTAAGAATTTCAAAATACTCATATTAACCGTTGGATGAAATCGAAGCCCTCCTTTATACGGTCCAATGGCTGAATTCATTTGAATTCGATACCCCCGATTCACCTGTATTTCGCCATGATCATCGACCCAATTGACTCGAAATGAAATCGCGCGTTCGGGCTCAACCATCCTTAACAAGATGTTTTTTCCATGATAAATATCATGTTTCACAATGTAAGGAATCACGGTTTCAGCAACTTCTTCTACCGCCTGAATAAATTCAGATTCATGTCCGTTTCTTTCCTTTACTAGGTCTAAAAATCCTTTTATTTTTTCTTCCATATCAAACTAATTGGGGTGTTAAAATTTAAATATTATAGACTACAAATATATAATATCTTTAAAAATATTGGTATATTTTTTTGTATTTGATAATTAAGGGTCGATAATTAAGATATAAATTCTTAATTTGATATTTTATTGGGAATTATTTAATGAAATATGTAATTCGTTGCATAAAACACTAGTTTAAGGCCTGTTTTAAATCTTCAATCAGGTCTTCAGCGTTTTCGATTCCGACACTCAAGCGAATTAATGAATCTATAACACCCGTTTTTTCACGCGCTTCTTTTGGAATACTTGCATGGGGCATACTGGCGGGGTGCCCCGCTAAAGATTCTACGCCTCCAAGAGATTCTGCCAAGGTAAAAATTTTAAGATTTTCAACCATTTTAATAGCCTCTTCAAAATTGTTTCCTTTGGTTGTAAATGACAGCATCCCTCCAAAATCGTCCATTTGCTCTTTGGCAATGTCATGATTTGGGTGTGACTCAAACCCAGGCCAAAAGACGTTTTCTACTTTTGGATGATTCAACAAAAATGTCGCGACTGCTCTTCCATTTTCACAATGACGTTGCATGCGAATGTGCAGCGTTTTAATTCCTCTTAAAACCAAAAAACTGTCATGAGGTCCACAAATAGCTCCGCTCGCATTTTGAATAAAATACAATTGATCCGCTAAGATTTTGTCATTGACTGCTAAAGCTCCCATCACCACATCGCTATGACCACCCAAATATTTTGTAGCGGAATGCATGACAATATCAGCACCTAAATCTAATGGTCATTGCAAGTATGGCGTCGCAAATGTATTGTCCACTGCGAGCAGAACCTGGTGTTGCTTTGCAATGCGAGAGACTGCTTTTATATCAATGATATTGAGCATCGGATTGGTAGGGGTTTCAACCCAAATTAGCTTGGTGTTTAAGTTGATATGTGTTTCGATATTACTGGCATTTCCCATACCAATAAAATGAAATTTGATGTGAAATTTTTCAAAAATCTGAGTAAATAATCGGTAAGAACCACCGTATAAATCGTTGGTTGAAATGACTTCATCGCCTGGCTTTAAAAGCTTTAATACGGCATCAATGGCCGCTAACCCAGATCCAAATGCCAGTCCAAATTGTCCGTTTTCAATACTCGCAAACGACTTTTCTAATGCATGTCTCGTGGGGTTATGAGACCGCGAATATTCATACCCTTGATGGCCTCCGGGAGTCGTTTGAGCATAGGTTGTGGTCTGATAAATCGGTGGCATTACAGCGCCATAGGCTTTGTCGGGCGATTGACCGCCGTGGATAGTTTTGGTATTAAATTTCATACTGTTTATGTTAGAGACTGTTTTTCATCGCTAAAATATATCCTAGGTGAATACCTTCGTGAAACGTGTTGAAGCTCAAAGCTTCTTCCACACTTGTGAGCGTGACATTTAAGGAAGTTGTATAGGGTGAGAAGTTCTTGAAAGCGCCTTTTTCATAGTCTAGTTTAGTGTTTTCAATTGTAGAAATCATAAGTGATTTTATCATTGCGAACTCTTCTTGGGTTGCATCGTGTTCTGTTTGAGTCCCTTTTCGGTAGGCTTGTACCAAGGAGTCATCTACTAATAATGGAGTGTTAGACAATCCATATACCAACAATTGCTGGGTGACAACTGTATGGGCAACGTTCCAAAAAATAGAATTTCGGTACCCTTTGGGGATACTGTTGAGTTGGTCTAATGAAAAATTTTCAATGATTTTTAATAAAAGTGTTCTGTTTTGTAGTGTTACTTCGTGATTCCAGTCCATATTAGTGTGAGATTATTTAGTTCTTAGTAAAGAAATGATTTTCTTTGTAAAAATAAGGAAAGAATCGCATGAAAAAATTCTATTTTTTGAGTAGCTGTAATACCTGTCAACGAATTTTAGATCACTTGGATTTAGGAGCGGAATTTGAATTACAAGACATAATAAAAACGCCTATCAGTTCATATGAGCTAGAGAAACTCAAAGAAATCTCTGGCAGCTACGAGGCGCTTTTTAGCAAGCGTGCAAAATTATACCAAGATTTGGGTTTGAAGGATAAATCTCTTGACGAAGATGGCTATAAAAATTATATTCTTGAACATTATACATTTCTAAAACGCCCTGTTCTCGTTTTAAATGGACAACTATTTGTTGGTAATAGTTCAAAAGTAATTAATTCCGCAAAAACAGCGATTTTGAATGAAAAATAATAGATTTGCTCTCTTTGCGCTTCTATTGGTGCAGCTATTCTATGGAGTAACCTTTACCTTTGCAAATGATGTAATTGATGGTGGATATATGCAGCCTTATGGGTTTATTTTATTTAGAGTCAGCTTAGCAACAGTCCTTTTTTGGCTGTTTAGTATCTGGACTCCTAGTGAGAAAATAGACCGAGAAGATTTTTCCAAATTTATGCTCGCGGCCCTTTTTGGAGTGGCTCTTAATATGCTAGCTTTTTTCAAAGGACTTCAGTTCACCACCCCTATAAATGGGTCAGTGATTATGGTAACTACGCCTATTATTGTATTGATGCTTTCTGCGATCATTTTTGGAGAAAGGATTACAAAAGTTAAAGTAGCAGGGATTTTGGCAGGGCTTTCTGGCGCCTTAATTTTAAGCATCTACAATCGTTCTATGGGCTCAGGAGACAATGTCTTATTGGGTAATTTTTTAATTCTAGTAAATGCGGCTTCATACAGTTACTATTTAATTTTGGTAAAAAAATTAACCAATAAATACCACCCGTATACTTTTATTAAATGGTTGTTTTTGTTTGGAACCGTCTTTGTGCTTCCATTTGGATGCAGTGAGTTAGCAGCTGTCAACTGGAGTAGCTTCACGCCTTATATCTGGTTTTCGTCTTTGTTTGTTGTGGTGGGTGCTACATTTGCAACCTATTTGTTGAATCCAATCGCATTGCGAAGCCTGAGCGCCACAACCGTTAGCTCCTTTGTCTATATTCAGCCAATTATTGCAGGAATTTTTGCGATTATGATGGGGAGCGACAGCTTGAGTACGGTTAAAATTCTGGCAGCTGGTTTAATATTTTTAGGTGTATATTTGGTTTCTAAGAATCCCCCACAACACACTACAAAATGAGTTCTTATATAACTTCTTTATACCCTTCAGTTGATCTTATCGATCCTGTTATTTTTGAACATATTAATTCCGAAAAGAACGTCTATTTTTCAAAACCATTCCTAAAAGCTTTTGAAGTTTCTAACCCTCAAATTGAATTCAAGTACATCGCTCTGTCCGATATTAATAAAAACACGGTGGCCCTTGCGCTAGTTCAGATCATTAGTCTGAATGTAGAAGGGATGTTGAAAAATATAAAAGTAGCACCCTTCATTCGAAAATTTTTAAGTTTCTTATTTTGTAACGAGCATATAAAAATCATGTTCTGTGGCAATGTATTTTTGAGTGGTGAACATGGTATTTGTACATCCAAAAGTATTTCTTCAGAAGTTATTATGAAAGAAATTGGAGCCGCTTTAGATGCTGTTGCCGCTAACTCTAAACCGTTACATGCCCTTTTCATTAAAGATTTTAGGTTTGAATCTCTTAAAAATACACGCCAATTTTTAAATTTTGGCTACAGTGAGATCAAGGTGGAGCCTAATATGATTATTCAACTAAAACCAGAATGGAAAACTTTTGAAGATTATAAAAATGTTTTAAAATCAAAATATCGAGTCAAAGCAAACAAAGCCGATTCCAAAAGTAGCACTTTAAAAACACGCATATTTAACGCACAGGATTTGGAGACTTATAAAGGAGAATTACAAGCCTTGTATCAAAACACTATTGCCAATGCGAGCTTTAATGCGCAAGTTTTAAATCTAAACACGTACAGTCATCTAGGATCGACCTTGAAAGAAGATTTTATAGTGAAAGCCTATTTTTTAGACGATAAGCTTGTTGGCTTTTTAACGGCACTTGTCAATAAAAACCATCTTGATGCACATTTTATTGGATTGGATTACAAGTTGAATAAGTCCCATGCCATTTACACCCGTATTTTAAATGATTATGTAAGACTCGGCATCGAAAAGCAAGTGTCTTCTATCAATTTGGGTCGCACAGCTTCCGAAATAAAAACCACGATAGGCGCCAAGCCTTTGGAGCTAAGTTGTTATATAAAACACAAAAACTCCTTCATAAATTCTTTAATAACGCCCTTTTTAAGACGCATAAAAATCAAAGAATTTAAACAACACTCACCCTTTAAATAACAAAAAGGCCGAAGCCTTTCTGTTATGAGTTTATATGTTATACAGGCCATCCGTTTAAGATGCCTCCCATAAAAGCCAAAGAAACGACCCAATAAAACACATTGATAAAAATGTATTTAGTCGATTTCATTTCAAACAAACTATTGGTCGCCATCGTTGGAAGTACCACAAAAACGGCTAAAAAAGCACCGTGAACAAAACCGTGTCTAAAGGTCATAAAAGCTTCTGTGCCATGACGCATCTCATCAGGGCCTCCGACCAAAACATTGATGTATAAATAAAAAGATAAAACAACCAACATGATCAACGCTATAATATACGCTTTTAGAGGGGATGCTTGTTTGATTTTTTCTTCGGTAATTCCGGTTGCTTTCATCCAAGCAGATCCAAATACTTTGGGATGGTACCAAAAAGCGCCAATGATTAAAGGGACTAGTGCTGACACAATAACAGCCAACCAATTCATTGAAAAATTTTCCATAATAAGTAGATTTTTAGTTAAGTTGAAAACAATATAAGGATTTTTTTGAGTTTATCCATTTTGATGCGTAAAGGTTGATATTCTACTTGGGTATACT
>Ga0209833_1002110_pt1:7500-12308 | contig 12308 bp, 7 predicted proteins | sample COGITO_mtgs_1105_3_FD_184797 | JGI IMG/M metagenome (GOLD analysis project Ga0209833, IMG submission 184797) | Pelagic marine microbial communities from North Sea - COGITO_mtgs_110506 (SPAdes) (version 2) | ecosystem: Environmental > Aquatic > Marine > Epipelagic ... | reverse complement strand
TTGTGTGTGCTCGATCAACTGCAGAAATTCCGGTTCCTGCAACGTCTTTTGCATCAACTGATACCGCGTACGCAGTACCTTTGCGGTCTTCATTGACCGCAGTCATGGGCGGAAGACTTAAACGGTCAAGTAACTCACCCGACATTCCCACACACACGTATCCGGACGTGTAGCGGATCATGAACGCGGTTAACTCAGGTGTCGCCTTGGATGCCGCAAAAATTAAGTCGCCTTCGTTTTCACGATCTTCGTCGTCAATAACCACAACCGACTTACCTGCTCGAATCGCGGCAATTGCATCGGGGATCGAATCTAAACGAACGCCGTCGCCAGAGTCACGTGGCTGATCTACGAATGTCTCCTGCGAGGTCGCGCGTTTACGGACTTCGTCACTCGGGGCAAAAAGTTCGTCAGCTGGGATCACCCCAACAGCCTACCGCGCCTGCGTTGCACGCTTGAGAGTACGAACCTCGACCTCAAGAGCACTGCCCAGACCTCCCTGTGACTTCCAAAATCGACGCCTCAAAACACCTGTGCAGTTCACTGCAGTTCCCGGCTCGAGCGTCAAAACCTTCTTGGCCACCGACGCTCGAAATGTTTGGCACGGCATCGTGTCAACTTTCGTCGTGCCTACGTACTCCCCAATTGGCCGATCAACGATAACCGCAAAAGTGGTCGCAATATCCCCGCTCGGCAATTCCTTTTGGACGACCCGGCTCCCCAACCTACCCATTATTTCGACACTATTCATTATGCAATCTCCTCTTGAATGGACGTGAGATTCATTATTGGTCCGATTTCACCCGACAAACAGGACTAATCTGTCGTTGTGGATCACCCGACACCCCTTGTGGAAAGCCGCTCTACACAGAGCGAACCAGTTATCGCCGAACTTGGTGCCGGAGTGCACTCCATCGACACACTCATGGGTGGATTTGAGGGAATCACCTCGAGTTACTTCATTGCCAGCGACCGCCCAGCATTGATTGAGACTGGTGCCGCACTCAGCGCCCCCAATGTGGTGGCAAGTCTGGGTGCCCTGGGATGCGGGCCGACCGATCTGGCGACAATCGTCGTGACACACATTCACCTTGATCACGCAGGTGGTGTTGGAGACTTGGCGAAGGCATTCCCCAACGCCAGAATCGTGGTGCACGAAAGAGGCGCTCGACATCTGGCCGACCCAACCAAATTAGTCGCCAGCGCCTATCGAGTTTTCGGTCCCAAGATGGACGAAATGTTCGGTCCGCTGCTTCCAACAGAACATGACCGAATTGACGCCCTCGGTGAAAGAGGCAACATCGATCTTGGTGGCGGTCGAAGTTTAGAAACTTTTCACAATCCCGGTCACGCATCACATCACGTTGCGCTTATCGACTCGCAGACAGGAGATCTCTATACCGGCGATGCAGCTGGCGTCTACGTCCCCGAAACCGGTGATCTCAGACCAGCGACCCCGCCACCAGATTTCGACTTTGATTTGGCACTGAACTCCCTCGATGCCATGGAAGCGGTATCACCTAGCAGATTGCTCTTTAGCCACTTTGGCCCAACCACGGATATTGATCGAGTCTTTTCGGAATCGAGACTGCAACTACATCATTGGGTTGAGTGGGTAAGAAAGGCCCACCACGAAGGCATGGATTTCGATCATGCACTCCTCATGGTCCTAGCCAAAGATCGCGAAGTAAATTCCAAGTTTTTCGACAACCCTGAGGTTTCGGAAAAATTTGAGCACCTCAGCAGTTCCGAAGCGCAAGTCAGCGGGATCTGGCATTGGCTCCAGAAAACGGATCAGTCCAATTCTTCAATAAGGTGAGCTGAGATTTCACTCTCGTCTGATGCTGAAAACGCCGTCACGCCATTAATGTCTGACTTTAAAGCCTTTTTACGCCATTCCAGGGACTCGTCCTTACGGCCCGCCTGTCCAAGTAGATCCGAATATGCCTCCTGAAGACGCGCACGCAGGTCCCCGGCAGGCAATGAAGTCAACGCTCCAACATTCATCATCAGGATCGCGGCATCAACTTGCCCGAGGTCGGCGCGCGCGCCTGCACTCACCATCAATGCTTCGATCCTCGTTTCCGGAGCAAGATCCTTTACCGGAATAGATTTGAGGAATTCGATGGCCTTCTCAGGTCGCCCAAGCCCCCTTTCACAATCAGCCATCATCGCAACAAAATCATTGCTGCCCGTCATCCGGCGAACTGCCCGCAATTCGTTCAGGGCGGCGGCATACTCCCCAGCGAGGTATTCCATGGTGCCATTGGCTTCACGCACGACTGCAACACGCCCTGCCAGCTTCTTCGCCTGCCTTGAGTGTTCCAGTGCCGTCTTCATATCGTCTTCACTCAGCGCCACTTCGGCAGCAAGCAGATGTCGACCAACTCGCTCTTGCAAAGTTTCCGGCAAAGTCTGAAGTTCAAACCGTACGGATTTATCTAGATCTTCAAACTGAATCTCTTCCGGGATCCATGGCCCCCGTGACTCACGACTCTCGTCGTCATCACGCCGTGGCGAACGATCACTACGCGCACGATCCGAACTCGGCCTGTCACTACGCGGACGATCACTAGCTGGTCGACCACCACCCGACCGATCCGAACTCGGCCTGTCACTACGCGAACGATCACTACGCGGACGATCCGAACTCGGCCTGTCACTACGCGGCTTATCACTACGCGGCTTATCACTACGCGGACGATCACTACGCGGACGATCACTACGCGGCTTATCACTACGCGGACGATCCTGTTCTGAACGTTCTGTCATCTCATGACTCCTTGAACTAGTAAACCCGACAGCCCTGCTGAACGAATCGCCGCTATTGAATTGATGGAAAAGCTGCTGCATGTATAGCAGTACAAACACTAATGGCCACCCGAGGGTGGCCATTAGTTGAAAAATATGTCCGGCGGCGTTCTACTCTCCCACGCAGTCACCCGCGCAGTACCATTGACGCTGAAGGGCTTAGCTTCCGGGTTCGGAATGGAACCGGGCGTTTCCCCTTCGCTATGACCGCCGAAACTCTATTGAGATTTCAATTGGAATACTCCTAATGGAGATGGTTCCCGACCGAATCTCGGGAACCGCACAGTGGACGCGAGTGCAATTTATATATGAGGCAAGTCCTCGGACTATTAGTACCGGTCAGCTGCATGCATTGCTGCACTTCCACTTCCGGCCTATCAACCCAGTCATCTACTGGGGTCCTTACCAGGTTAACCCTGTGGGAGTCCTTATCTTGGAACGGGCTTCCCGCTTAGATGCTTTCAGCGGTTATCCCTACCGAACGTAGCTAACCAGCCGTGCCCTTGGCAGGACAACTGGCACACCAGAGGTTCGTCCATCCCGGTCCTCTCGTACTAGGGACAGATCCTCTCAAATTTCCAACGCGCGCAGCGGATAGGGACCGAACTGTCTCACGACGTTCTAAACCCAGCTCGCGTACCGCTTTAATGGGCGAACAGCCCAACCCTTGGGACCTACTCCAGCCCCAGGATGCGACGAGCCGACATCGAGGTGCCAAACCATGCCGTCGATATGGACTCTTGGGCAAGATCAGCCTGTTATCCCCGGGGTACCTTTTATCCGTTGAGCGACGCCGCTTCCACTTGCCGACGCCGGATCACTAGTTCCGACTTTCGTCCCTGCTCGACTTGTCAGTCTCACAGTCAAGCTCCCTTGTGCACTTGCACTCGACACCTGATTACCAACCAGGCTGAGGGAACCTTTGAGCGCCTCCGTTACTTTTTGGGAGGCAACCGCCCCAGTTAAACTACCCACCAGGCACTGTCCCTAAACCGGATCACGGTTCGAGGTTAGACAGCCAATACAATCAGAGTGGTATTTCAACGATGACTCCACACGAACTAGCGTCCATGCTTCAAAGTCTCCCACCTATCCTACACAAATTGAATCGACCACCAATACCAAGCTATAGTAAAGGTCCCGGGGTCTTTCCGTCCTGCCACGCGTAACGAGCATCTTTACTCGTAGTGCAATTTCGCCGAGCCTATGGTTGAGACAGCGCTGAAGTCGTTACTCCATTCGTGCAGGTCGGAACTTACCCGACAAGGAATTTCGCTACCTTAGGATGGTTATAGTTACCACCGCCGTTTACTGGCGCTTAAGTTCTCAGCTTCGCTCCGAAGAGCTAACCGGTCCCCTTAACGTTCCAGCACCGGGCAGGAGTCAGTCCATATACGTCGTTTTGCAACTTTGCATGGACCTGTGTTTTTAGTAAACAGTCGCTTCAGCCTGGTCTCTGCGGCCACTTCCAGCTTCGGGGGCAAGCCCCTACACCAGATTTGGCCCCCCTTCTCCCGAAGTTACGGGGGTATTTTGCCGAGTTCCTTAACCATAGTTCACTCGATCGCCTTAGTATTCTCTACCTGATCACCTGTGTTGGTTTGGGGTACTGGCGGCGTTAACACTCACTAGAGGCTTTTCTCGGCAGCATAGGATCACTTACTTCGCCACAATCGGCTCCCCATCAGTTCTCAGGCTATGTGAGATACGGATTTACCTATATCTCGCCCTACAACCTTGGCCGCGGACTACCATCGCCGCGGTTAAGCTACCTTCCTGCGTCACCCCATCGTTTGACTACTACTCACTCGGTTCGAGTGCTCCACGTTTTCACTCCCGAAGGAGATCCTCGCTTCATACTCTTAGCATTATGAGGCTCGTCATGGGCGCGTTAACACCGGTACGGGAATATCAACCCGTTGTCCATCGACTACGCCTGTCGGCCTCGCCTTAGGTCCAGACTTACCCAGGGCGGATTAGCCTAGCCCTGGAACCCT
>Ga0209833_1002110_pt1:0-2500 | contig 12308 bp, 7 predicted proteins | sample COGITO_mtgs_1105_3_FD_184797 | JGI IMG/M metagenome (GOLD analysis project Ga0209833, IMG submission 184797) | Pelagic marine microbial communities from North Sea - COGITO_mtgs_110506 (SPAdes) (version 2) | ecosystem: Environmental > Aquatic > Marine > Epipelagic ... | reverse complement strand
CCGCGCTTGGCTTTTCTGTTGTCGAGCCGTGAAAGCAAAGCGAGTGAAAAGGCCAAGGTCTTACCTGAACCTGTGCGGCCTCGACCTAGAACATCCCGACCCTTGATGGCGTCAGGGAGTGTTGCAATTTGAATGGGGAAAGGCTCAGAAAAGCCAGAATGTGCAAGTGCCTGCGCCAGGGGGCGTACGACACCGAGATCAGCAAAAGAAGTCATCACTACCTATCGGAGAAGATTAGAAACCTGCACCGGCAGCTGTGAAACGGCTCGGATCGGGCTTGCAAGGAGAAGGCCCGAAGTCCGGGACTACTTAACGACCACTCCGGCAAACGCCTTGCGACCGCGCCGCAATACTACCCAACGTCCATATAGCAGATCACTCACTGGCACCCGCCAGTCCTCTTGCTCAACCCGGACATTGTTGACATAAGCACCGCCTTCAGAGATCGTGCGCCTCGCGGCCTTTTTACTTTGAGCGAGCCCACAACGAACTAAAAGTTCGTCAATGGCAGGAAGTTTCCCGTCGATTACTTCGCTTGCCGCTACTTCCCCGAGTGAAGCCTCGGTTAATGCGGCCGCCAAAGTGGACTCAGGCAAGTCAGTGAGTTCGCCGCCCCCGAAAAGTGCTTTTCCCGCATCCTGTGCACCCGCGCTTTCACCCGGGCCATGAACGAGTTCGGTTAACTCACTAGCCAAAGCGCGCTGGGCTGCTCGCTCTTGCGGGCGATCGATACTTGCATGAACCAGTTCCGCGATCTCCGTTTCTGATTTGAAACTGAAAGTCTTCAGAAGGCTGGGGACATCTCGGTCATCGGCATTAATCCAGTACTGGAAAAAGGCGTAAGGACTTGTTAACTCAGGGTCAAGCCAGATGGTGCCGCTTTCCGTCTTTCCAAATTTCTTGCCGTCCGCTCGAGTCAGCAGTGGTGTTGTGAGGGCGTGAACGCTCGTGGATTCAACCCGTCGAACTAGGTCCACACCAGCGGTGATGTTGCCCCACTGGTCGGAGCCGCCTGTTTGCAGTGTGCACCCATAGCGGCGGTACAACTCGAGGTAGTCGAATGACTGCAAGAGTTGGTAACTGAACTCGGTAAAACTGATTCCGTCTTTTGCAAGTCTGGCGGCAACAGCTTCTCGATCCAACATGCGATTAACGCTGAAGTGTTTTCCGATATCTCGTAGGAATTCAATTGCACTGAGGTCCTTAGTCCAATCCAGGTTATTCACCATTTGGGCTGAATTGGAACCGGAAAAATCGTAAAATCGTTCAAGTTGAATCCGGATTTTGTTGACCCATTCCTCAACGAGTTCTGCAGAATTTAATGTGCGCTCCCCTGATTCTTTTGGGTCACCGATCAGTCCGGTCGCTCCACCAACCAGGGCCAACGGCCTATGTCCGTGCTGTTGGAACCTGCGTACCGTGAGTATTTGAACAAGGTTGCCTAAATGAAGGCTTGGCGCAGTCGGATCGAAACCGCAATACAGTGTCATTGGGTGCGCGCTGGCACTCGACATCGATTCCAAATCTGTGTTCTGGGCGATCAATCCGCGCCATTGAAGCTCGGGGATTATTTCTCGGGTACTGAATGCAGAAGTCACTCCCCTATCTTGGCTTATCACTCTCCACTACCCGTCGGCGCAACACGCCGAGTCCCAAGTGAGAGCATGTACAGATGAGTCATTCCTCCCAAAAAATGCGTAAGGCAGCAGCTCATATTCTGGCGGTGGATCCAGCATTTGAATCAATTATTGATCAAAGCCCGCCGTGCAATATCGGTCGCAAAAAATACCAGGAAGTTAGCCACTTTCAAGCTCTCGTCAACTCAGTAATCGCGCAACAACTGTCGGTGAAAGCTGCGGACACGATTACAGCGCGTGTTGCGCTCGCGCTCAACGACGACATTTCTCCAACTTCGATGCGTGATGTCGCTGAATTGGATTTGCGAACGGCCGGACTCTCCGGCGCCAAAACCAGAACGATCAAGGAAATGGCTCAGGCTTGGCACGTTAATGAATACGATTTCACCGATCCCGCATTAAGTGACCATGAGATCGTTGACGAACTCACGAAACTTTGGGGAATTGGGCGTTGGACTGCAGAAATGTTTCTCATGTTCACGCTGCACAGGCTCGATGTATGGCCAACTGGCGATCTAGCGATGAGGCGCGGCTGGGAACAAATACACGACCTCCCGGAGTTCATTGATCCAAAGGTTTTGGACCGTGAAGGAGAGGTTTTCAAACCGTATCGCAGTGTCGCAGCGTGGTATTGCTGGAGGATTATCGACGGCGACAGCACAACTTGGTAGCTGGCTCTATGCGTCGCTCCAACGAACTCGTTCAGATTCAATCGATACGGAAAGTACCTGCAACTGTTCAGTCACGCGGGTGGGTGCAGTACCACCAAAAGCGTCTCGCGAATTCAATGCGCCGTCAAGGTTTAAGACTTTACGCACCTGCGGATTCAAATGAGGGCTGATCAGTGCAAGTTCTTCGTCGAT
>Ga0209833_1002108_pt1 | contig 12312 bp, 11 predicted proteins | sample COGITO_mtgs_1105_3_FD_184797 | JGI IMG/M metagenome (GOLD analysis project Ga0209833, IMG submission 184797) | Pelagic marine microbial communities from North Sea - COGITO_mtgs_110506 (SPAdes) (version 2) | ecosystem: Environmental > Aquatic > Marine > Epipelagic ... | reverse complement strand
GGATCCATATGATTACCCAAACCTCTCCAATGACAAACCCACTTCATGTAATTAATAATATGTTCGCCAGCTAATTTTTCAGCTTCTTCCATAGTTTCTGCAACAAACATATCTCTAACTAAAGATACACCTTCTCCTAGTGGAACATCTCTTTCCTCTGCTTTAGATTTTGCGTCTCTATAAATTTCAAACCTTTTCTTTAATGCTTTAACTGTAGGTATCCACATTATTGTATTTAAGCCATTCTGTGCCGCCCATTCAATTGAACGTGCACCATCCACAACTTGCCATATTGGTGGGTGTGGCTCTTGTTTTGGTTTTGGTACAACGCTAATTTTTTTAATTTCATTTGTTTTTGTATCTAAAAACTTTTCACTAGGTGGACTCATATCATGTTGCCAAGTAAAATTTGGTGATGGATAAGTGTAAAACTCACCCTGGTGACTAAAAAATTCTTCTGTCCAAGCTTTTTTCATTATAGTTAATGATTCATCAAACAGTCTAAAATTTTTTGCCTGATCTTTTAAGTCAGCTTCTTTATTCATATTGATAGCTTCTCTTCCATAAATTCCTCTTCCAATACCAACGTCAACTCTTCCTCCAGACAATTGATCTAGCAAAGCTATGTCTTCAGCTAGACGGATAGGATTATGAAATGTAATTACATTACAAGCTTGACCAATTCTAATTTGTTTTGTTCTTGCGGCTGCATCCACACCCATCATTAAAGGATTTGTACAAGACTCCATTCCTTCATGATTAAAGTGATGCTCTGTATACCAAATAGAGTCCCAATTATTTTCATCACAGTAAGTAGTGATCTCTTGGGTTTCATTTAATAGTTGATTGTATGGTTTATGATTCCAATTAGTAGTGTTACAAAAATATCCAAATTTCATTCAAACCCCCTTAAATAGTTAAATTTAAAGACGACTGATCCCGCTTTCGTATTCTTTAGTGTTTAAAACCTTAGTAACGATGAGTTATGTATCGCTTTGTATTTTAATATTAACACTTTTTTAATTTACTGGATATCTAAAAAAGATTCTTTTTATGCGTCCAAGGTCCCATTTTAGTTTTAGGCAAAAACTTTTCTAGGTCTAATAGGACATTTTCTGCTAGTTTTCTGTAAGTAGTTAATTTACCACCATAAATACTAAGAAGGGGTAATTTTTTTATTATATTTAAGTCAAAAATATAATCTCTTGTAACTTTGGAAGCTTGATTAAAATCCTCTATTAAAGGTCTTATTCCAGAATAAGAGTCAACTATATCTTTTGTACTGATTTGTTTTTCTAAATAATTATTTACTGAACGAATTAAATATTGAATTTCTTTTTTTGAAATTTCTTTATTTTCAGGCGATTTAACTTCAACCTCAGTAGTTCCAATTAGTGAAAATTTTTTTTTATAGGGTATTACAAATATTATTCTCTTGTCAGTATTTTGAAATGTAAATGCAACATCTTTCTTATATAATTTTTTAGTTATAATGTGACTTCCTTTAACTAATCTAATTTTATTTTTTGATTTTATTTTTATATTTTTTTTTAAAGTTTCATTTATCCATGGACCAGATGCATTAATTAAAATTTTTGATTTTATTTTCTCTCCTTTTTGAAGATGAATGACCCATTCATTACCATCAATTTCTGCTTTTTTAACTTTATTATATTCTAATACTTTAGCTTTATATTTTTTTGCAGATTTTATATTTAGTTTAGTCAATTTTTTATCATCAATTTGAACATCAAAATATTGAAAACCAGTTTTATATTCTTTTTTAAGAATATTTGGTAATTTTTTTGAAATATCTAATGTGTTTGACTTTGGTATAATTGTTTTGCCTCCTAAATTATCATAAAGAAACAAACCCATTTTAATTAACCATGCAGGTCTAATTTTATCAACATATGGGATGATAAAAGGAATAGGTTTTGAAATTGGTTTTGCAATTTTGTAAATTATTTCTCTTTCTTTGAGAGACTCTCTAACTAGTTTAAATTCATAATTTTCTAAATATCTAAGACCACCATGAATTAATTTGGTAGACCATGAAGATGTTGCTCCACCTATCTCACCTTTGTCAGCGAGACAAACAGACAAACCTCTTCCTGCAGCATCTCTAGCTAAACCAGCGCCGTTTATACCACCACCTATAATGAATAAATCGAATACTTTTGACATTAAAATTATAGTTTGTTTATAAAACGTAATTAAAAATTTTCAATAACTTAAATTATTTTAACGCTGGTACTCAATAAATTTTTTTAACGATTGGTTTAAAAAAGATCTATTCATTTTAAAGTCATAAGAAGGATCAAAGAAAAAAAGGAATAGAAAGTCTCTTACTTTTGTTCCATAAAACTCTGTGATTAGTCGCTTTAAATTTCCCTGCACATAAAAATTCAAGAGCTTTAACAGGAGCAAGCTTCATAAAATCAAAATCGTTAAAATCAGGATTAAAAACTATATATACTATTATAAAACCAATAAAATTATATTATAATAAGAAATTAAATGAAAAAATTTATAATTTCCATTGATCAAGGTACTACTTCAAGTAGAGCGATATTGTTTGATTTAAAAGGCAAACCTATTTTTACTTCTCAAACAGAATTTACGCAATATTTTCCGAAGGATGGTTGGGTTGAACATGATCCAGAGGAGATATGGAAAACTACTTTAAAAGTTTTTAAAGAAGTTATTAAAAAAAGCAAAAAGCTAAAAGGAAAAGTTTTAACTATAGGAATTACAAATCAAAGAGAAACAACTATTTTATGGGATAAAAAAACTGGTAAACCAGTTTATAATGCAATCGTATGGCAGGATAGGAGATCCTCAGAATATTGTAAAAAATTAATTAAACAAAAAAAAGAAACTATTATCTATAATAAGACAGGTTTACTAATTGATGCTTATTTCTCAGCAACAAAAATTAGATGGATTATAGATAACGTTCCTAAAGCAAGAGACTTAATTAAAAAGAAAAGATTATTATTTGGTACAGTCGATAGTTTTTTATTATGGAAATTAACAAAAGGAGTTGATCATGCAACAGATGCAACTAATGCAAGTAGAACAATGTTGTTTAATATCTCGACAAATAAGTGGGATGATCAAATATTAAAAATATTAAAAATTCCTAAAGAAATATTACCAGTAGTTAAAGATTGTGCAGCTGATTTTGGTTATACTGACCCTTCAATTACTGGAACTTCTTATCCAATAACAGGAATGGTAGGTGATCAGCAATCCGCCGCTATAGGTCAATGTTGTTTTGAACCAGGTTCTGTAAAAAGTACTTATGGGACAGGCGCCTTCTTACTTTTAAATACAGGAAGTAAAAAAGTTTATTCAAAAAATAGGTTGTTGACCACAATAGGTTATAGAATAAATGGCAAAACAACATACGCATTGGAAGGAACAATATTTATAGCGGGTGCTGGTGTTCAATGGTTAAGAGACAAAATAAAATTTATTAAAAAAGCATCAGATACTGAAAAAATTGCAAAATCTCTTAGTTCAAATAAAGGAGTATATTTAGTGCCAGCTTTTACAGGCTTAGGCGCGCCTTATTGGAATGTAAACGCTAGAGGTATTTTAACAGGACTAACAAGAGATACAGGTCCAAAGGAAATCACAAGAGCTACGGTTGAGTCAGTTGCCTATCAAACTTATGATTTATTTGAGGCTATGAAGAATGACGGTTTAAAACCAAAATTAATTAAAGTTGATGGTGGCATGGTTTTAAATAATTGGTTCTCACAGTTTTTGTCTGATACGATTAATACAAAAGTATTAAGACCTAAAGTAAATGAAACTACAGCACTTGGTGCGGCCTTTATGGCAGGTCTTCAGATAGGGGTTTATAAATCTTTAAAAGATATTGCAAAAAATTGGCAAGCAGACAAAAGTTTTAAACCAAGAATTAAAAATTCAGAAAGAAAAATTCTTATTGATGGTTGGAGTAAAGCAATTAAAAAAACTTTATCCTAATATTCAATTAGAAGGAGAAAATCTTGTGTAAATAGTATTTTTTAATAGAAAATTTTGTATAAATGTCAATTTTTTTTGACATATGTCATTTCATCAAGTTAACATTATATTTTAAAAATAAACATGAATCAAATAAAGGGAGAAGTAATGATTAATAAATTAAAAACTATTTTTGCTATCGCTGTTTGGTTTTCAATCGTAACTATTTCTAATACATTTGCAGACGGTCATATGGATGCAATTAAGAAATGGTCTAACGGTGAGTTTAGTTTATCTACTCTTTCTGCTAAAGAAAGAGAGAAAGAGCTAAAGTGGTTTCATGATGCTGCTAAGCCATTCGCAGGAATGACTTTAAAAGTGGTATCTGAAGGTATACCAACTCACATGTATGAGTCTAAGACTCTTACAAAGGCGTTTGAAGATATAACTGGCATCAAAGTACAACACCAAATCATAGGAGAAGGTGATGTAGTGATGGCTGTTCAAACACAAATGCAAACTAACGTAAGTATTTACGATGCATATGTTAATGACTCAGACTTAATTGGTACGCACGCGCGTATGCAACAAGCTGTAAATTTAACTGACTGGATGAAGGGTGAGGGTAAAGCTGTTACTAATCCAATGTTAGATTTAGATGACTTTATAGGACTTCAATTTACAACAGGTCCAGATGGAAATCTTTATCAACTACCGGACCAACAATTTGCTAACCTTTATTGGTTCAGAAAAGACTGGTTTGATAGACCTGAAATTAAAAAACAATTTAAAGATAAATATGGTTATGAATTAGGTGTACCAGTAAACTGGTCTGCTTATGAAGATATCGCTAAATTCTTTTCAGAAGATGTGAAGATGATAGATGGTGTTAAGATTTATGGTCATATGGACTATGGTAAAAGAGCTCCTGACTTAGGTTGGAGAATGACTGATGCATGGTTATCAATGGCTGGTGGAGGAAGTAAAGGCCTACCTAATGGAGTTCCTGTAGACGAATGGGGAATTAGAATGGAAGCAGGTACTTGTAACCCAGTTGGTGCTAACGTATCAAGAGGTGGAGCTACTAATGCCCCTGCTGCAGTATACGCAATCAGAAAATGGGATGAATGGTTAAGATCTTATGCACCTCCAGGAGCAGCGGCTATGGACTTTTATCAGTCTTTACCATCTCTTTCTTCAGGAAATGTTGCTCAGCAAATTTTCTGGTATACAGCTTTCACAGCTTCATTAGTAGGAAAAGATCCTAATAATAAAGTAGTTGATGCAGACGGTATGCCTTTATGGAGAATGGCCCCATCACCTAAAGGACCTTATTGGGAAGAAGGTATGAAGCTTGGATATCAAGATGTTGGATCATGGACTTTGTTTAAGTCTACTGACGTTGAGAGAAGAAAAGCAGCATGGTTGTATGCTCAATTTGTAGTTTCAAAAACTGTATCTCTTAAAAAAGCTGATGTTGGTTTAACTTTCGTAAGAAAGAGTACTTTAAACGACAAACACTTCACTAAGAGAGCGGCTGAACTAGGTGGACTTGTTGAGTTCTATAGATCAAACGGTAGAAATGTATGGTCTCCAACAGGTATTAACGTTCCAGATTATCCGAAGCTTGCACAATTATGGTGGCAGCATATCGGAGAAGTTAACTCTGGCACATTTACACCACAAGAAACTATGGATCGTCTTGCAGATGAGATGGACTTAGTTATGTCTCGTATGGAAGCTGCTGATAAAGCTAGTAACGCGTACGGTGGATGTGGACCAAGACTTAATAAACCAAGAGAAGCTTCTTATTGGTTAAATAAGGCTGGTTCGCCAAAAGCCAAAGTTAATGAGAGACCTCAAGGTAAAACCGTAGCATACGAAGACGCTTGGAAGTAACCCTAGACTAGGTTAATCTAAATTTAAAAGGGGGCATTTATTGCCCCCTTTTTTTTAAAGCTAAATTACAAATAATAAATAAATTGCAAATATGAGTTTAGAATTAAAAAATGTTGAGAAAAAAGTAGGAACAGAAACTCATATATATTCAACTAATCTAAAATTAGAAAAAAATACAATTAATGTTTTATTAGGTTCCACACTAGCAGGTAAAACAACACTTATGCAAATTATGGCTGGTTTAGACAAACCTACATCAGGTGAAATTTGGTTTAATGATGAAAATGTTACTGGTAAAGCAGTTCAAAAAAGAAATTGCTCTATGGTTTACCAACAATTTATCAATTATCCTAATTTTACAGTTTTTGAAAATATTGCTTCACCATTAAAAATCACTGGTGTGAAAACTGATGAAATTAAAGAAAGAGTAGGAAAAGTTGCTGAACTCTTAAAATTATCAGCTATGCTAAATAAAAAACCCGATGAATTATCTGGAGGACAGCAACAGAGAACTGCTTTAGCTAGGGCATTAGTCAAGGACTCAGATTTAATATTACTAGATGAACCATTAGCTAATTTAGATTTTAAACTTCGTGAAGAATTAAGAGAAGAATTACCTAAACTTTTTGAAGATAGAGATTGTATTGTTGTATATGCAACAACAGAACCCTTAGATGCATTGATGATAGGTGGAAACACTGCAACATTGTTAGAAGGAAACGTTATTCAGTATGGAAAAACTTTAAATGTTTACAAAAAACCTGAAAATTTAACTTCAGCTAAAGTATTTAGCGATCCTCCAATGAACATAGCTGAAATAAGTAAAAGTGGAGAAATGATCAAATTAAAAGATAATAACGTCCAATGGAAATCAAACGTGCAAATTAAAGATGGAAATTATAAAATAGGTATAAGACCACACAATATAACTACATACAGAGAAGGAGATAATTCAGTTGAAATTAATGGAAAAGTTTTGATTTCTGAATTAAGTGGGTCAGAAAGTTTAATTCATTTTACTATTGGAAAACTTAGCTGGGTTTCGTTATCAAACGGAATTCAGCAAAAAAATATTGGCGAGAATACAAAATTATTTATGAATGTAGATGAGTTCTTATATTTTGACACAAATAACAGATTGGTAACTAATGGCTAAAATAACTTTAAAAGATTTAAGCCATAGTTATTTGACAAAACAAAGTAACGATGCAGACTGGGCGTTAAGAGGAGTTAATATTGATTGGAAAGATGGGGGAGCTTACGCATTATTAGGTCCTTCTGGTTGTGGAAAGACAACATTATTAAATATTATTTCAGGTTTATTGAAACCAACTAAAGGTGAAATTTTATTTAATGATAAAAATGTAACGAATTTAAACCCAGTTGAGAGAGATATTGCTCAAATATTTCAGTTCCCAGTAATATACGATACAATGACTGTTTATGATAATTTAGCTTTTCCACTTAAAAATAGAGGTCTTTCTAAAACAGAAATTGACTCTAAAGTAAAAGAAATTGCAGAGATGTTAGAACTCACATCAACTCTAAATAATAAAGCTGCTGGGTTAACAGCGGATGGTAAACAAAAAATCTCTTTAGGAAGAGGATTAGTGAGATCGGATGTGAATGTAATTATGTTTGACGAACCTTTAACAGTTATTGACCCTCATTTAAAGTGGGTTTTAAGATCAAAATTAAAAGAATTACATCAAAAAATTAATCGGACTATGATTTATGTTACCCATGATCAAATTGAAGCCTTAACCTTTGCAGACCAAGTCGTAGTTATGCATGAAGGACAAATTGTTCAAACAGGTACACCTGTAGAATTATTTGAAAAACCAAAACATACTTTTGTAGGACATTTTATTGGTTCACCAGGTATGAATATTCTTCCTTGTGAAATTAAAAATGGTCAAATTAATTTTGAAGGAAAGATATTACCGAGCAATAACAGTATTAAAAAAACAAATTTTAGTAAAACGCAAGTAGGCATTAGACCAGAATTTATAAATTTTTCAAATGATGGTATTAAAGTAAAGATTAAAAGAGTTAGTGATACAGGCAGACATAAAGTAATTGATACTGAGTGTAGTAGCGGAAGTATTAAAATTTTAGCTAATGTTTCTACTGAAATACCCAGTGACAGCGCACATATAACTTTTGATCAAAAATATACTTATGTATATGGAGATGATTGGATAATTGAATAATGAACAAAACACATAATCAAAAAGCCTGGTTCTTTGTTATTCCTGTATTTGTACTTGTTGCATTCAATGCTGTAGTACCATTAATGACTGTTGTTAATTATTCATTTCAAGAAACTTTTGGAAGTAATGTTTTTGCATGGGAAGGAACAAGATGGTTCAAAGAAATTTTACATTCTGAAAGATTTCACGCATCTTTAGGAAGACAATTTATATTTACCTTTATAATTCTTCTAATACAGTTACCTCTAGGTATAGCTATTGCTTTAACTATGCCCAAAAAAGGTTGGGGAGTCCCTGTTTGTTTAATTTTAATGTCAATGCCGTTGTTAATACCTTGGAATGTAGTAGGAGCTATGTGGAATATATTTGCTCTTCCAGAAATAGGTTTTCTTGGAAATACTCTAAATTCGCTTGGTTTTGATTATAATTTTACTCAACAAAGTGGAGATGCTTGGTTTACAACTATTCTTATGGATGTTTGGCATTGGACTTCTTTAGTTGTGCTTTTATCTTATGCAGGTTTAAATTCAATTCAGCCAGCTTACTATCAAGCAGCAGAAATAGATGGTGCTAGTAGATGGGATATTTTTAGATATATCGAACTACCTAAAATGAAAAAAGTTTTAACTTTAGCTATACTTTTAAGGTTTATGGATAGTTTTATGATTTATACCGAACCTTTTGTTTTAACAGGAGGCGGTCCTGGTAATGCAACAAATTTTCTATCATTAGATTTAGTAAAAATGGCCTTAGGTCAATTTGATCTTGGACCTGCAGCTGCTATGTCACTTATTTATTTTTTAATTGTACTTTTAATATGTTGGGTTTTTTACAGCTTAATGATGAAAGATGAGGGTAGAAAATGAAAAAAATAAAATGGGTGGTACCAACATTCTACATAATTTTTTTAATGTTACCTATTTATTGGTTGTTAAATATGTCATTTAAATCAACTACTGAAATTATAAATGTTTATTCATTGTGGCCACAAGATTTTACATTAGATAATTATAAAACAATATTTACAGATAGCACCTGGTATATGGGTTATGTAAATTCTATTATGTATACAGTTTTAAATACTATAATTTCTGTATCTGCGGCACTTCCTGCTGCGTATGCCTTTTCAAGATATAAATTTTTAGGCGATAAACATTTATTTTTCTGGCTTTTAACAAACAGAATGGCTCCACCTGCTGTTTTTGCTTTACCTTTCTTTCAGTTTTATTCATCAATAAATTTATTTGATACACATATAGCTATTGCACTATCTCATTGTCTTTTTAATATTCCTCTTGCAGTTTGGATATTAGAAGGATTTATGTCTGCTGTTCCTAAAGAATTAGATGAAACTGCATATGTTGATGGATATTCTTTTCCTAAATTTTTCTTTAAAATTTTTATTCCTACAATAGCTGCTGGAATAGGTATTACCATGTTTTTCTGTTTTATGTTTTCTTGGGTTGAATTATTACTAGCAAAAACTCTTACAGCTACAATGGCTAAACCAATTGCAGCTATAATGACAAGAACATCAAGTACATCGGGTTATGAACTTGGTTTATTAGCAGCAGCTGGAAGCTTAACTATTATACCTGGGGCAATAGTAATTTACTTTGTAAGAAATTACATTGCTAAAGGATTTGCAATGGGGAGAGTATGATTTTTACAAATCTACATGCAGCTACGAATACTTGGAATACAGTTGGTGAAGCAAAAGAAAAAGGTCTTTTTGACTTTGATTTTATAAAATGGATGGCCTGGACATGGCCTACAGCAAGTTTTTTTATTTTTATAGCTCTTTGCATTACAGTTATGTATTTCTGGGAAAAAAAGGATCCTGGTGGCAGCCCAAGAAAAGGAATTTTAACTCTTAATACAACAAGAGGAGACAGACTTTTTGTATCTTTATTAAGTGCTGCATTTATTCATTTAGCTTGGCTAGGTCTTACAGATTTTAATCTTTGGATAGCCACATTTTTATCCTCTATATTTGCGGTTTTTGTATTTAGGTATGTTTAATTTACAAGCTATAATCAGAGTCAGTTCTATCGACGAAGAAAGAAAAGTATTGCTATTAGCAAGTTTTAGTAAACATTAGGGAGGTTAGGGTTTGTCGGGATGCTTGACTGATCCCACTTTCGTATTCTTTAGTGTTTAAACCTTAGTAACGACGAGTTATGTTTGCTTTTTCAAACTTTATTTTAACTAGACTCCTAATTTAATATATATTTAATCCAAATATTACAGGTAATTTATGAAATTAAACAAGGTTGAGCCAAAATACATTTCAAAATCGAACCCAAGAATTGGTCTTATAACGCTGGGTAGTGATTTCAGAATTGAAAAGGATTTTAATAACGTGATCTATGGAAGAGATATAGATCTCTATGTTAACCGGATTCATTGTTATAACCCTCTAACCAATGAAACATTAGCTAAAATGGCTGATGACATTACCGATGTTACGAAAGATATTTTACCAGATCAAAAAATAGATTGTGTTGCATATGGTTGTACGTCAGGGACAGTTGCTGCTGGGTATGATGTGATAAAAGATAAAGTAAATTTAGCTAAGCCTGAAGCAAAAGTGACAACTCCTATAACTTCTGCAATTAAAGCTTTAAATGTAATGGGTATTAATAAAATCTCTATCTTTACACCTTATACAAAAACAATAAACGACTCTGTGGTTAGTTACTTTGAAAAAGAAAACGTATGCGTTAATTCTTTAACTTATTTTGATATTGCATCTGATTTAGATATTGGAAAAGTTGATGAAGACTATTTATTTGAAGTTTTATCCAAAATAGATCTAGAAGATAGTGATGCATTATTTGTGTCTTGCACTGCATTGCCAGTCTTATCAATAATAGATCAGCTTGAAAAAAAATTGAATAAGATAGTTTTATCAAGTAATCAAACATTAATTTGGGATGCTTTAAACCTAATTGGAAATAAAGATCCAGTTGTTGGGTTTGGAAAAATTTTTGAAGTTAATTAAAAATATTGCTTAAATGTTTCGTTAATCGATAAGACACCATAATCATTTAATCCACCAATAATTAACTGAAGTGCTACTATTAAAATAAAACCTAGTCCTACATAGGCTATCCATAAGTTTTTTTGAATATAATTAGCTAAATATGTAGCTAATGCTCCAGTTAATACTACAGATAAAACAAGACCAAATATCATGAAGCCAAAATGACCTTTTGCAGCACCAACTACCCCGATAACGTTATCAAAACTTATTGTAATATCTGCAAATAAAACTTTATAAATACTTTTTACAAATGAAGGTTCTGTTGATTTTTTTACTGGTGATTTAATCTTATTCTTCATTTCAACTAAATCTTTCCTTAAATCATTAACAATCCAAATTAGAAGTAGTCCACCTAAAATTTTAATATAATAAAATTCAAATAAGTAAGTAGCAAAAAGAGCAAAAATAATTTTAAAAACTAAAGCTCCAGCTACACCCCAGAGAATTATTTGCTTTCTATTTTTTGGTACAAAGTTAGCAGCAATTAATCCAATAATAATAGCATTATCAGCTGCTAAGATGATATCAATAAAGATGATTTGGGTTAAAATTATGAATTCTTCGATCAAGATTTTTTTATAATATTAAATAATTATTTTAATTCAATGTTTTAATATTTAGACTTCTTTGATCCGTCGATAATTTCTTTTAGTTCCTCATATTCTTCACAATTACAAGTTTTTAAAACTTCTAACCTTTCTTTAGCCATATCTATTCGGTTTGTAACTACATAAAGCTCACCAAGGTACTCATTTATTCCATTATGATTAGGTTCAATTTCTAGGCCTTGTAAGTAAAATTTTTCACCTCCTTCAAAATCTCCAAGTTTTCTAGTAGTAAAACCTAAATAATTTAAAGTATCTGCCTGCAGTGGTTTTTCATCATTAGATTTTAAAAGAAGCTTTTGTGCTTTAGCATATCTTTCTTGTGCTTTGTCAGTTTTTCCTTTTTTTTCATATTTCTTAGCTGAGTTAATCAAATTTTTTGCTTTTGTGTAGTCTGAAGCTTTAGGAGTAGAATCGCTATCACTGCTACTTCCTGCTGCAAACAAATTATTAGTGAGCGCTATAATTATTAGTAAAGTATAAATAAGTTTTTTCATATTTTAATTAAATTTATCCATTTTATTTAAAGGTTTTAGTTCTAAGCCATTATCAACTAAATTATCTCTGATAG
>Ga0209833_1002086_pt1 | contig 12389 bp, 20 predicted proteins | sample COGITO_mtgs_1105_3_FD_184797 | JGI IMG/M metagenome (GOLD analysis project Ga0209833, IMG submission 184797) | Pelagic marine microbial communities from North Sea - COGITO_mtgs_110506 (SPAdes) (version 2) | ecosystem: Environmental > Aquatic > Marine > Epipelagic ... | reverse complement strand
TCTTCACTTAATTCCATAATAATTCCCTTATTTGTTTACTTGTGTTAATTCAAACCCTTGTTCCCGTAAGTGACGTTCAACCATGTCCAGGAACTCGCTGTGCTGCTTCACGTTCATCAAGTTTGTCACCTCAAAGTTAAAAGGTTCCACCATGAACGATAGCTTTTGCTCGTAAGTGTATGGCTTCACGTCTCGATCATACACTGCTTTGAACTTTTCGCTGTCACGTCTGAGAATAGGTATGCCAAAGTGCAGTTTACAGTACGCCCTGTATTCCCACGCCTTCATATCGCCTTGCTTCTCGCAGTCTCGATACCATTTGTTTGCGGTGTTGTTCTGGGTAGCGGTGCGTTTCTTCTTGTGCTTCTCTATCTGTACGTCAATGGGAAACTCTAACTCGATCTGGCCTAGCATCTGCATCATGTTGTCCAGACCTTCCTGATTCTGGATGGTCATGCGTACACATTCGGTAGCTAATCGCTCTTTACTGATGACTTGCATTCACTTCCCCTAACACTTTGACCCGTTGCAGACTTAACTTGTACCGGCGGTATTCTTCACGGCTTGGCTGGTGTCCCTTGCTCAATTCGTTATCGTAAATCTCAATGAAGTACGCATCTTCTTTGGCCTGTTCACGCTGATCCTTAGAAAAGTAACTGTTTCCGCCCGTCTTTTGTGGTTCATCATTAAACAATGCTGACTCACTTAGACCTACCGCTTGGACTACTTCACTGCCCTTGGCCCCGCAAGCATGGCAGTAGATTAATATCCTAGTGCCTTGCTCGCTGATTGACATTGACGGGTTGTTGTCTTGGTGGACTGGGCAACATGCCACATAATTTTTACCTGCCTTCTTTACCTTATCCAGCCTGTCGAGAATTTCGTTTAGCATCCTTTGCCGCCTTAATAATTGTATGAGTTATGTAATCTTTTACTTCTTGTGTCACTATTGCATAATAACCAGCCTCACGTTGCTGTTCATAAGTAGGCCAAACCCTGAACTTATCTTTGTATTTGTATTGCGCCCATCCTGGCTTATAGCCTTTTGCTCGACCGTAGGACTGGAATTGAGCAAGCCATTCGATCTTAGCCCGATCAGCAATGCCTACAACGTTGTTATAAGCCTCCTCCCTAGACGCAATTAAATTGAGCCATTCTTGCAGCGCCTCTTGACGTTTTTCTTCTTCGTAAGCCGCTATTTCTTCTGGGGTGTGCCGTGTCAGTTCCCGTAAGATCTGATTGTCAGACTCAACAATCATTTTAATTGGGATCTCGTACCCGCACTCGCAGCTCGGCATCTTCATGATCTGATAACACATAGGGCAGTCCATTGTGTCGCGTTCTTTCTGATCTTTCTTTACTTGATTCCGTTCTGAATACTTCTTCTCGCCTTGATCTAGTTCTTCAGGCACAACATCTTCGGCAAACCCTAGCTTGTCTACGTTGCCAGCATGGTCTAACACGATAGCGAACTCTTTATCTTCATGCAGACGGAGTACACGTCCTACCCGTTGGACATACTGTGTAATACTTTTCGTGGGGAAGGCATCGATCAAGCACCGGACAGATGGGGCATCGTACCCAGTGTTTAATAGCCTGCTGCATGACAAGACTTTAAACTTACCCTCATCGTGCTCACGGAATAAGATCTGCCGTTCTTCATCTGGCATGTACCCGTCAATGTGTTCAGCCGGTATGCCTGACTTGTTGAACATATTTACCAGTGCCTTGGACTGTAGGATAGATGGTGAGAACGCTACGGTTTGTGAATTCTCAGCGTACTTGAGCCAGTTTTGCACAATGTCCCCGACCAGTTCGCTATCTTCTTCCATCCTTTTGGCCAGTGCGTTTGGATCATAGTCCATTGCACCAGTCTGTAGCTTCTTGGTCTTTACGCCCTTAAGATTTGGTCTCTTACCACCGTAGTATTTAACTGGTGCTAGATAACCTTTGTCCATTAGCTCTGCTGCCGTAATGGGGACTATTAGGTTGTCGTAAAAGTTTCCCAACCCCTTAGAGAATGGCGTAGCACTCAGACCGATGAACGGTACTTCTGGGTATTCTTCCATTAGGCGGGTGTGGGTTTTGTAGTGGACATGTGCCTCATCGATGATGATGAGATTAGAGTACGGCCAGATTTTTCGTCGTGCCAATGTCTGAACACTAGCGATTTGAATCTGAGCTATCTTGTTTGATCGAGGATGATCCCACCCTTGGATAACACCGACCTCGATCCCGTACTTATCAAACTCATCGACCGCTTGCTGCACCAACTTAATACGGTCGCAGATAAACATGCCGTACCCGCCCTTCTTGGCCACCTCTGCCAACATGTGCACCGATACCATTGTCTTGCCGAAGCTGCATGGCGCTGCCAACATGACGTTTTTTTGACCCTTGCTGATTGAATCGTTGACCATTTCTATGGCCGCAGATTGATGCTCCCTTAGTTCCATCACACTCTCCTTTTTAAATGTTACTCCTGAATCTTAATGCTGATTGCTTGGCCCCAGATGCTAATGAGTTCAGATCTGAGGAAGTTTCTGGCAACACTTACCCTAAGAGATTAGCCTTCCGACTATTCCCTTAGTGTCTTGCCAAGATGCTAATTGAGACGAGATCGTCGTTGCATCTGGAGCAGCTCGCATTGCAGTGCGCTGCCTGGAGTGATTACGACTTGCAAGCCGCCCAGCTAGGTCACTCCTGATTAGATCGCCACTTCGCCCAAGGTTTCCCAATATAGGCATCTCGGTATCACTAACCCACTCATCCCTTCCAAGGCTTACTGGATCCCCTTTTTTTACATGGTGGGTGAGCCTTTCACGGCGACGTATCCATGTGCTTGGAGTCAGCGAGTTAGTGTTTAATGATGATTGCGTCTGTGGTAGGATTTGAATCGTGTCGGTTGTGACCACGATTTTTCCTTGTTTGCAATCGGACATTAAAGGGACTGGTAATCCCGCCGACACATTTAATCTAACACCTTCCGGTGATAAATCAAACCTTTTTTCTAGTTCTGTCATCTGATACTATTCACTTGTCACTCTTGCTGATTGACTCGCCGTTCCCCTCACGGCACTCCCACGGCCCACTTCGGTGGGCCTTTTTAATACACTCTCTTTTCTATCCTAAGATTGATCTCAGTTACAACCCAGTTGTCACCGAACTTGACGTAACAATCGTTGCGCTTCTTCCATGCGTGCATCTTCTGTGGGCTGATGCCTAACTTCATAGCCAGTCCATGATTAGTCTGCTGGGTCAGTGCCAGGAATGATTTTAGTTCTAGCTCTTTCATGTTATCTCCTATTCGCTATCATAGTTTTGAGTGCTTGTCACGGACACACCCCCCCATAGGTCTGTCCGGAACTATACCATTAATTATTTACAAGAACAAGTTGACATGCGAATTAGTATATAATATTGTTTGGGTTCATCAGCAAACAGGAGTAGACATGAACGAGAAACAACAACTAGGCATGATCGAGGACTTGGAAAATTTCGCATTCGAGATAGCCAGGTTATGCCGATCAGGATTCCCCGTCGGCGTGCAAGACATGGCCATCATTCAATTGTGCCACCGTGAACTAGACCGTATCTCCGAGCAGATGCTTGAGGATGAGGACGAATGGAACAAAATGAAACAGCATGAAACAGAAGAAAATAGACGCTTAGATCTCGATGCTATGCAATCAATCAGGAGTGCTTTTAGATGATTCCCGATTGGATACTATCACTACAGGCGAGTGCTACCTGCGCTCGTCGGTATGAGAATCGACGCAGCTTCGTGTGGGATGAAGACGTTGTAAATGAACTGCGGATTACCGCAGACCACCTAGAAACTTTACTAGCAGAACAAGAGGGGAGATATGATGAGTGTATGGAAAACACTAAGCTCAATTAATGTTAATGAGCATACTGAACGCAAGGGTAATCTAACTTACCTATCATGGGCATGGGCATGGGCCGTTACTAAACAGCACTACCCAGATGCTTGCTACACCTTTCGCGATAACGAAGTCCACTTGGACGGGACAATGACCGTTCATTGCGTCGTTTTTATTGACGAGCTGGCTCACGAAATGTGGTTGCCCGTTATGGATCACCGCAACAATGCAGTCGCCAATCCTAATGCCTTCCAGATCAACACCGCTAAGATGCGATGCTTGACTAAGGGCTTATCAATGCACGGATTGGGTGCCTACATATACGCTGGTGAGGATCTGCCAGCACCAGAACCAGAGAAGACTTACGAGCAATGGTGCGATGAAAACAAAGACAGCATCATGGCAATCAAAGTCGGAATAGCAAATGATGATTTCCCGTCATCTGCTGAAGCATGGTTCGAGTTAAGCAATGAAGTTAAAACTGCACTATGGAAAGCACCAACCAAAGGCGGATGCTTCACGAAGATTGAACGAGAAATAATTAAGTCATCTGACTTTAGAAAGCTGCATTATAACGAAGGAGAAAGTGAATAATATGAAATACATTAATGGACTGTATGCCAAGAAGAAACACGAACGAGCACCAGACTTTGTGATCTGCTCGGGGTCAATCAACAAGGCTAAGATGCAAGAGACTTTAAATGAGATGGAAGGTGAATGGCTGAACTTCCAGTTCTTGACACCGTACTCACCAGACGAAAAGTACCCTGATCGTCTAACCGTTAAGACCGATGACTACAAGAAAGATGAGCCTAAACAGGTAGCATCTGCACCAGTAGACGTTGAAGAAGACATACCTTTCTGACGCTGTATGGGGGTCTCTAAGGCCCCCTTAATACACCCATAGTACGGGTACAGTGGTACGAGTATCGACGTGTACGAAGCTCTTATGAGCGCCTATGCCGCTGAAGCCTAGCTTAATAGCGTTGCTAACGATAGCGAAACGCTCAGCGCCGTTAGTAACAGCAATATCAGCAGCAATGCCTCTCGTGTGCTGTCCTGGCCCACTAGATTTCTTAGCTTCAAGGCTATGTTTCTTGCTACGGAACCCGCTAGTAATACGAAACGGTATGCCGCATTCATGGCGCAACGCATCCAAAGCGTGGATGAACTCATCTTCCATTTCATTTTCGCCAGTCTCCTGACAGTCAAATTCTTGACGGTTGAAGTACTTGAACGTCATCTCTTGTATGCGGTCTTCGCTGCACTCTTGAATGCCTTAGCAGTAGGAGCACCTTTAGTTCCAGGCTTCCTCATCTTCTCGCCTGATCCACCAGCGATACGAGCACGTTTAGCTTGGATGTTTGCGTACAATCCTTTCTTTGGTTTTCTCATTTCCGCATCTCCATTAACTTGGATACACCACGGATACCGAATGAACTACTGATCGCAATGAACAGCAGGTATTGATACCACTCTGGCAATTTTGACAGTGCTTGGAACCCAGCGTCAACCCTATCAATCACGCTCACGTCATTAATTGCTATGGCATAACCAACCATAAAAATAGGGATCGATAGTATGATCGTCCAGAACTCATCCTTCCATGAATGAGCGCTGGCATCTGCCATCTTGGATTCCCAATCAGAGTTGTTCTGAATGACCTGGAGCTTGGCCTCATGTTTAGCCTGTTTCTCCTCAGCTTTGTTATTCAACCAACCACCTATTAGATTAGCAATAGGCGCGATCAGTGCTTTCATCATCGGTTAACAAACTTCTGTACCGTATCGGATTCCCAGATACGCAACGCCAGCCAAATGATTGTGAATAAACTTGCCACGGCAGGAAGCCAACCAGCCAGTGTGGCGACTGTGCCGCCTACTGCTAATGAATCCATAACTGTTTTAGCTTCCTCCTGCATACATCACCTACGTCAATAAATTATTTAGCAGCCCAGCCAGTATTACTAGCGCCTGACTCTTTGATGTATAAGGATGTATTAGCACCACCGTCATTCCGATACCAAACGGAACCTACCCCAGCGACCACTACACTCTCAGGAGTACCCGATCCAGAACCCTCGTAATGGATGGGAAACTTAGTCCAATCTTGTTGTGCAATGTTATCTGTACGATAGTTATCCTTAACAATACCTGTACTAACGAAGGTTTCAGCAGCGTCTAACTGGGAAATCCAGTAAGTTTTATAGCTGGTTCCTACAACATTAGTTACTGTAAGCCCTTGCGTTTGATACCAGCTAACAACACCTCGTTGAGAAGAAGTGTCTGCTGAGCCTTTTGTATCATAAGTCTTAACGTTATCAATACAGACATTGCGTGAATCTTGGGAGTACACAGCAGATTTATATGTCTCGTAGAACATAGAGTTATGTACTGTGATTGACCTAGAGTCTGAAATATTAACGCCAAAATTCTTTGCAGTTCTAACAGTAGCGTTGTTAATTACTACATTACCTGATTCATGTAATTGAATGCCATCTTGCTCAGAAGTATCAGAAGTAATGTTGTTTAGGTTGATGTCGTGGGTGCAATATTTGACCACTGGAGTGCCGCCAGAGCTGCCAACAACAGCATCTTCAGAGATGTACTTAATAATATTGCCACCAATGCTATAGATAGGAAACGATCCGTTAAACCCTGCAACACTAGCGCCAGACATATTAATCCAGCCATCAGCAGTAAACAGTGTGCCCGATATTGGCGTGCCTAGATCAACAGTAACCATTCTTACTGTGACGTTAGATGTTCCACTAGGTGCTACGTTAATAACTTCATCTGCCGCAGTGACAGTAGACCCTGTAAAATCAAGAGTGTTCTCTGCTCTAAATCCGTAACCACAGTTGATTGCACTACAGTTCGTCAGGTTAGTGTTTCTTTGCGGGGCGTGTATTCTAAAGCCCATGTTAGAACAGTCTTGAACAAAGCAGTTAGTTAACTGTGCGCCAGTGTTATAGGCCAAAGTAATACCGTTGCCAAAGCCAGAGCCGTCTGCACGACAGTTAGACATGGCTAGTTCAGTAGCTAAACAATAGAACCCATTGTCATACGTCCAGTTAAAGGCGTTACAAGCGTCAACAACAAGTTGAGCCGCACCAAGGTAAAACCCTGTAGCACAAGTATTAGTTGAACAACCGCGCATGTAGGTAAATGCAGTACCAAGCAATATGCCTCTTGGAACACCAGCGTTACCGTTTTGACTCCACGATGTTGCGTTAAATACAGTGCAATCAAAGATAGAATTTTGCGACTGCGAATTAAATCCTGTACGAGTCCCAGTGATTACAAAGCCAGACCAGCCATCTTTAAAGTAACAATCCCTAATGCGTGATCGACTAGCATACTGAAAGTACACACCGCCAATGCCTTTGTTAGAAGAAGTAGCTGAACCATCAGCAACAGCAACAGACCTTTGCCCATGAAACGCAATGTTCTCAACGTGCATCGAATCATTGCCAGCCGGATCAGTATCAACGTATGCTTGGTTCTCAAGGATTGATGTGTTCATTCCTGGCAAAGTTGTACCGTCACCACCTTCCTTTAAAATAGTTGCCTCAATACCATCACCATATAACTTGGTATTAGACTTTATTCTTAGGGTAGTGTTGACTAGATAAGTGCCAGCAGGAATATACACCCGACCTTGCAAGTCTAACGCAGCCTGAATAGCGGCACTGTCATCTGTAATACCATCGCCTTTCGCGCCAAAATCTCTAACATTGTTAGGCGTACCAGCAATCATCCTAGTGTGTACTTTAGTTAAAGCCATTTTATTCTCCGAATCCTAATTTGTTTATTTCTCTGCCATTGATTGTGTTGTTTGATAACGGAAGAAAATACCACCCATTCCGAACACGGTGCTGGCTAACATTATAGTCTCAGCAGACAGGTTAAGCTGTAGAACATAGACCTGTAGAGCCGCTAAGGTTACACCAAAAACTTGCCATCTGTTACTACGACTGCGCCAGAATTGCTTTACTCTGTCCATAATTCTACCCACTCTTGATTGTCTTCATCCCACTCGTGTATACCTTCCTCTGGATAGGGTACAGGTGAGTCCCATAAACAAGTATCTTCGTTCAGTGTCCAGCTTGGATAGGGTTGAGGCGGTATAAAAGCATCACGCCCCTCGTCGTAAGTGTAGCCAATCCCTGCATAGTTCTTTCTAAAAGGAGTACCACCGTTAGCATGAACACCGCCAAAAGTATTGTAGCTAGTGCGCTTTGCACCGTAATAATCTTCCCAGTTAGTATCACCTTCGTCTTCGTCTTTACCGACAAACACCTGAGTGACTACGTTGTTATCTAATACTGCGTAATGTGCCATAGTGATTATCCAAAGGTTACTGTGTCAGATGGGCCAGCCGCTGTGATTTGAGTAACAGTATTTCCTAAGTAAGTTGATGAGCTAGAAGTAACGCCAGCAGAGAATGTTGCTGTTACAGAAGTAGGATAAATTAAAAGTATAATACCTGAGCCTCCAGAGGCACCGCTACCGAAAGCGCCACCGCCCCCACCACCAGTATTTGTGCCTCCTGCTTGTGGCCCATTACTAGTATCACCTCCATTACCGCCACCACCGCTATTGTTAACACCTCCACCGAAACCAATAGTTTCCAAATAAGCGCCACCACCACCGCCTTCGCCATATTTGCGAGAAAGTCCTGATGCGCTTATTGCCGTTCCAGTACCACCGTTACCAGCTTTATAATTAGTCCGATCGGCTCCTACACTTGCAGTTCCACCACCGCCTCCGCCTGAACCCCTATTAGTTGGTTCTCCTACGTTACCTCCAACACCACCGGCAAAGCCCTGTCCAGATATTCCTGTGCCTCCAGCCCCTCCTCTCCAGCCAGACGCACCTCCACATCCTCCATTTCCGGGAACACTATTACCACCGTATGCACCGCCTCCACCACCAGAAGAAGTAATTAAATCAAATGTAGAGTTTGAGCCATTATTACCTTTGTTTACAACAAAACCTGAACCTCCTGCTCCAACTGTTACCGCATAGGCAACGCCAGCTACATAAGTATCATTAACTGTAGCCGTTAATAATCCACCGCCTCCGCCACCGCCACCAGGATTTGCGTTTGCGCCACTAGCTCCGCCAGCTTGCACAGCGTAAGTAAGGGAAAATGGCACCGCACCACCACCACGACCAACAGCCTTGCCTATGGAGAAAGCACTTACGTTTGCGCTAATCATGCAAGCATCGCATGTATGCCAGTTGCTGTAGTACCAGTAGCAAGTACACGGCTAACAGAACATATTAAGTAGAAGTTATCAGGGACAGTAATCGTCCTAGATGTGCCGTCTACGTTATGGAATGTTACGTCTCCTGCGACTGTAACGTATAGACCAATAGCAACTTGCGATAAGTCAGTAACGTCACTAGGGGTAACGGGTAACATATCAACTACGCTACCGTTAAGATGACCTCTTTTTCCTGCAAATGGATTGTACATAAATACCTCGTTAAGTTATTTTTTAAATATGCCCTTATAGCTCCGGTCGTGTAGCAGGGAATGAGTCTGTAGACGGCCAATCCCTCAGTGCTTCCCGATAGGCCATGTACGCAGCACGTTGTGGATGATCTGTTAAAGGCACAATGTAGTCTGTAGCAGACAGCTCCATGTCACGCCACATACGAGCAGCTTCTTCCGCTGTAGGTTCCGCTGGTGTAGGTTCTACATAAAGTTCATAGTAGTCAAAGTTAGCTTCAACAAACTCAGCGTCAGAATTGATGGTGTTTAGAATGTTACCGTCAGCATCTTTAATATTATATTTCATATTCTTCTCCTTACGGTATGTACTGAATTACAACACAGCCTTCACCACCACGGCCTGAAATTATATTTAAAACAGTGCCATTAAGAGTAAACCCTCCACCACCTCCTATGGAAGCGTGACCCACTACCGAAGCGGCGGCAAAGTATGCGCCACCACCTCCTGCTAGTTCCCCTGCAGGCAGGATTGGACCGGAGCTGCCGCTTGTTGCGCCACCGCCACCACCAGATATTTGCCCTAAGCTGGATGAGTAAAAATCACCGAGAACATCACAATTTGCACCGTAACTTGTAGCGCCGCCGCCACCTGTTTCGCCACCGTCATTACCTGTTCCTAACAAACCAACAGCGCCACCGCCTTTGTTATAGCCTCCGCGTCCACCTGTGTTGTTAACGTCTCCACCAGTAGCAGTGCCTCCAGCAGTGTAAGTGTTACTGCCTACAACTCCACCTGCGCCACCAGTAGCTGTTAGCGTAGAGCCTAAACCTGTACCTGCAACAGATGTAGTGCCTCCTGCTGTTCCTGCGGCTACGGCTCCCATAACAGATGCGCCACCTGCACCAATCACTACAGTAAATGAACCTGAAGTTGTGACTGCTAGAGAGTTCTTTCGACAGTAGCCACCCGCCGCACCACTTTCAAGAAATCCATTATTCGTCCCACAGCCACTACCGCCTGCACCAATAACGTGAATCCTTATGTTGCCGTCTTGAGGCGGAACCCATGTTTGGGAGTTGTGTAAAAAGATTGTGGGATATGAAGCTGATCCACCGCCGCTTATGAAATCTGTAAAATTACTCATGACATCACCCACCCTTGCGTTGCGTCTGTATATATAAACTGAATTGAGAGATATGCTGCATTCATCGTGAAGTCACTCGCACTGCTCATTATGTTGCTACCGTTTCTAGCCACCACTGTGTCAGCGAAGTTACCCACGGTAATTAGGACTCTTTGTCCTATGGCTGGTGACGCAGGAAGCGTAATTGTCTGAGTAGCTGCGCTAACATAAACGTGTGTGTTGACAGTAGCCGTAAGAGACGTAGCTGTAACAACAGTAGTTATTCCTACAGCAATAGGCACTGAAGCTATCTTAGCCGCTGTTACTGCATCATCAGATATTGAAGCTGTTACTACTGCATTAGAGGCTAATTTAGCAGCCGTTACCGCATCATCTACTATAGAAGCTGTTACTACTGCATCAGAAGCTAGCTTGGCCGCTGTTACTGCATCATCAGCTATCTTTGCTGTAGTTACTGCATTGTCTTGTAGTTGCGCTGTTCCTACACTGTCTGCCGATGGTGTATTTATAATCGACGTAGTAAATGCAGCAATGACAACTTCTATAACAGAGTCAAGAGGTGGTGCCGTAGAAAATGTAATTGTAGTGCCTGATACAGAATATGTGTTTTTAAACTGATACACACCATCAATGTAGACAAAAGTATTTGACTTGACCGCAGAATACCCAAGAGTAAACGATGTTGTAGAACCATCCCCTGTGAAATCGCTAGCTTTTAAATCGGTGCTAACAATCTCTTTTTGAACAAATGCCCTAATCTCAATAGCTGATTGAAGCGGCGGGGCAGCTGAAAATACTAAATTACCTCCGCTTACACCATACGAGGATACTTCTTGTAACACACCATCTATGGCTATCTGCAATAAACTAGGGCTATTGGTTGAGCTTTCAAGGCTGTAGGTTGTAGTAACCCCATCACCTACTTCAGTTTGCACAACTAAAACAATAGTCTCATTATTTAAATAAGACTCAACTTTTACAGCACCGTTAGCATCAAATGCTAAGAGCTTCTGAGCGCGACTAGCAGCAACTGGTAGAACCATATTGATTGTGCTTGAATCAACGTTTGGCTTTCTTACAGCTCGGTCTGTGTCCGCTGCACCCTGCTGTAGCGCTAACCATAGGCGATCATAGTCGTTGTTTACATCTGCCGCTAGGAAGTCACCGCCATTGGTGTAGCCCGTAAGACGCTCTAATGCCATGTCACGGTATAGAGTTATAATGTCCCCAGCAGTTGCACCAGTGACCAGGGTGACCACGCCGCCTGTGTCTGATCCTACGCCAGTAACCGCATATTCTCCAGCACCAGCGCCTAAACTAAGCAGTACGCCGTTCTGTAAGACCGCAATATCTCCCTCAGCAGTTATCTCAAACGTGTATGGAAACGCAACTTGGCCACCGGTAGCGGTGTATTGGTCTCTTGGAGTGTTGTCTAATACTGTCATAGGGCACCTGTAATTCGTTTGATTTTATCAAAAATAATGGCTAATAACGACCTGCTATCTTACACCCATCCCATTTAATTCTAAATTTCTAATGTTCTGATCTAGCACTGCATTAGCTCTTTTAGCTTGTTCAAGGATCAAATCATCAAGCCTTCTGAGTTCTTCTTGTTTTTCCTGGCCGGTCATCACCAGGTTGTCATAAATTAAATTTCGTCTTTTATTTAATCTACTAATATTTTTAGTTGCAGAGTTAAAAGCTCTTTCCGATCTGACTAATGCTATATTTTCTTCTCTGTATTCCGCCCGTTCTTCACCCCTAAGATCGTCTAGCTTATTAGTGGTTTGCTTAATTAACCCAGCAGAATCATAAAATATACCCGTACTTTCTGCTACTGATCCCGTTGGCGGCCTCATCGCAAAGGCTCTAATTAACGGCGTATCCATAGGGCTAG
>Ga0209833_1002067_pt1 | contig 12467 bp, 8 predicted proteins | sample COGITO_mtgs_1105_3_FD_184797 | JGI IMG/M metagenome (GOLD analysis project Ga0209833, IMG submission 184797) | Pelagic marine microbial communities from North Sea - COGITO_mtgs_110506 (SPAdes) (version 2) | ecosystem: Environmental > Aquatic > Marine > Epipelagic ... | reverse complement strand
CCGGTTCGTGGAGTTTGAGCGTGTGGCCCCGAGCGCTCAGGGACGCAAGAGTGGCATCTGAAAAACCTGATTCTAAGGCGAGGTCACCGGACTCTGTGAGGTGCCATCGCGGCGCATCCGATGCAGCCTGTGGGTTTTGGTTATGAATGATCACACGCACCATCATCTGCACATGACCTTGCGCTTGCATATGACCACCCATGACGCCAAAGCTCATGAAGGGTTGGTCGTTCAAAAAGGCAAAGCCAGGAATGATGGTGTGGAAGGGCCGTTTGCTGGGTCCGACACAGTTGGGATGACCCGCTTGGGTATTAAACCCGGAGCCTCGGTTTTGAAGGCTAATGCCGGTGCCGGGCACCACGATCCCGGAGCCAAAACCGCGGAAGTTCGATTGAATAAAGGACACCATCATGCCGGACGCATCGGCCGCCGTGAGATAGACCGTATCGGGGCTCGCGCCCAGCGCGGGTGGCGGGCCTTGGACTTGGTCGAGCCGGATTGCTTGCGCGGCCTGTCGCAAGGTTTCTGGATCCATAAGCGATGAAACGCGCTCGGTCATTGTCGTTGGATCCGCAAGGTGCTGCGCAACCTGTTGCCAGGCGTAGCGTATGGCTTCAACCTGCAGGTGGATGGCGTCCGGGCTGTCCAATTCGAATTGGGTCATGTCCCAATGCTCTAATATTCCGAGAGCGATCAAAGCCATGATGCCTTGCCCGTTAGGGGGTATTTCAAATAGCCGCGCGCCAGAAAAGGCCGTTGAAATGGGCGCGACCCATTCGGCTTGATGCTCCGCCAAATCTGATTTCGCTAAGGGGTAACCCGCTTGGTTGGCATCAAGAATCATGCGTTCTGCCAAATCACCGTGATAAAAGGCCTCACCAAAACTGTCGCGGATTGCCTTGAGGGTCTCGGCATGCTTTGGCAAATTAACCAATGAGCCGATGTTCGGAGCCCTGCCATCTGGAAAAAAGGTCGCCTGAAACTCCGGGAAATCGCGATAAGTGCGCTGGGCATGCTGCCAGTAGAAGGCGCTTTTGGGACCCACCAAATAACCATTTTCGGCGTAATCAATCGCAGAATCGAAGAGCGCTATAAAGGGTAATCGGCCAAAGCGTTCGGAGAGCGTCGACCAGACATTGACAGCCCCCGGCACGGTCACGCTGTGCCAACCGAGGCCCGGCATGCGTTTCAGGCCGAGGTAGTCGCGGCGCTTTAAGGCGCTTGGCGTCCGGCCTGAACCATTGATGCCGTGCAGGTCTTTGCCGTCATAGATGAGTGCAAAAGCATCACTGCCAATACCGTTGTTGTTGGGCTCAACGACCGTTAGGGTGATTGCCGCTGCAAGGGCTGCGTCCACGGCATTCCCGCCGGATTTGAGCGCGGCAAGACCCGCAGCGGTGGCGAGGGGTTGGGACGTGGCGACCATGTTCTGGGCAAAAACCGGCTGACGGTTAGCGGGGTAGGGCAGCGCCCAATCAAATGCCATCAGGTTGCTCCACGTTAATGGGTTCGGCTTGTTGCCAAAGATTACTCAAACTTTGTTGTTGAAAGAGGTGATAATATCGGCCTCGTCGCGTAATAAGTTCATCATGATTGCCTTGCTCGATGATGCGGCCGTCATCGATGACCACAATTTGATTGGCATGGCGAATGGTCGATAATCTGTGGGCAATGATGACGCTAATTCTGTCCTTGAGTAGTGCGCGCAGACCTTGTTCGATCCGAGCCTCGGTTAACGTGTCAACCGATGAGGTCGCCTCATCCATAATCAGGATCTGTGGATCTGCGAGCAGGGCCCGAGCAAAGGAAATGAGTTGTTTCTGGCCAGCCGAGAGACTCGACCCGCCCTCACCAATCACCGTCTCATAGCCGAGCGGCATCGCAATGATGACGTCATGGGCGCCGGCCTGTTTTGCCGCAACGAGAATCTGATCTTGGTCTGCTGACAAATCTCCGTAGCGAATATTGTCGGCAATTGTGCCAGCAAATAAATGCGAGGACTGTAGCACCACGCCCAGATTCGATTGCAATGCCTGCAGGCTCCAATCGCGATAGTCCACATCATTAATTAAAATTCGGCCGGCAGTGGGTTCATAAAACCGGGCCAGTAGGCTGATCAAGGTGGTCTTGCCGCCGCCGGTTGCGCCCACCACGGCGACACTTTGCCCGCGCTGAATCGCCAAATCGATATTGTGCAACACGGGTTTGCCCGTATTGTACCGAAAGCCGACCCCCTCAAAAGTAATGCGCTCGATCGGTTGGTTAAACGCATCGGGCTCGGCGCCGCGGGTCGTGGGTTGCGCCAGTCTGTCGAGCACCGCTTGGCTGTCTTGTATGTCGGGTTCAGCTTGGATCAAACTGATGACCCGTTCAGCGGACGCTTGGGCCATTTGCATTTCGGCAAACCAATGGGCGAGTTGCTCTATCGGCTCAAAAAAATGCCGAGTGTAGGTTAAGAAAGCGATCAAGGTCCCGGTAGAGATCAGGCCCCAGGCCGACTCAATCCCCCCAACCACGAGGGCAATACCGGTGGCTAGGGCTGAGAGGGTTAGCACAATCGGTAGATAGATCGCCGCTTGCACCGCATTCGTAATTGAGGCCGCGTGCATACGATCGGTCAAGCGGCCGAATTTATTCAGATTGTCAGCTTCTTTCACAAAGACCTTGCTGGTCAAAACGCCCATGATATTCTCGTTGTAGGCGCCGGTGATTCGAGAATTGGTCTGCCGGACCTCCCGTGCACTGCGCAGGATCCTGGTCTGAAAGTAGCGGCTGATGATTGCCAATAGCGGCAGGCTCAGCAGGATGATCAATCCTAGAACCGGTTCCATAATGAGCATCGCGCCCGAAATGCCCAGCATGATGGTGAAGGACCAGAACAGGTCGAGGATGCCCCACGCCATAATATTCGATAACCGTTCGCAGTCTGAGGTCATGCGCGCCATGAGCCAGCCGACGGGTCGTTCATCATAGTAGGCAAAGGATAACCGCTGCAGATTGGCGAAGCCGTCGCGACGGATGTCGTGGCTCATGTGACTGCGAAGCTTGCCACCAAACCATAAAAACCCAAGCACAGCGGTGCCTAAGGCAACACACAATACCCCGTACAAGGCGCCATAACCGAGCAGATCGATGTCTTGGCCATACAGGCCAATATCGTCAATGACCCACCTTGTCACGAGCGGAAAAGAAATCTCAGCGATGCCAACCACGACCGCGCAGAGGGCAAGCAGCACCAAATCCTTTGGGTAACGGCGGGCATAGGTTAGTAATTGCGTCCAGACCCCCAGCTTTAAATCTTTGTCGGGCGTGAACTCATCGCTGAAGTTGTCGTCGTCATAGAAGGCGTCGCTCATAACAGGTTGCCCTCAGGGGTTCGACTCTGCTGGATATCTCGTTGCACTTGGCCTTGCAATTCACAGAGTTTTCGATAGATCCCGGGTGTTTGTGACAAAGTCTCATGGGTTCCGATTTGGGCGACTTCGCCATGGTCTAAAACGATAATTCGGTCGGCTTGCATTACCGTGGATAACCGATGGGCAACGATAACGGTGGTCCGGTTGGCGCGAACCCGTCTGAGATTGGTGAGGATCTGAGACTCAGTGTCGGTATCTACGGCGGACAGCGCATCGTCAAGAATGAGGATTGCTGGGTCTTTTAATAGCGCCCTGGCAATGGCGAGGCGCTGACGCTGACCGCCCGAGAGCGTGACACCCCGTTCGCCGACAAGCGCTTCAAAGCCATTCGGTAAAGCTTGAATGGTGCCCAGTAGATTCGCCGTTGTGACCGCCTCGGTCATGTCAGCAAGGCTTGCTTGGGTTTGACCTATTCGAAGGTTGTCGGCAATTGAGCCGGCAAACAAAAAGGATTCTTGAAGCACGACGCCCATTTGCGCTCGGACAGACTTTCTAGACAATTGACTGAGGTCAAAGTCATCGACCCATAAGGCGCCTTGCTGGGGATCATACAGGCGCAGCAAGAGCTGGATCAGAGTGCTTTTACCCGCGCCAGGTGCGCCCACGAGTGCCACGGTTTCACCGGCGGCAATGGTAAGGGATAGATTCGATAATACGGGTGGATTACCCGGATGGTGAAAGGTCACGCTATCGAGTTTGATTTGTCCGTTCAGCGGGGCGGTTAAGGCTTGCTCAAGTTTAGATTCCTCTGGCTCTGACAGAATCTCAGCCATTCGTTTGAGTGCAACCACCGCTTTGCCAGAGTCGGTTAGGACCCGGCCCATATGCCGGATGGGCCAGATGATCATGCCTTCATAGGTGATGAAGGCAAAAAGGGTCCCAATCGTCATGGCATCGGCGAGTACCCAATGGGCGCCAACGAAGAGAATGAGGCCAACTTGAAACAGGCAGACTATGTCGCTGGCGCCATAGTAAAAGCCTAAAAAACGCATCAAGCGTTGATTTTGATCACGAAACCTTGCGTTCGCACGGCCAAACTTTTCGGCTTCAAAGTCTTGCCGAGCAAAGGCCCGGACCACGCGAATTCCGGTTAAGTTTTCCTGCAGGACGGTGGTGAGGCTCGCCTCGGCTTCATCGACCTCTAAGAACATTGCTTTCACGCGATTGAAAAATAACACCGCCGACAGCAGCAAGAGCGGCATCGTGATGAGCGCGACCCCTGTCATGGTGACGTCGAGCGACAGTAAAATCGGCGTGACGATCAGTAGCATTAACACCGCGCGACCAATCTCGATGATCTGGCCACTCACAAACACGCGAAAGGTTTCGATGTCTGAGGTGCAGCGCTGGATCAGGTCTCCGGTATCGGCCTGATGATGAAAGGCGATGGGTAGGTGATTCAAATGGTTCATGAGGGTGTCGCGCAGGCGCCGCGCCATGCCTTCCGCGGCGACGGCGATTTGTTTCCCCCGTAGGTAGACAAAATAACCGGCAAGGGCGGTGCACAACACAATCAGGATGCCGGATAATCCCAATTGCATATACAACGCATAATCGTCGCTGAGACCTGAGGGCATAAAGTGCTGAAGCCAGGTTAGATAGGCATCCGGGGCCTCACCGGTCAAGCGATCGAGCATCGAGCGAGTAATCATGGGTACGGTGAATAGCAGCGCAAAGCTTGCAATCATAGCCAGTAGCGCCATCAGTAAAGGGCCACGAAAGCCGGCCGAGATGGTTACAAATAGCGGCCAGAGCGCAGGGGTTTTAGGGTGGGTTGAAGCGGTAGCATGCATGATGATGGTGCGTCCTCTAGACGATTTAGGTCAAAGTCGCATGAGGTCTTAAACCTCCAGCAAACCGTCCTTGTTTAAAGTGCTGAGGCATTATGCCGCTGCGTAAAACAAATAACAAAGCCGCCTCCAACACGCTGGAGTTCAAGACGCCTCTTCTGTATAAAAGGGGTTCTCATTGTTAAGGAAGCGTTATGAAATTTTTTAATTCTGTCGGACCTAACCCCCGCGTTGTTCGGGTTTTCATGAGTGAACTGGGTCTGACGATGGATCAAGACACGGTTGATATCATGGCGGGCGAAAACCGCCAGCCGGCCTACCAAGCGGTTAACCCTGGGGCTCAGTTGCCGGCCTTAATGCTAGATGATGGCGCCGTGGTGTCTGAGATCACGGCTATTTGCGAGTACCTGGCCGAGCACGCAGGCGGCACCAGCCTGATTGGCGACACGATGCAGGAGCGCGTGGAAACCAGAATGTGGGTTCGCAGAATTGATCTCGGAATCGTTGAGCCCCTAGCCAACGGTTTTCGCTCTTCAGAAGGCGCGCCGATATTTAAAGATCGCATGCGCATCATTCCGCATGCGGCGGATGATTTAAAGGCGCTCGCGCAAGACAAGATTCAATGGCTAGACGGCTTAATGGGCGATAAAACCTACATCTGTGGCGATCGCTTCAGCTTGGCAGACATTATGCTCTGCGTGTTCCTTGAATTTGGCGCATCGGTCGGACAACCCATTGATCCAAACAATGCCAACATCGTTGCCTGGCATAACCGTGTAAAAGATCGCGCAAGTTTTGCTGCTTAGGCCTGGCTAAATGGGGTCTTTGTCTGATTTGACCCATCCTAAATAGGTTTGCGCGTTGCGGGTTGGTCGAGCGTTGCGTCATGCTTGAAGGTCAAGCCGATAAGGCGCCTGGCTGATGGGTTTGGCCCGCGCTCGATTTGGTTACAGGATCGGGTTGCTGAAGGCATGAGGAAGGCCTATGAACAAGCGGCGCCATCTGTTGGGCGCCATGGGTCGTAGAACCTATTCGGGTTGGGGCTTAAAGCAAAAGGGTAACCGCAGATAACAGCCCCCAAAGCAACTTTTGGGCGCGGCAGTTTGGCGTCAGAAAGCGCGGGGCGCCAAGACGGTCGGCAGATCGGGAAGATGGCGCCGGACGACAGCAATGCAATGCCTTGGGATAGAATCTATCAGCGCGGATTAGCGCAGGATATGACGGAGCAAGGTTAAAAAAGCGTCACAACGAAGCGACCTGTTCGATGGAGAGCAGAAGGGATTAAGGGCAAACTATGTTTCAAGGAATGAATTTTGCGCCCGCGCAACTGCCGGGTGAACTCGAGGCGTTACGGACCGAGGTCCGGGAATTTCTGAACGCCGAAACGGACTGGCATCCAAATTCGGACTTTAATGCAGGCGCGTCGCCCGAGTTTTCCAAACGCTTTGCGGCGAAAGGTTGGATTGGCATGACATGGCCAAAAGAATATGGCGGCGGCGGTCGGAGCTTTCTTGAGCGCTATGTTGTGACCGAAGAATTGCTGGCTGCTGGCGCGCCTGTAGGATGTCATTGGATTGCCGATCGGCAGAGCGGGCCTCTGCTTTTAAAATTTGGAACCGAGGCGCAGAAGCAAGCGTTCTTACCCGGGATCATCTCCGGAGAAAGCTTTTATTCGATCGGGATGTCGGAGCCCGACACGGGATCTGACCTTGCTTCGATTCGCACGAGTGCCGTACAAGTGCCTGGGGGCTGGTGTTTGAATGGCAGTAAAATTTGGACGAGCAATGCCCACCTGAACCATTTTATGGTGACTTTGGTGCGAACAGCCCCCGCAACTGAAAATCGTCACGAAGGCATGAGTCAATTTATCGTGCCGATTCATGCCGATGGTGTCACCGTGCGGGGTATTGATAACTTGGCCGGCGAGCAGGATTTTAATCAAATCTTTTTCGATGATGTCTTTGTCCCGGATGACCATGTCGTGGGAGAGGCCGGCAATGGTTGGGCCCAGGTCATGAGTGAGCTGGCCTATGAGCGCAGTGGTCCTGAGCGCTTTTTAAGTGCCTTTCGCGTACTGGCCGAGTTTGGAAAAAGCCTGCAAAACGACGCGACGGAGTCCCAAGCACGGCTTTATGGTCAGCTGGTGGCGCACTTGGTCGTTCTGCGGCGGATGTCGATCTCGATTGCGAGTTTGCTTGAGAACGGGCTGATGCCGGATACGGAAGCCGCGCTCATTAAAGATCTCGGTAACAGCTATGAGCGCCTGGTGCCGGAGGTGGTTCGCCTGTACTTGCCGGGACAAGTGCCGAAGGGTTTGGCCCAAGCGCTTGAAGAATGCGTACTGCACGCACCCTCATTTACGTTACGGGGTGGTACCCGGGAAATTTTACGCGGCATGATCGCCCGTGGTTTGGGCTTGAGGTAGCACGATGAATGAAGAACAACAGCTGATTGGTGAGATGGCGCGCCGCATGTTGGACGACCATTGCGGTCCCGCCGTCGTTGACGCAGCAGAGCAGGGCGATTACCCCTCGGCGCTATGGACGCTGCTGGTTGACAATGGCCTCACAACGCTTGGTATTGATGAAGCGCTCGGCGGCGCGGGTGGCACGTTTGGCGATGCCCTAGTTGTGTTGCGAGAAGCGGGTCGAAAAGCCGCGCCCCTACCGCTGGCAGAAACGCTGCTTGCGGGACAATTATTGTCAAGCCTTGAACAGCGCTTGCCTACGGGCCCGATGTGTTTCGTACAAGGTGATGTGAGCCTGAATGAATCGGGTCAATTGCAGGGGTCGGTGCACGGCGTGAAATTTGCCCGGCATTGCCAAACACTCTTAGTTGTGGCGCGGCGCGGCGAGGACCCAGTGATTTGCCTCATTCCAGCGGCAACGGTTGCCGTCACGCAAGGCAAGGATCTCGCGGGTGAACCCAGCGATGATCTTGAATTGTTTGTCCAGGTTCAACCGCAGGCCTGCTTTGAGATTGATGAGGCGAAGCTCGATGCCGTGTTGGTTTGGGGCGCGGCAATGCGGTCTGTCATGATGGCAGGCGCCTTAGAAGAAGCGCTGGCGGCAACGGTTGGCTACGCACTGGAGCGCAAACAGTTTGGTAAGGCCATCGCGAAATTCCAGGCGATTCAGCAACAGTTAGCGGTGTTTGCAACGCAGGTTGCAGCGAGTACTCGGGCGGCTGAGACGCTTATGGTTCAATCTGAGATTGCCAGTATCGATGTGGCCATCGCCAAAGCCCGCATTGGTGAGGCTGCCGGTATTTGTGCTGAGATCGCGCATCAGGTGCATGGCGCGATTGGCTATACCCGAGATCACCGGCTCAATCATCTCACACGAAGGTTGTGGGCCTGGCGTGATGCGTTTGGCCATGAGGCCTATTGGCAGGAGCGTCTTGGGCGAACCCTGTTGGCCGATCAAACCGGAGATCTCTGGCAGCAGGTCACGGCGCTGGGTTAGGGCGCCTTCGGGGTGTAAGGCGAAGGCGCCGCAAGGGTGACCCGGGGTCAGATCCGGTTGGCGCTGAAGTCTTCAGGGGTTTCTGTTCTTAGGGCAGCACTTACTCGGTGCAGCTCGGTTGGGTTGATTGAAGACTTGCCTTCAGACCTTGCAGTAGGGCTTGGCGCAGTTTTGATTGCGAGCGGGCAGGCAAGGGCTTGCATTCATTAAGGACCGGATCAACCGTTGCAACCCAGCGGCAGCAGGGCCTTTGGAGTTCGCCCTAGCAGAGCGCGTAAGAAATGCCTGTTTGCCCCCGCGGCGCACCCGGATGATGGCGCGCACAAGCGATCGTTTTAATCAGACATTAATCGGAAATCAGAAGCAGTACTCACGGGCTGCGTGCTGCTCACAACGCCTTGGTCAATCAGGCGAATCATCGCGCTTAAAACAGACCGCTCGGCGGCGGGGAACATTCGCGGATCAGTAGTGGTGTACATTACGGGCACCATGTCCGGAATCCGCGTCAGGCCATCTTTTAAACAGGCTAAAATTTGCTGCTCGCGCTCAAGCCGATGATCGATAAAAGCCTGCACAAAGGGTTGAACCTCGCGAATGGCGGTGCCATGGGTTGGCCAGTAAACCTGGTCGTCCCGTTGCTGCAGTTTTTCAAGGCTTTCCATGTAGGCGGTCATATCGCCATCGGGTGGGCCAATAACGCTGGTTGACCAGCCCATGACATGATCGCCGGTGAAGAGGGCCTTTTCTTCCTTGAGTGCAAAGCACATATGGTTGGAGGTGTGCCCTGGGGTGTACACGCACTCAATCGTCCAGCCATCGCCTTTAATCACTTGGCCATCTTGAATCAGATGATCTGGCACAAAGTCCATATCACCACCTTCTTCAATCGGCGTGCCCGAGGCGATTTTACCGGCGCCATGCGGGCCATAACCATAGGTGGGTGCTTGCCAGAGCTGTTTGAGCGGGGCCGCAGCAGGAGAATGATCCATATGGGTGTGGGTAATTAGAATATGGGTAATAGTCTCGCCGGCGAGGGCATCGCTGAGCGCCGCAATGTGCTCGTCAATCATCGGGCCTGGGTCAACAACCGCGACGTTGCCGTGACCGATCACGTAGGTACCCGTGCCATTAAACGTAAACCCGGATGGGTTGCGCGCCGTCATTCGGCGAACAAGGGGCGATACGGTTTCAAGCGTTGCATAAGCAAACTCGTACTTGTAAACATAAGGGATTGCGACAGCCATAAGGGTCTCCAGTTGAAGCAAAATGATACCAGAAACCCGATGTGGGTATTGGATGCGATACCTTTTGCATTTTGCAGCAAATTGTCCATTATTGGGCCTAAGTATTAACCGGTTAATGAGGAAACTATGACCACAGATTCAAGCTCGGCGAATCGATTAATTGAAATCGGTATCGCCCTCTCGGCAGAAAAAGACACGACGGTCTTGATGGAAAGAATTCTGCTTGAAGCGATGGATATCTCACAAGCCGATGGCGGGACCTTGTACCTGCGCGATGAAGATTTCTTAAAATTCGAAATTGTGCGAACCAACTCTCTCGAGATTGCGCAAGGCGGGACCACCGGTGGTGAAGTGACTCTGCCGCCCATGGCGTTAAAAAATGCCGAAGGCTTGCCGAATACGCACAACATCGTGACCTATGCTGCCAACGAGGGAAAAACCGTGAACATCCCGGACGTCTATCTCTCGGATGATTTTGATTTCACGGGCACCAAAAAGTTTGATGAGGCGTTTGGATTCAAAGGGTTTCGATCAACGTCTTTTCTCACGGTCCCAATGAAAAACAATGCCGATGAAGTGATTGGCGTCCTGCAGCTATTGAACCGAACGGATCCCGAAACCAAAGTGGTGGGTCCCTTTGACGGCGGGATCCAGCCCATTATTGAAGCACTGGCGTCTCAAGCTGCCGTGGCCTTGGACAACGCAACCTTATTGAAGGAAATGACCGAGTTGCAGCAGGCGTTTATTCAGTTGTTGGCCAATGCGCTTGATGCCAAGTCACCCTATACCGGTGGGCATTGCCAACGTGTGCCGGAACTTGCACAAATGCTGACTGAGGCTGCGAATTCCGAAACAACCGGCATATTTAAAGATTTCAATTTGTCCGAAGAGGATCGCTATGAGCTGTATGTGGCGTCCTGGATGCATGATTGCGGTAAGGTGGTCACCCCTGAGTATGTCGTCGACAAATCGACCAAGCTCGAAACCATCACCGATCGCATTCACGAGGTGCGGGTGCGGTTTGAGGTGCTCAAGCGCGATGCCGAAATCGATTGTCTAAAAGCGATTATTGCTGGCGGCGATGCGGCCGCGTTGCAGGCTGCGTTGACAGCACGGCTCGCTGAAATTGATGCGGACTATTACTTTATTGCAGACACCAATGTAGGCGGCGAGTTTTTAGATGACGACGCCAAAGCACGGGTGAAGACCATCGCGGAACAAACCTGGACGCGCACCTTGAACAATCGGGTGGGCATCTCCATCGAGGAGCGCAAACGCTTCGAACGGACGCCCGCACCAGAATTACCGGTTGTTGAGCCGCTCTTAATGGACCGTGAAGACCATCTCATTCCCTACGAGGTGCAACCGTTTAGCGCAGACCCCGATAACCCTTACGGCTTTAAGGTAGATGTGCCCGAGTACAAGTTCAACAAGGGTGAGGTGTATAACCTGAGCATTTCACGTGGCACGCTGACCAATGAAGAACGCTTCATTATCAATGACCATATTGTGCAAACGGCGGTGATGCTGGAGAACCTGCCGCTGCCGAAGGCGCTCAGACGGGTGCCAGAGATTGCCTGTGGTCATCATGAAAAGATCGATGGCACGGGTTATCCTCGCAAGCTCACCGGCGATCAAATGTCGGTGCAAGCACGGGTTATGGCCATCGCGGATGTGTTCGAAGCGCTGACCGCGGCGGACAGGCCTTATAAAGATCGAAAGACGTTGTCACAAAGCCTTCGCATTATGTCCTTCATGGCAAAAGACAATCACATGGATCGAGATTTGTATCATCTCTTCCTCGACAGCGGGGTGTATCGCGACTACGCCGATAAGTTCCTGCTGGAGGACCAAATCGATGAGGTGGATATCGAGGAATACCGGGTCGCCTAATCTCGGCGACTTGATTCTGAGGGTCCCATAGACGGTAGTGTCGTCTGGCGCCCGGAGCAGGTAATAGCGCGGTTATCGAATCAAGGGACCCATGGCGCCTGCGTTAAAAGCTTGGTGCGGTGCTGGTTTATTCGGTTGTCGGCGATCGGTGAATCGCGGTGCTTGCAGCGGCATTAGCGCCTCGGCTGGCGCTGCTGCACTTGATCAGACCCGCGGCGCGGGGGTCTCGTTGTTGCTCGATGGGCTGAACGGGGCAATAAGCGCATCGGTCGACCGTTCAAAACCCCGGTCAGGTCTTTGCAGGGCCTAGGCCATCCAGCATGATAAAGCGCTCTAATCCGTGACCTAAGACGCCGCGAAGTATCGTTGAAACTCCCAGAGCCCCGGTACCGGGCTGTCTGGGTCATTCCCAGCGCGGTGAAAGGTCATCCATTCATGGCGCCGAGATTTGATCCAATATTCAACATCCTCGGCCACCAGTTCTTGCTTTAAAGCATCGCAAGCCTCTAGCGTTTTTGCCGCGGTCATAATGTCTGAGGGCAAGCGTTCCACGCTGGCTGGAATACCCCAGGCTAAATCGGTGAATTCTGGCGGGGGTTCTTGCTTTGCCGCGAGACCCGTGAGCCCGCCCGCTAAGATCGCCGCGAGGGCGTGATAGGG
>Ga0209833_1002059_pt1 | contig 12498 bp, 11 predicted proteins | sample COGITO_mtgs_1105_3_FD_184797 | JGI IMG/M metagenome (GOLD analysis project Ga0209833, IMG submission 184797) | Pelagic marine microbial communities from North Sea - COGITO_mtgs_110506 (SPAdes) (version 2) | ecosystem: Environmental > Aquatic > Marine > Epipelagic ... | reverse complement strand
GGTTCCTCCCCTTCGCTCTGCTCCGGCACCGTCGTCCGCTGGGTCTTGCTCAGAGAGCTTCTGGTCATTGGAAGTTTTTGCGTGTTTCTTGATGATGCGAACGGCTTCTTCGCTGACGAGGTCAGTGACGTGCCTGCCGTTTTCATAGCCCTCGATGATCTTGCCATCGCGGTGCCATGTCGCCTCGTATTCGGGCAAGCGCGCGCGGTAGCGGTGGTCATAGTAGCCGACCGCCCCGGCGAAGGATCCGTAGGAGGAGTCGAAGCCATGGCGATGAGGTCCGTGCTCTTCTGCAGCCCCCATGTGCCATTTGCCGGAGAGGTAGGTTTGGTAAGCGTTGGCTTTAAGGAAAGTGGCGAGGTTGAGCGTGCCGTGCGGAAAAACGGGTTCGTTGCTGGCGGTGAGTCCGGCATTGCCGAAGCGCCCTGGGTAACGACCGGTGAAGGCGGCGATGCGGGTGGGTGTGCATTGCGGCATCGAGTAGTGACGAGTGCAGAGCGCGCTCTCTGCCGCGAGGGCATCAAGATGGGGCGTGTAGACTTTGGGGTTGTTGTAGCCGATGTCGCCCCAGCCCTGATCATCGGTGATGATGGTGATGATATTCGGCTTTTGTGCAAAAGCCGGAAGGTAGAAGATACAAGATAGAAGAGTAAAGATGATCCACGCGCGGGTGCCGCCCACTCTGATGGAAAGCCTTTGCGTCTTGGCGTCTTTGCGAGCGTAAAACATCATGGGTACGGCTGTTAGCTGGATTTGCTTCTGCGGATGAATCCAACGATGCCGATGAGCAGCAGGGTGGGCAGGGCGATGAGGCCGATCATGCCGAAGTTGTGCATGAAGGGATCCTTGCTGCCGTAGCGGCCGATCAGGTTCCAGACTGCGGCGAAGCTGGCAGCACCTCCGGCGATGAGCATCAGGATATTGATCAGGCTGCGCTTGCGTGGCATTTCGTCGCCGAGTGTCTTCTTGGAATTCATCAGTAGAATGAAAATGAGATAGGCGATGGGCAGCAGGGTGGTGGCAATGGTTCCTGCGGGGATGTTGAGGGTTGTTTTAATATCAGGGTTGCCGGTCCAGAGGATGGGGGAGAAAAATCCGGACAGGGCCGGCATGGCAGCACCGATCATGAACAGTGCTTTTTGCCCCGGCTTGCCAAAGGCCTCGGAGATGGCGTAGCCGTTCATCATCATGTGTACAATCATGGTGGAAATAGCCATGGCGAGAATGCCGATGCCGAAGATGAGCTGGGCATTTTTTCCGAGTGCCGGCTCGAGAGATTTGGCGAGGTCTTTGGCGGTGCGTTTGGCGACCATGGCAGCGAGTTGTTGGTCCGCATCAGGAAGGGCGTCGCGCTGTGCTTGTGCGCTCTCTGCGTTTTTATCGTAGCTGGCATCTTTAGAGGCGAGCCAGGTGTCCACGACGGCGTTGTAGTTGCCTGTGCTGACAATGCTGTCTTTCTTTGCGTGGAATTGTGCGGAGGTGGCGATGACCAGAAACGAGGTCGCCATCAGGAAGGGCACAAAGAGTCCCAGCACGAGGTCGAAGCGAGAGAGCTCGCGATGTTGCTTGGACCAACCACGCTTGAGCAGGGTGTAGGGTAGTAGGAAAGTCATGTTGATGCCGACGGCTGAGCCGAAGGCGCCGATGATGATGTTGCGCTGGCTATCCGCGATGTAATTTGTCCAGAAGGTGGCGTTTTCGCCAGTGGCGGCGATGGCCTCGTTATAGCTGGCGGTGGGTTTGAATAGGGCTGAGAAGTCCGGAACCAGCCCGCCGAAGAACGAGCCCCATGCGATACTGCCTTGGGCTGCGAGGACGACGACCACGGCCATGAATGCGAGCACGACGATGGCAACGAGGCCTTTGAGCACGTGCTCGATGATCTTGGATGCCTTGCCACCACCGAGTGACATCCATAGCAGGCCGAGGCTGAACACTGTGAAGATGCCGGTGACGACGTAGGTTTGATTTTCGCCGTTGAGCAGGCCAAGGTTGTTTTGCACGGCGTCGGTGCCGAGGCCGTATTGAGCCGAGCAGTAGACCACATCGGCAATGATAGTGGCGATTAGCCAAGCCCAGGCGAGCACGGGCGAGATATGTTTTTTAGCAGCAACAAAGGGGCGCTCCTTGGAAGACAAGGTGACGTGGGAAATGGCTGAGAGCATGATGATGCCGCAGAGCATGGCGAGCGGCTGCAGCCACATGAATTCGTAACCACCGATGACTCCGAGGTAGAGCGCGCCCACGAGTGAACCACCGCCCAGGGTGACGGCTGCCTGGATCCAGCCAGGGCCACTGAGCTTGGCGTAGATGCCGAGTTTTTTAAGAAACGGCGCGTTTTGAGCGGTGGTGATGGGGGAGGGCATTTTGAGTTTTTAGTTTTGAATGTTGAGTTTTGAATTTGGAATGAGGAATGAGGAATTAGGAATTGGGATTTGGAATGATGGTTACTTGATTTTCTCCACCACCTTGCCGTTTTCGTATCTGACCTGGTTGGTGATGTTGCCCTCCTTGTCCCATGCGGTGGCGAGGCCGTGGAGCTTGCCGTCCTTGTGGTTAAATTCACGCATCTTCTGACCATTTTCATACCAAGAGGTATCCAGGCCATGTTCCGCGCCTTCCACATAGCTGCACTCCTTTCGCTTTTGTCCTTTCTCATTCCATTCAGTTGAGGTACCATGTGGCATGCCGTCCTTGTAGGCGATCTCCATGTGTTTTTTCCCGTTCACATACCACATGGTTGTGATTCCGTGTGCCTTGCCGTCCTTGTAGTTCATTTGCATCATCTTCTGGCCGTCTTCATACCACCTGGTTGTCAGGCCGTGCGCCTTGCCGTCTTTCAGATGAATAACACCACCGACTTGCCCGTTAGGTTGCATTTTTTTGACCCATCCTGTGTAGGGGGTCTCGCTGCCTTGGACGTAGATGATCTGCTCGCCCTCATTACCACGCGTTTCCACGGCACTTTTCTCTAATGCCTCGTTGAGAATCTTCTCGAGTGTGGCGGGGTCATCAAGGTTGGGACTCGCTTCCTCGGCAAGGCAGAGGCTGGCGGAGATGGCGAATAGGATTAGTTGTAGAGGTGTTTTCATGAGGAATTTGGTCCGCCTGAGGAGGATGGAATTAGGAATTTGGAATTTGGAATTTGGAATGGCAGGCTTAGTGCAGACGATTCGCGGTGTAGTAGAAGTTCTCGTTGTGAAGCTTGCTGCCGTCTTTGGCTTTGAGGTTCTTGATGTTGATGTGGTAGACCTTGCCCGCTTGCAGGGATTCCAGATCGATGGTGACTTTCTTAGCAGCCGAGTTTGTGGTCTTGGTGACGGGGATGGTTTTTTTGTCGAGTTGGCCACCCCCTTGGTCACCCCCATACTTAAAACTGTCCTGGTAATGGAAAGAGTTAATGCTGATCTCGGCCTCTTCTAGATTGGCCACGGGCAGGGTGGTACTGAGTTCGAAGCCGGTTTTGGTGAGCTTGATCTGCTCGACATCGAAAGGTGTCTTGCCGGTAAAGCTGAGACGCTGGATACCTTCGGAGGGGGTGCCCCAGCCACGCACGGTTTGGCCGACATAGAGTTGCTTGCCATCGGGAGACCACTCGAGGCGGTTGTTGCCTGATCGCAGTCCCGAGCCGTTGATGAAGTGGGTGCAGCTGCCTTGGAGTTTGCCGCCTACTTCGTCGAGCATGATACGGGTAATGCGGGCACCGGCATTGTCAGCAATGATGAGCTGGCCCGAGAAGATGCCAAAAGCCGCTGGGATCTCCGCGGGCTCTGCACAGGAGCGGTTCATTTCTAGATAGGGCATGAGAACCGCCGCGTGGGTGCGCATCTCATCAAGTTCTTTCTGGGGGGTGTTGAGAGGGTCCTTGTTCTTCGGGAAATCCTTGTCCCAGACCAGTGAGGAGGGGTGGCCGTAAAAGTTTCCTTTTTCCACGAGGTAGAGGGGTGAGGTAGCGCGGAAGTCTCCTTGGTTGTCACCGCACCAGAGACGTCCCTTGGAGTCTCTGAGCATACCGTTATGCATGCGGAAACCACTGGCGTAGGGAGTCAGGATACCGTCTTTGAAATGCATCACCCAGCCTTTCCACTGCACGGCAGAGTAGTTGCGGCCTCGGCGCCCGGTCTTGGAATACTTGCCGTGGGTTTTCCAGAAGGTGGGGCCGTTGAAGGATGCAGTACCTGCAGCGATGAAGTAGCCACCATCGCCGTCTGGGCAGAGACCATTGGTCTCATGGTAGTTGCCACTGAGCCCGATCTCACTGTTGAGATTGTTGTAGGTATCGGCAGTGCCGTCACCATCGGTGTCGATGGCTTCGGTGAACTCAGCCATCTGGGTGACCACAATGTGGCCAGGCGCGGGAGCCTCTATGCCGAGGCCGTTATGAAAGCCGCTGGCAAAGAGTTTCCAATCAAAGGCATTCGGGTCGGTCGTGGGTTTGGCGACAAAGATATCATTGCGGCGCGTAGCCACGTAGAGCTTGCCATCAGGGTCAAAGGCGAGGCCTCCGATTTCGGGTGGGGTGCCCTCGGGCAAGGGAATGGTTTCGACTTTGAGATAGGCACGGGCGGGAGCTGTGGTCATACTTATTACGACCAAAAGCAAGGTGGGAAGGTAGGCTTTCATTATTAATTTTTTGTTAGAGTGAGTCATGGGAGAATTAGTCATGAATTTTTGAGAATGTTTTGATGTATAAAATAAGGGAATTGATTTCGTCAGCAGACATCGGGAATTTGGGCATGAAGTTAGGCTGATAGCCGGGCACGATTTTTGCATTCGGCTCAGCGATGGATTCGTAGAGATAACTTTCATCGGCGGTGATCTCTTGGTCACCGAACATGCGCTTGCTGCCGAAGAGATTCTCGATGGTAGGACCGTGGTTTTTACCACCGTCGAGGGAGTGGCAGGTTGCACAGGAGTAGGTAGTGAAGATGTGTTCGCCGCGTGCGATGGTAACCCCCTTGAACTCCTTTTCTTTCTTTTTGCTGAATTTGGCTACAGTGGGATCTGGTTGGATGTTAACTACGAGATGATTGGGTGCTAGCTGTTCCTGATCACCCGGGCCTTTGTAGCTGATGGTGGCATCACCTTCGGAGCGATATTCGACGCGCAGTGAGCCATCGGCACTTTCGGTAATGGGGGTGATCGCTGTGCTGATGACAGCGTTGTTAGCACTCCAGCGGAAGGTGGGAAGGTTGTTTTTGCGGCTGTGGCCGAGGTATGTAGGAATGCCAACGGGTTTGCCGTTGATGTGAATGGGGTGATAACCCTTGGTCATATAGGTGAGCACTCCGTCGAGCTTGGGCGTGTAGCCAAAGCCCTTGCGTTGGCCCTGGCGGCCTTTGTTGCGTCCCCAGTAGGGGCTCATGTCTAGAAATCCGTCTTTCCACGCATAAAGCAGGCGGCACTCGGTGGTGTCCCAGACGTAGGAGAGTTTATCGGCATGATTGACGGCAATGGCTGCAGGGATACCGTCGATAGGCTGGACAATACCTTTAACGTCCTTGCCATGTCGGAGTGAATACTTGGGGGTCGGTGCTGCCTTGCCGTGGTTGCCGAGCACAGCATCCTCAAGCCCGGGATCAGGGCAGTAGGTGCGCAGGATCAGGGGTTTTTCCACGGTGCCGCCGGGGTGAATATCGTAGTTGACGGTGGCGATAGACGTGGGCTTGTCTTTTTTTGCATCCTTTTCCTGGGCGTAAGAGAGGTCGCAAAGCAAAAGGAAGGCGATAATGGTGTTGTAGTATTTCATGTGATTAAAGTGGTTAGATGGTCATGGCGTTGAAGCCTCCATCGACGATCATTTCGTGTCCGGTGATGAAGCTGCCGGCATTGTGCGAGGCGAGAAGTAGAGTGGCGCCGATGAGCTCGTCTGGTTTGCCGAAGCGTTGGGCGGGCGTTTTCCCTAATATAGAAGCTACGCGGGATTCATCGAGAACCTTACGGTTTTGTTCCGCGGGAAAGAAACCTGGCACGAGGGTATTAACCCGGATGTTTTGCGTGGCCCATTCACGCGCGAGGTTTTTAGAGAGGTTGTGCACAGCGGCTTTGCTAGCGGAATAAGTGAAGACACGTGAGAGGGGATTGAGTCCTGAGATGGAGCCGAGGTTGATGATGGAGGCGGGCTCACCGCGATCGATGAAGTGCTGACCAAAGACTTGGCAAGCCTGCATCAGGGCAAGCAGGTTAATGTCAAAGATGTTTTGAAACTCTTCTTTACCAATTTCCAAGAAGGGGGTGGGAGAGTTGACTCCAGCCCCGTTGATGAGGATGTCAATCTTGCCTGAGCGCTCAATGACGGTGTCACGAAGTTGGGTCAGGGAGTCTTTTTGCTGTAGGTCGGTCGGGATGAAATAAGCGCTGCCGCCAGCAGCTTCAATAGTGGCGATTTTATCATCAGCTTTCGTGTGATCACGACCTGCGATGGCGACGGTAACTCCCGCCTTGGCAAGGCCGATGGCCATGTGGCCGCACAGCTCACCAGTGCCGCCGATGATAACGGCGACTTTTTTATCGAGGTCAAAGAGTTGGTCGAGATAAGACATTTGAATTTAGAATAGTGAATTTAGAATAGTGAATTTTTGGGAGTGCGGTTTAGAGCTTGAGGTAGTTTTTGATATTGTGATAGGCGATGTTCTGAGCTGTTTGGCTGAGAAGATGCTGGTCATTGGGCATTTCGCCGGTCTGGGCTTTTTCTGCGAGGAAGGAGCAGAGGATGCGTCGGTAGTAGTCGTGGCGGACGTAGCTGGTGAATGAGCGGCTATCGGTGAGCATGCCGATGTGGGTGCCAAGGGCGGACATAGACGTGAGGATGTCGAGCTGTTCACGGATGCCACGCACGTGGTCAAGGTGCCACCAGGCTGTGCCGTACTGTAATTTCGCTTGCCCTATTGACCCATTATGGTTCGTTGGGAGACCTTTTGCCGCTGGGGTGAGCGGGCGACCGTCAGGGAGTGCAAGCGATTTGGATGAAGCTTGCTGGAAGTTCTGCAGAGCAGCGCAGAGTGCTGTGCTCTCATTCGGGTTGAGGTTGTAGAGGATAATTTTGGGCAGTTGATCGCTCTGGTTGAGGTCGTCGAGGAAGTGGATGAGTCTCTCGGTTTGGGGCTTGGAGCCGATGGTGTCAAAGCCGGCATCAGGGCCGGTTTGGCCAGAGAGGCGGGTGTTGACCTGGCGCTGTGGCCCGAGGTGGAGCTGCATGATCCAGCCTTTTTCATGGTTCCATTGAGCAATGGATTTGAGGGCCTGATACTGCGGTGTATCTGGTGCGGGAATTTGGCCGAGACCATGATCTGACATTTGACATCCGTTCGCGTGAAAGTAGTCGTGGCGTTCCTTTAGCGAGCTGAGATCGATCTTGTCATTGAGGAGATGCGCGTCAGGGCGGAAGGTCGGTAGCACCTGGGTGGGGTGATTTTTTGCGGCGATCTCCTTGTGACTTGAAAGGTCGTCGAAGGGGTCATCAGTGGTGGCGACAAGCTTGACTTTGAAGAGTTGGAGCAGCTTATTGACTGAGGTGTTGTCGCTCAGTTCCCTGTTGGTTTGATTCCAAATGCTCTCTGCCGTTTCCGCGTTGAGTGGTATGGTGATGTTGAAAACTTTCTCTAACTCCATGTGGGCCCATTGATGAACAGGATTGCCTATGGCCAGGGGTAAAATGCTGGCGAAGGCATGAAACTTTTCATAGGGACTAGCGTCCCCGGTGATGAACTTTTCTTCAACACCACAGCCACGCATCAGCCGCCATTTGTAGTGGTCATGCTTGAGCCATAGTTCCCAAATATTCTCAAACTGGTGGTCGTTGAGAATCTCATCTGCAGGCAGGTGGGTATGGTAATCCACGATGGGGAGTCCCTCTATCGAGATGTAGAGGGTTTCAGCGAGTTTACTGGTGAGGAGGTGCGACATAAGGCTGGGCGGATAGCTGGAAATTTATTGGGCGAGTAATGACTTAGTATTGAGAGAGGGCATGTTAAGCTGGGATGCCAATTCGTTGAGTTCAGCAAGCTCAGCGTCAGAGAAGATCAGACCACCTGCTTGCTCAGAGCGCGTAGCGGCTTCAGCTTCTAGTTGGCCGGGAAGAATAGCATTTTCATTGCCAGGTCCGAGGATGTTCTCAATCACGGCCTTGACGTTTTCGGCTTGGTTTCTCCCCATGGCAAAATTTCCTGCTTTGATGGCTTCGGGGTGGATAATTTGGAAAAAGAACGAGGTGCTGCTTTTTTCGCCTTCGCTTGGTAGGGAGCGGCCGCGGTGAGTCGGAAGTGAGCCGCCGATGTAAGCTCCGAAAAGTTCGTTGATAAGCGATAGTCCATAGCCTTTGTGGGCACCAAAAGGTAAGAGTGCTGCCACTTCCCCGGGGTCTTGGGTCGGGTTGCCGTCAGCGTCAACAGCTGCCATGGGGGGTAGCTCTTTACCCTCTCTCTTGAGCTGCTGCACTCGGCCCATGGCACAGGTGGAGGTTGCCCAGTCGATACAGAGAGGAAAGCCAACGGCATCTTGAGTGGGAAGACCCCAGCTGTGAGGGTTGGTGCCGAGGGTGGGGGATTTGCCGCCGAAGGGGACGACTTCTGCTAAAGATGAGGTGCAGTTAGTATAGGCGATATAACCACGCTTGGCAGCATCGATGACGTAGCCTCCACCCCAGAGGTAGTGAAAGCAGTTATCCACGCTGACGATGCCGACCCCGTATTGGTCAGCGAGCTCAATGGCGCGGTTGAAGGCCTGGATGGCGACTGACTGGCCGAGTTTCTTGTGGGCATTCCAGACCTCTGCTGCTGAGAAGCGGTTCTGGATAACTTCGATCTCTGCTCCTGGTGTGCAGCCGCCAGTTTTGGAGCCGAACAGGTCGTCAAGATGCAGGGCCTTGATGGCGTTGTGGGTATTGTTGCCATGCCAGGTGGCCGCGGCACACATTTGCGCAGCATCATGTGCCTCGTCAGCAAGATAGCCGCGAGCTTGGTAAGCTGCTTGAACCAATGCGTTGTGGTCTTCAATGGAAACGGTATTCACGATGCGAGGATGGTTTCGGTGATTTGTTCAGGAGCGAGCTCGATAGAGATCGTAAGAGCGTCCGAGCTTGGCGGCTCGAGGGTGTCGAGCTGGCTGTCGAGAAGGGTGACCGGCATAAAGTGATCTTCTTGGCCCGAACGTGCATGGGCACGCTCTTCTAGCAACTCCCTGCTACCTTGAAGGTAGACAAAGCGTGGTTTGATATTTCCGCTGGTCAGAATGTCTCGGTAGCTTTGTTTGAGTGCTGAGCAGGCGATGATGATAGGCTGGTCGTGATGGTTGAGTAGCTCACTCAGTGCCTCGAGCCAGCCTCGGCGGTCCTCGTCATTGAGGGGGCTACCGCTTGCCATTTTGCGTATGTTTTGTTCAGGGTGAAAATCATCACCATCAAAAAACAGGGCCCCAGTTTTTGCAGACAGCAGCTTGCCGACAGTGGACTTACCACTGCCGCTTACACCCATCAGCACGATGGGCTGGTTCAGCGATTGATTCAGCGATTGACGATGTTCGGGCATGCTTCAGGACCTTCGGTGAGGATTTGCATCACGTTACGCGCGGCGTGTTCTGCCATGCCGGCGTTGGACTCGACGGTGTTGGAGCCGATGTGAGGAGTGAGTAGAATGTTTGGCAGAGATCGCAAGTCTTTGGCTGGGTCTTGTGGCTGGTAAGGCTCTGCTTCAAAGACGTCCAGTGCTGCTGCGCCAAGATGGCCGTGGCTTAGGGCATCGTAGAGATCATTCTCACACACCAGTGCCCCGCGAGCGGAGTTGATGAAACGAGCACCAGGTTTCATTTTCTCAAAGAACGCGGCATTGGCGATGTGTTTGGTGGAGTCCAGAACGGGTAACAGGGTGAGCACGAAGTCAGCGTCTGCTAGTGCCTCGTCCAGAGAGGTGGTGTAGTGATCAATGCCGTCCTTGGGTGTAAAGGCAGGGTCTTCCATGATGTCATAGCCAGTGACATGCATGCCCATGCCGTGGTGAAGCTTGGCACTGAGATTACGGCCGATGCGACCGCATCCAAGGATCGTGATTTTTCTGCCGCTGACTTCGATGCCGGTTGCGGGTTTCCAATCACCGGCCGCGGTAGTGCTGTGGGCGTGATGAACTTGACGAGCAAGGGCTCCGATCATCCACACGGCGTGCTCGGCCACGGCATTGTCTAAAACACCTGGGGTGTTGGCCACCCAGATGCCGTTAGCCGATGCCTGCTCTTTGTCCACGCTGTCGTGACCGACGCCAAAGCGGGCAATCACGCCACCTTCAGGAAGGGCCCGATAGAGTTCACCTGTGTAGGGGAGAATATCGGCAATGAAGGCACGCACGCCTTGTTTGCTGATGGCGGCCGCTAAACTTTCCTCATCCTCTGCTATCGGCGTAAATTGAAAATGAGACTCGGCGCTGATGCGCTCAAAGCACGATCGTGCCTTGGCGTAAGAAATCTCCGAAACAAAAACAGTTTCCATGCCGAAAATATGTTCGTGATGGGCTTAAAAAGCAATGCGTGGATGCGGATAAATAATTTATCATTTGCGACAGTAGGGAGATCTGTCTTATGGTGTGCTCACGCAAACTACGGACCATGACGAAGGACAAACCAACCATTATGCTTCTGGCCATTCGCCAGGGTTATTTTTCCCGTGAGTTTCTCAGAGGTGTAATGGCAGCCCTTTCTGATAGGGTTGGCTTTGATTTATGGGTGGCTCCACCGATTCACGATGGCCAGCATTTGGAGGCCTGCTTGGCGAGCCAGAACGTCGTTGGTGTGATGACGCGGGGTGTTTCCCGTGATCTGATCAGTATACTTGAAAATCGCGACATTCCGGTGGTTTCGATACGGGGGCCGGAAGATGGGGATGAGCTTGTAGTAAACGGCCCACGCGTTGATGACAAAACCATCGGTGTGATTGCCGGTGGTGAGTTTGTCAGATTGAATCTTCGTGAGTGGGGGTTTGTGCATTGGCAGGGAGTCTCTTGGTCTGAAGCGCGGAAGCAATCCTTGGAGGCCTTTGCAGCGACACTTGGGGTGAAGGTCAAAACCCTATCACTCTCTGGCGATAAACGTCATGACTGGTCTGGGGTGTTGGAGATCTCTGAATGGCTTTCTGGCTTAGCAAAGCCGTGCGGAATCCTGGGGTGTAACGACGAGGCTGGAGTAGGTGTGTTGCAGGCCTGCAAGCTTTCTGGTTTGAGTGTGCCTGATGAAGTGGCGGTGGTTGGTGTCGATAACGATCGTTTACTCTGTGAATCAAGTTCACCTTCGCTGAGCAGTATTGATCTCCATGCGGCCGATATTGGACGAGCAGCCGCCCATCAATTATTGAGACTTTTAGGGGAGAAGGCAGCCGGGCAATCACACCACGTTGCACCGGCAATCATGGTGATACGCGAATCCAGCCATGAGGTAGATCGCTACCTGCTCGTCTACCAGGCAGCGATCAACGATATTGCCCGCCGTGCTCTGGCAGGGGTGAGTGTAGCCAGTGTGGCGGATGCCTGCGGGATTTCCAAACGGGGGCTAGAGCGTGCTTTTGCCAAGCATGCCAAGGGCAGTCCTGCCGAGATTATCCGTGAGCAGAGGGTTGCGGGTATCCTGAGCTTGCTTGGTAACCAATCACTGGGGCTTGCCAACATTGCTCAGCAATCAGGGTTTTCCGATGCATCAAGCCTGTCTAATTTCATCAAGCGTGCAACCGGTAAGACGCCAGGGGCGTTTCGTGCTTAGGCGGTCTTGAGCTCATTCTTTGGCTTAAAGGGAGCCTCGAGCGTCTCAATGAGTGGGAAGATTTCGGAGAAGTCCTCAAGGGTATCGGAATCCTGTTTGCCAAATACACCTTCTTCGATGAGCTGAAAAACCATGGCACCAATATCGCTGCATGATTTGATACCCCATTCTGTCATCATGGTGCTGGCCATAGGTCCAAACTCCTGAATAGCGAGATCACGGAATCCGATGAGTAGCTCACTGGCGGCAACGTGGCGGTGTTTGCCGTCATTGCTTTCCATGGCACGCCTGACGGTGAAGTCGAGGGTGTCCTTGAGGAAGTAATAAGCGCCAGAGTCGTAGCCTTGATGCTCAGAGCTAATCGCTTCTACAGCATCCGTGAACTGAGTAGGTTGCATGCTAGTTATGCTTCACTATGTCTGTTTCGATGTCAAGTTTGCCGTCAGAATCGATCACGTTTGCTATATCGTTAGCTTATTTTAATGAATGCAGATAGCTGACCATATCGACAAACTGTTGAAGCGAAAGCTCGTTGGCAAGTCCCGGTCCCATGATGCTGGAGGTTTGTTTCTCAATGCTTTTGACGTCTGCTGCGTTGAGCTTGGCTGAGATGCCTGCAATGTTGTTAACAACCACTTCATTGTCATTCTTGGAGATCAGCGTTCCCATGTGGGGGGTGCCGTCATTCATGGTGACGGTGACCCAGGAGTCTGCGATGGTGGCGGCAGGTTTGATGATCGCCTCGGCGATCTGCTCCTTGCTGAG
>Ga0209833_1002048_pt1 | contig 12535 bp, 8 predicted proteins | sample COGITO_mtgs_1105_3_FD_184797 | JGI IMG/M metagenome (GOLD analysis project Ga0209833, IMG submission 184797) | Pelagic marine microbial communities from North Sea - COGITO_mtgs_110506 (SPAdes) (version 2) | ecosystem: Environmental > Aquatic > Marine > Epipelagic ... | reverse complement strand
TTCAATATCTCCAGTTTCTAAATTAGGATTTTTAGACGTTCGTTCAATGACGGTTCCCGTCACTTGAATGACAAATTCGCGTCCCAAACTTTTAGCCAAGGTGACCATCGCTTCGGGTGTGCGCTCTGCATCAAAAATAAGTTGAGTGATGCCGTAGCGATCTCTAAGATCGATCCAAATCACAAATCCTTTATCACGCGATTTTTGAACCCATCCTGAAAGGGTCACTTCTTCGTTGATGTTCGAGGTTCTTAATTGACCACAATGATGACTTCTGTACATATGACTAAATTAGTTGCGCAAATTTAACATTTAAAAATTAAAATTGATACGCTTAGGAAACGACTTTAAGCTTTTTTGTTTTCAATTTATTAATTAAGTAAAATAAGATAGGAACAACCACCAGTGTTAAAAAGGTTGCAAATGTTAATCCAAAAATAATTGCCCAGCCCATTGGCCCCCAGAACGCAACGTTTTCTCCACCAATATAAAAATTTGGATTAAGCTCAGTGACCAAGGTTCTAAAATTGATGTTAATTCCTAGGGCTAAAGGAAGTAATCCCAAAATGGTTGTGATCGCAGTTAATATTACGGGCCTTAAACGCGTTCGTCCGGCTTCCACCACACACTCTACAAGAAGGGCAGCTGTGAGTTTGTCCGTCTCTTCTAACCCCAATTCGCGACGTTTTCGAATCATGGTAAGATTGATATAATCGATCAAAACAATGGCATTGTTCACCACAATTCCTGCAAGAGAAATAATTCCAATCATGGTCATGAGCACCACAAAGTCCATTCTAAAAATAAGGAGTCCAAATAAGACCCCAATCAAACTAAGAAATACAGAAATTGAAATAATAATTGGAGTGGTGGCGGAGTTAAATTGTGCGACTAAAATCAAGAAAATTAAAAGGACGGCTATTAAAAGGGCATTACTTAAAAACGCCATTTCTTTGGCCTGTTTTTCTTGTTCGCCAGTAAAACTAATCGCTACGCTTTTTGGAGATTCGAATTTTTCAGCAATGGCTCTAATTTTATCGTTGACTTCTGTGGGATTATAATCACTTAAGACATTGGAATAAATAGTCACCACTCGATCCAAGTCAATACGTTTAATCGCGCTAAACGAAGATTGATTTTCAGTGGTTGCAACCGCCGAAATGGGCACTTGTTTTATTTGGCCATCACTTTGATTTCTAAAAGTTATTTTTTGATCGAGCAAGGTCGATTTATTATAACGCATTTCGTTTTTTAGTCTTAGATTTATAGGGTAATCATCATCCGAATTTTTATAAGTTGAAATTTCTTTTCCATACAATGCGGTTCGTAAGTTGGCGCCAATTTGACCAGTTGAAACACCCAGACGTCGTGCTTTTTGCCGGTCAACAGAAATTAACATTTCGGGCTTACCTTGATCAATGTCTAATTTTAACTCTTCAATACCCGCAATATTTGAGGAATTGATATAAGATTTTAATCGATTGGCAGTTTCCAAGATTAATTCATAATCATCGCCTTTAATTTCAATATTGATAGGAGCGCCTGTTGGCGGGCCATCGGCGGGTTTATCGACCACAATACTCACCCCTGGGTAACCCTGAACGACGTTTCGAATGTCTTTGAGCACGGCTTCAGTACTCACTCCTTGACGGTCCTGATACTTTACAAAATCTACCGTGATTCGAGCTTTGTTTGGGGTTTTTCCACCCTCTTGTCCTCGAGATGGGTCGGCTGTGCCTTCTCCTACTTGTCCAATAATAGAGGTAATCAAAAAGCTTTTGCCATCGACATCATACTTTTTTAAGTAATCTTCGATGTCTTGTTCAATCTCCTTTGAAATAAGATTTGTTTCTTCGATGTCAGTCCCAATAGGGTATTCAATGTATACAAAGACTTGTTTGGCATCGGTATTTGGGAAAAACAATATTTTAGGAGGAAAAGTCGCCATTAAAAATACCGCAAGAATTAATAACCCAAACGTTCCAACAATGATGCTGCCCGGTTTTTTCCCTTTTAAAGCATAGCTTAAAAAACGTTCGTATAGGTTTTCTAGCTTTGTTATAAAAGTGATTTTTGATTCTTTTTTAGGAACCATTTTCATATACACCGAAATTAGCATTGGGTTAATGATCAGTGCTACAAATAGCGATGAACTTAACACGATAATTAAGGTAATAGGTAGCCATTTCATAAATTCACCCATAATACCTTCCCATAAAATCAGCGGGAAAAACGCGGCCAATGTTGTAGCTGTGGACGCAATAATTGGCATCGCTACTTCGCCAACCCCTAGCTTTGCGGCTTCAATTCTTGGGTAGCCTTCATCCATTAAACGATAGACATTTTCAACCACAACAATCCCGTTATCAACCAACATCCCAAGGGCAATGACTAAAGAAAACAAGACCATTGTGTTAAGGGTCACTCCCATAAAACTCAAAATGGAAAACGATAAAAACATTGATAAGGGGATTGCAATTCCAACAAATAAGGCATTCCGAAATCCTAAAAAGAAATAAAGGACAGCGACCACCAAAATAACACCTAAAATGATGCTATTTTCTAGATCGGACACCATGGTTCGGGTGTCGTTTGATTGATCGTTGGTCTTTGATATTATTAAATTGTGTGGAAATACATTTGCAGCCGCCTCTTCCAGAATGGCATCAATTTTTGTAGACGCTTCTAAGAGATTTTGACCACCACGTTTCTTTACATCCAACATGACTACAGGTTGCATATATTCTCTAGCAAAACTATCTTTTTCTTGTTCTTTGAAATTCACATCTGCAATATCTCTTAGGTAAACAATGTTTCCTTTTTCATGCTTGACGATGATATCTCTGACGCTTAAAGGATCTTTAAATTCACCCAATACGCGGACCGTGCGTCGAATGCCATTTTCGAGGATATCTCCTCCAGAAACACTCATGTTTTCAAAAGCAACGGCATTTTCTATATCTGTGAAGCTGATTTTAGACGCCTCCATTTTATATAAATCGACGGCTATTTCAAGTTCTTTTTCTTGAACCCCTCTAATATCCACTGATGAAATTTCAGAAAGCTCCTCAATTTCATCTTCTAAATATTCGGCATACTCCTTCAATTGATCCATTGAGAATTCCCCCGACAAATTAATGTTCATGATGGGTATTCGCTCACTAAAATTCATTTCCGTAATGCTCGGCTCCGATGGTAAATCTTTTGGAAAATCTGGATCTGCCATCGCAACATCTACTTTGTCCTTAACTTTTTGAAGCGCTTCCGAAGGGGTAAAATCAAAACTAAATTCCACCACAATACTCGAGTAACCCTGAATTGAATTGGAAGTGATTTTATCGACCCCAGTGATTGAATTGATTTCTTTTTCGAGCCGTTTGGTGATAAGTTTTTCGACATCCAACGCGGAATTCCCTGGGTAAGGCGTGGCCACATAAATTTGTGGGATAATAATTTCTGGAAAATTCTCACGTGCCATTCCCGAGTAAGATAGAAACCCACTTAACACGATAATGAATGTAATGACAGAAACAGTCATGCGATTTGAAATCGCCCAAGAAGAAAGTTTAAATTCTTTTATTTTTTTTGTGCTCATAATCTACTAGTTTACAAGTTTTACGTCTTCATTATTATTTACAAGTCGTGCACCTTTATCAACCAGCATAGAGGTTTCAGTAAGTCCTTCAGAAATATAAGAGAAGTTGTTGTGTTTCATCTCCTCTGTTACAAATGTTTTTACAACCTTATAGTTGTCTCCCTTTGGCTCAATCGTATAAACAAATGCCTTGTTGTCGCGATCTTTTTGAACAATTCTTGAAGGAATGACAATACCGTTGGCATTAAAATCATTGATCTTAATGTCAGCAAGCAAGTTCGCTTTTAGCTCGTTGTTGGTGTTTTTTAGATCGATACGAGTTTTAAAACTTCGGTTATTCGGATTGATGAAATTTCCAACTTGTGATATGGACGCCTCCATAGTTTTTCCAATAGAAGTAAAATTAAGGAAGACTTTCGTTCCTTTTTTGATGGATTTTAAATACGTTTCGGTGATCTCACTTTCGACATAAACATTTTTAAGGTTAACCAGTCTTAGGAAAGGTGCTTGCGGAGAAGTAAGCTCCCCTGTTTTTGCAAAAATTTGATCAACTGTTCCAGAAAATGGCGCGATTATTTTCATTTTTCGCGCTTGAGCTTTCAGGCTTTTCATGTTATTTTCAAGGCCTTCTTTTTGTGCTTTTGCTTGTAGGAATTGAATTTCACTTCCAATATTTTGATCCCATAGTCTGGCCTGACGCTCAAAAGTGGTAGTGGCCAAAGCAAGTTGAGTTTCTAATTGTAAAACCGAATTATCGATCACAGCACTATCAAGCGTTGCGAGTATTTGCCCTTTTGAAACAAACGCTCCTTCCTTCGTTAAGATAGCCGTTACAGTGCCTCCCATTTCGGCATGTAAGTCAATGGATTGATCGGCTTTCACCGTTCCTTGGACTTCGATATAGTGGTTAAAGTCTTTGACTTCCGCTTTAAAAGACGTGATGGTCATTAATTTCTGTAATGTATCTAATTCCGAAATAGCAATTTCAACACCCTTAAGTTCAGTGCTGATACGATCCATTTCCTCAATCAGTGTTGCCTTTTTAGTTTTTAAATCGGTTAACGACTGAGATTCTTTCTCTGAACTGCCACAAGACAAGATAAGCGTTAAAATGAATAGTGAAATAATTGTTTTCATTTGAATAATCGGTTGGGAGTGTTTCATCATTTAGTTGTTGTAGGGTGTGTTAATGAGTGCTTCTAAATCAATTCGTTTGATTAGAATGTTTAGCATCGATTGCAAATAATCTTGTTGGGCAACATATAATTGTCTTTGTGCTTGAGATAAGTCAAAACTAGAGGATAAGCCTTCGAAGAATTTAATTTCATTTTTATGAGCGATATTTTCTGAAAGTTCAAGTGCTTCTTTTTTAATTTCAAGATCTTCTACGGCAAATTCATAGTCGCTGGTCGCACGCGCAATTTCTAACCGAATTTTTTCTGAAGTATCCTCTAAAAGCGCTTTGGATTTCTCAAAATTGAGGCGGGCCATTTTTGTGGCAGCACTTCTTCCCAGTGAACTAAAAAGAGGGATTTCCATCTTCACGCCAAAAAGAGACGCTCCAAACCATTTTTGAGAATTATCTAAAAACTTAAATTGATCATTATTTCCAGAATAGCTCCCGTTTAAAAAGGCATCTATAGTTGGTAATGCTTTACTTTTTTCTAACTTCAGTAAGAGTTCACGACCTTTGACATCGTTGAACGCAATTTTATAATCTACAACATTTTCAACCTCAATAATAGACTGTAATGGCAGCAGCGTTGTATATATTAAGATCAATTCATCAAGGCTATCTGTCAAAACCACAGGAGTGTTTAATTCAAGACCTAGGGCGTTATTAAACATTTGATAAGCTAATGTCTTTAACCGTTTAACGTACCCCTGATTACTTTTCAAACTCGCCAAAGTCAATTGTAGCTGCTGAACGCTTTCTTGTTCAATCAAACCATTTTCATATACCTTTTTGAGATCTCTTACGTTTTTTTCTATCAGAGTGATATTTGAGTTAACGATTTTATAATTTTCTTCAGCTAAGAGCACATTTCCATAGGCATAAGCGACCATTTTTCGAAGTTCAACTTCTGTTTTCTCTTTGGCATTCTTTGAAATTTCAAGATATACTTTTGCCGCTTGAAGTCCTACTAAATAGGAGCCATCAAATATTTTTTGCGAAACTTTTAGGGTGCCATTCATCGTTTGTTTGGTACCAAAAGTAATCTCTGAAAACTGGCCTGGAGGTCCGCCAAAAAATTCGGCGGGAATCAACGAAATTTGTTGTTGTAGCCAATTGTTATAATTGAGGGTTGCATTGACTTGTGGAAGCCCTGTAGACGTTGTTTGCCATTTTTGGAGTTCAGCAATTTCTACATCCCGGGCAGCGTTTTTGCCCAAATAATTGTTTTGAATTGCAAACTCAGCAGCTTCTTTAAGCGAAAATCGAGTGCTTTCTTGCTGTGCAACCACCGACGTCGTTATGAATGTGAGAAGGATTAGTTTATGAAGCATTTGATGTAAGGTTAGATTTTATATAATTGTTAAGTAGATTTAATCCTTTTTTGGTGATAATAGCGCGCAAGTGGTATTCGAGATAACTTTCAAAAAGATAGTTTTTGTCAAAGAGCGTTTCTGGAAAAATGCTAATATCACGAATCCCAGTCATCCCATTAAAATACATTCTTGATATGAAATCTATGTCAATATCAGCTCTAAATAATCCGGTATCGACGCCTTTTTTCAAACTATTCTCAACAGATGAATGCATTTTTTCAAATTGTTTGATTTGTAAACGTTCATAAATTTCTGGATAATATTTTTTGAGTTGATATTGTGGGGACACTCGTTCATTTTTGAAGTAATTCATCACAAATAGTTTGATGTCATAAAGCTCTTCAATAGGGTTTATTGAGGAGGCGTTTATCTTATCAATTCCTTCGTAAATATGATCGAGTGTTTCAAATATGACCACCTCTACAAGTGCTGTTTTATTTGAAAAATGAGCATAAATTGTTTTCTTAGAAATCCCAATGGCATTCGCAATGTCGTCCATGGTGACGCTCTTGAATCCTAATGACAAGAATAATTCTTCTGATTTTGATATAATTTTATCTCTCATAACTGGGGGCAAATTTACAACAGGAAACTTTAAAAACAATAAAAGTTTCCAAAGTTTTACAGTTTTTTAACATTTATTAGTTTCTCATAGTAAAATAGTTTTAAGAATTCACTTATTTTTGTGGCTATGAAAGCCATTGAAACGTATCAAAAACAATTTTTAGCCTTTTTAGAAACCTATAAAACAGTACGAGAGCCTAAAAACCTGTACGAACCCATTGCCTACATCTTAAATTTAGGAGGGAAGCGCTTGCGACCCGTTTTAACCTTAATGACTGCCGATTGTTTTGATGGAGATACACACCAAGCACTCGACGCCGCATTGGCTGTGGAATTTTTTCATAATTTTTCTCTAATTCACGATGATATTATGGATGCTGCACCGCTGCGTCGTGGCCATCAAACGGTGCATGAAAAATGGGATTTAAACACGGGGATTCTTTCGGGAGATGCGATGCTGATTATGGCGTATCAACTGTTTGAGAATTACCAACCTGACACTTTTCAAAAGCTCGCAAAATTATTCAGTAAAACAGCATTGGAAGTCTGCGAAGGGCAACAATACGATATCGATTTTGAAACACGATCTGATGTTTCAATTTCAGAATACCTAAAAATGATCGAATACAAAACAGCCGTATTAGTGGGAGCTGCCATGAAAATGGGTGCTATTATTGCCAATGCTTCAACGGAAGATCAAAATAGATGTTATGAATTTGGAAGAAATTTAGGAATTGCATTTCAATTACAAGACGATTATTTAGATGCCTTCGGAAACCCTGAAACGTTTGGAAAACAAGTTGGAGGTGATATTATCGAGAATAAAAAAACCTATTTATATTTAAAGGCTTTAGAGTTTTCTTCTCAAGAGGATCAACAACAGCTGAAACAATTATTTAGTATAGAGGGCACTGACTCAAAGGATAAAATAGAGGCTGTAAAGCAAATTTTCTCAACTTCGGGTTCTTCCGAGGCTACTAAAAAGGCGATTCAAGACTACACCTCAAAAGCATTTTCTGTATTGGAATTACTGACGATTTCCGAAGATAAAAAGGAATTGCTAAAAACGTTTGGAACCAGTCTTATGGATAGAACTGTCTAATGAAACTACCCTCAAATTTTGAAGCTCTATTTACAGAAGCGAATCGATTAAACTTATATAAAAAATTACTACTTCAACTTAATAAAGATTTTTTACGCGCAAATGTGGATTTAAGCTTTCATGATGAAGTTTTGCCATCAAGTTTGAAATTAGTGCTTCACGAAACGGTCTATACGCTCATCGAAGAAAAATTCGCAGACTACCTAAACTTACTTTACATCATTGATGTTTCCGAAAAAAAAGTCAAAGCTTTGGATGGGAGTGACCCTTTGGAACTAGCCGAAGCCGTGTCTTTTCTTATCTTGAAACGGGAGTGGCAAAAAGTTTGGTTTAGAAATAAATATTAGATCAAAAGTTAGTTTTTACTTCGCTTTTCCTTCTTACCATTAAACAAATTTCAACGCCATTAAAATATCTACATATTTATAGACTTTTCACATCTCATATTCGTGAAAAATCGTATTTTTGACAATATTTTTCTAAAGAAAAAATAGAATTATTAATTCATGGACAAGTATTCTTTTTTAAACGCCGCTCATACCGCCTATTTTGCGGATCTGTACGAACAATACCAACAAGACCCAGATAGCGTAGAGCCAAGCTGGAAGGCTTTCTTTCAAGGCTATGATTTTGGCAGCGATAGTTTTGAGGTTTCTGATGATATTGTGGAAGGCGTTAAAACTCAAATTCCAGAGCAAGTACAGAAAGAATTTCAAGTTGTGAAACTCATTGATGATTATCGAACTCGAGGGCATTTATTTACAAAAACCAACCCCGTTAGAGATCGAAGAAAATACACGCCTTCACTCGATTTAGAAAACTTTGGATTGTCCTCTAAAGATTTAGACACTGTTTTTAATGCCGGCGATATTATAGGCATTGGACCCCAAAGTTTACGCGAGATTCAAAAACATCTCGAAGCTATTTATTGTGATGCGATCGGCGTAGAATATATGTACATCCGAAGACCCAATGAACGTCAATGGATTCAAGACAAACTTAACAATAATGATAATCACGGTAATTTCACGCCGAATCAAAAAAAACACATCCTCAAAAAACTTAATGAAGCCGTTTCGTTTGAAACTTTTTTGCATACAAAATATGTAGGGCAAAAACGGTTTTCATTGGAAGGAAATGAATCTTTAATCCCCGCAATTGACGCCATCATCGAAAAGGCAGCTGCTTATGGCGTCAAAGAATTTGTGATGGGAATGGCCCATCGTGGTCGTTTGAGTACGTTGACCAATATTTTCGGAAAATCGGCTAGTGATATTTTTAGTGAATTTGATGGAAAAGATTATGAAGAAGAAGTTTTTGATGGCGATGTAAAATACCACCTTGGTTGGACCAGTGACCGTTTGACGGATAATGGCAACCGAATTAACTTAAGCATTGCGCCCAACCCATCACACCTAGAAACAGTTGGAGCCGTTGTGGAAGGAATTACAAGAGCTAAACAAGACAAACTGAATCCTGAAGATGCGATCAAAGTTTTGCCAATTGTGGTACACGGCGATGCTGCCATTGCAGGGCAAGGCCTGGTGTACGAAGTCGTTCAAATGGCACAACTAGACGGCTATAAAACCAATGGAACCATTCACATTGTGGTCAATAACCAAATTGGATTTACAACGAACTATTTAGATGCACGCTCATCAACCTATTGTACAGATGTTGCGAAGGTGACACTGTCACCTGTATTGCATGTCAATGCCGATGATGCCGAGGCCGTAGTGCACTCTATGATTTTTGCACTTGATTTTAGAATGCAGTTTAAGCGCGATGTGTTTATCGATTTATTGGGCTATCGAAAATATGGTCATAATGAAGGTGATGAACCACGTTTTACACAACCAAAATTGTATAAAGCCATCGCGAGCCATAACAATCCACGCGATATTTATGCACAAAAACTCATGGAGGAAGGTATTATTGATTCCAATTATGTTTCAAAACTTGAGCAAGATTATAAGGCTTCTTTAGAAACCGAATTAAAATCGTCGAGAAAAGAAAATAAAACCGTGATCACGCCATTTATGCAAGAGGCCTGGAAAAATTTCCCTAGAGCCAAAGCGAATAAAATGTTAGTTACGATAGACACCACCTACTCAAAAGAAAAACTAAGCTCAATCACTAAGATCATAGCTTCGCTCCCTAAAGATAAAAAATTCATTCGTAAAATTTCACGATTGATAGAAGCGCGTCAACAAATGTTTGACAATAATAAGCTCGATTGGTCGATGGCCGAACACCTTGCCTATGGATCGCTTTTAGAAGAAGGATTCAATATACGTATTTCTGGACAGGATGTCGAAAGAGGGACTTTTTCGCACCGTCATGCGGTTGTTAAAGTAGAAGATAGTGAAGAAGAAGTGGTGCTCCTTAAAAATATAAGTCCAAACCAAGGGCAATTTAATATTTATAACTCCTTATTGTCAGAATATGGAGTAGTTGGATTTGATTATGGCTATGCCATGGCAAGTCCTAATACGCTAACAATCTGGGAAGCTCAATTTGGCGATTTTAGTAATGGTGCTCAAATTATGATCGACCAATACATTTCATGTGGAGAAGATAAATGGAAAACACCCAACGGCATCGTGATATTATTGCCTCATGGGTATGAAGGGCAAGGGGCCGAACATTCTTCGGGTCGAATGGAACGTTACCTTCAACTTTGCGGAAAAGACAATATGTTTATTGCCGATTGTACAACCCCTGCCAATATGTTTCATTTATTGCGACGTCAATTAAAAGCAGATTTCAGAAAACCATTGATTGTATTCACCCCAAAGAGTTTATTACGTCATCCAAAAGTGGTTTCTACAGTTGAGGAGTTTGCAAACGGCAGTTTCCAAATGCTAATTGACGATGTATCAGCACAAGCAGAAACCATTAAAACCTTGGTTTTTGTAACCGGTAAATTCTATTATGACTTATTAGAAGTGCAAGAAAATTTAGGTAGAACCGATATTGCTTTAGTTCGAATCGAACAATTATTTCCACTTCCAGAAGACGAAATAGAGGCAGTGATTTCAAAATATAAAAATGCTGATGACATTGTTTGGGCACAAGAAGAACCAAGAAATATGGGGGCTTATGCCCATATATTAATGCATATCGACGCTGCTAAACATTGGCGTGTGGCTTCAAGACGAAGTTATAGCGCGCCAGCCGCGGGAAGCTCCACCCGATCCAAAATAAGACATCAAGAAGTCATCGACTTTGTTTTTGATAAAACAAAAGATAACCAAAGAAAAAAACTAAAATAAACACACAATGATTTTAGAAATGAAAGTGCCCTCACCAGGCGAATCCATCACAGAAGTAGAAATTGCAGAATGGTTAGTTCAAGAAGGCGATTATGTAGAAAAAGATCAAGCTATAGCTGAGGTAGATAGCGATAAAGCAACCTTAGAATTGCCAGCAGAAGCTAGTGGAACCATCACGTTTAAAGCGGAGGTCGGTGATGCTGTAGAAGTTGGTGCTATTGTCTGTTTGATTGACACCAGTGCTACAAAACCAGAAGGGGGCGATGTCCCAAAAGTAGCGGCACCCACACCAGAAGTGGTCGCAGCTCCAAAAGTTGAAGCCGTTGCAAATACGAATTATGCGACAGGCTCTGCAAGCCCTGCAGCTAAAAAAATACTGTCTGAAAAAGGGTTGGATTCCACAACCATTGTCGGTACTGGAAAAGACGGACGCATTACTAAAGAAGATGCGGTCAAGGCGGTTCCAGCGATGGGACAACCAACAAACGTAGAAGGTCGTGGTGTGTCGCGGTCTAAACTCTCTATGTTGCGTCGAAAAGTAGCAGAACGCTTGGTAGCTGTCAAAAATGAAACGGCGATGTTAACGACGTTTAACGAAGTTGACATGTCTCCAATTTTCGAATTGAGAAAACAATACAAAGAAACCTTTAAAGAAAAGCACGGCGTAGGACTTGGGTTTATGAGTTTCTTTACACTCGCCGTGGTGCGTGCCTTAAAATTATTTCCTTCGGTTAATTCTATGATCGATGGCAAAGAAATGATCTCCTATGATTTCTGTGATATCAGCATCGCTGTGTCAGGACCAAAAGGACTCATGGTGCCTGTGATTAGAAACGCGGAAGATTTATCCTTTAGAGGCGTAGAATCGGAAGTGAAGCGTTTGGCAATTCTTGCCCGTGATGGACACATAACCGTCGATGAAATGACAGGTGGAACCTTTACAATTACGAATGGTGGGGTTTTTGGAAGCATGCTTTCAACACCAATTATCAACCCACCACAAAGTGCGATTCTTGGAATGCACAATATTGTCGAACGTCCTGTAGCGATTGATGGGAAGGTAGAGATTCGTCCGATTATGTACGTTGCCTTGTCTTATGACCATAGAATTATTGACGGTAGAGAATCGGTTGGATTCCTTGTCGCTGTGAAAGAAGCGCTGGAAAATCCACAAGAATTTTTGATGAATGAAGATGTTAAAAAGGCGTTAGAGCTTTAGAATTATTAGGCACGAGTAAAAGATGCTGCTCTTGGGCAGGCACTTTATTCTTTATCTCAATCCATTTATATCATACTGTGACACAAAGTTCCAAACGATTTTAGATGCGTTCTGACCTTGATAGGTTGTGCTAAACCAAACATGCTCTCCTCCAATGTATTTATAATGCTCAACAGAAACGGAACTATCTCCCTGATCATAAACATAATGTTCAATTGACATCCCTCCAC
>Ga0209833_1002047_pt1 | contig 12541 bp, 4 predicted proteins | sample COGITO_mtgs_1105_3_FD_184797 | JGI IMG/M metagenome (GOLD analysis project Ga0209833, IMG submission 184797) | Pelagic marine microbial communities from North Sea - COGITO_mtgs_110506 (SPAdes) (version 2) | ecosystem: Environmental > Aquatic > Marine > Epipelagic ... | reverse complement strand
GGCCGAAGTTGTCGGTAGAGGTGACCAGCCCACTGCCAAAGACATGGTGCCACAAGCGGTTAACGATGACGCGTGAAGTCAGCGGGTTATCCTCGCGCACGATGTCTTCGGCGAGTTGCAGGCGACCACTTGCATCGGAGGGATAATCTTCGCCCGGGAACACCTCGAGGAAGCGGCGAGTAACCGGTTCCTCTTCCTTGCGTGGATCACCACGGGTAAGGTTGGGCTGGTCCCAGATCTCAGCGTCCATCACGCCGGCCACGCGGCGCGGTTGAGGGATCTCGGCTTCGAGCTTGCGATGCTTGGCAATCATGCGGCGCAGCCCAGCGGGAAGATCAGAAATCTTGTGAGCGAGGAACTGGTGGCGCAGAGCGGCGTTGAGTAGAATGGCTTGGTCATCGTTAGCGCTGCCCGCCTTCCAGGCTTCGACGGCGGCTTTTAGGCCCTCCCGGTAGGCCTGAAGAAGTTGATCACGGTTCTGGATAGACGCGCTGTCGGGATGCCAAGCCGCCAGAGGGGCTCCAGTTTCCTTGGGTGAGAGCTCACCTGAAATAATCTCAAGGACGCCGAACCAGGAGCGACCTTGGCCGGGGCGGGAGGCCCGGTCGCTATTGGTGGCAATCTCGTGATAACCCTTTTCGCCATTCCAGTAATCATATTTTCCGATCTTTCGCCAAGTGAGCTCGTTGGTCATGTTGACCACCGGATGGAGCCCTCTATGGTTCAATGGATAGCTACGCATGGCAAAGCGGCTGACCGCCTTGTTGCCCATGCCGCGCACGGTGTTCACCTTGCCCTGAGCCTCGTGGAAGAGGGTGTTGAGGACCGCGCTGTGCTTGTCCGAAATCAGATGGGAATAGATGCCGGCGGGGTAAATGCCGGTGAGAGCCTGACCACCCTCGGCGGCCACGGCGAAGGCGCCTGCCTTGCTGATGGCATCCTTCATGCCGTTGCCGATGGAGAACCATTGGCCCGCATTGTCCGGGTCGCGGAAGTCGAGGTGGAAGGTGGCTTCATTGCGCGCTTTCTCGTTGTGGATCAGGCGGGCACGGTGGCTGTTGCTGTGCTGGGCGAGAAGATTCTTGAGCTTCTCACCCTCTAGCTTGGAGCCCTTGATCCAGGCGGCGAAGGGGTCATGATCTCCGATTTTTTTTGGCTCCTCCTGCTCCTTGCGCTCCTTGGGTTTGAAATTGCGGATGCTCTCTTGGGTGGCATTCAAATCGCTAAGCCAATGGTCGCTAATGGCCGCTTGGATGGCTTGCTTTGATTTTACAATGAGCTCACGGTGCTTCTCTTGAAGCTCAGCGGTATCCATGTTTCGCACCGTTGGCCGGCTGCTGACCATCACGCCGTAGAAACGGTAGAAATCGTGCTGGCTGATGGGATCGAACTTGTGATTGTGGCAGCGCGCGCAGGAGACGGTAAGGCCGAGCATCGCCTTGCTGACCACGTCGATCTGATTGTCGACCCAGGTGATCTGCTCGTCGTAGGCGTTGGTCACCCCAAAGCCGTGGGGAACCATGCGCAATTGGGCGGGCCCGATCATGGACTCATTGACCTTGAGTTGATCGTTGAGCCGTGGCTTTTCAAGAAGGTCGCCGGCGAGTTGCTCGCGGATGAGTTGGTCATAGGGCACGTCGGTGTTAAGCGCGCGGATTAGGTAGTCACGGTAAACATGAGCGTAAGGAACGGGAGGGTCGCCCTCACTGCCGTGGGTTTCGGCATAGCGATACCAGTCCATCCAATGGCGAGCCCAGCGTTCACCGAACTGGGGCGAGGCGATGAGCTTGTCGATGAGGACCTCGTAAGCGGTATCACTGGGATCGGCGACGAAGGCCTCCACCGTTTCTGGTGAGGGCGGCAGGCCGGTGAGGATGAGGTGGGCGCGGCGTGCTAAAGTGGCGGGGTCGGCCTGAGCCTGAGGCTCGAGGTCCTTGGCTTTGAGGCCAGCGTAGATGTAGCGGTCGATGGCATGGGTGTTCCATACTTGGTCGGTGGCCACCGGTGGCGTGATCTTTTTGAGTGGTTGGAAAGACCACCACTGCGCCCGGCGGTCGCGGATGGAAGGCCAGTCCACTTGGGCTTCGAGATCGGCCTTGGTCGGCTTCCTGGTGCGCGGATCAGGTGCTCCCATCTTGATCCACTTTTTAAACTGCTGAATGGTGACCGGAGATAGTTTTGGCGCCTTGGATGGCATGGCTTCGAAATCCGGATCGTGTGAAATGGCCGCGATGAGATCGCTCTCTTCGGGTTTGCCGGGTACGATGATGTCGGCATCGAGAAGGGCGTCCTTCCAGTCCAAGGCGATGTCGCCCTTCTTCTTGTCTACGCTGTTGTGACATTCGTAGCAGGACTCGGCGAGCACTGGGCGAATCTTACTCTCAAAAAACTCCAATTCCCCGGGACTCAAACTCTTGGAGCTCTCGGCCGCCGTCTCGCTCACAGCCAACACACTGAGGAAGGCAAATATGGCTGGATAAAAAATCTTACGCGGTAATAGGATCATTGTTTTGTCCATGGTTTTAGCGTCAGTGAAAAGAAAGGCGGAGCTTTTATTCTTTGATCACTGAAGCAGCCTGATTTTATGAGCCAATCATTGGCGCGCCGTAGCCCAATCCTCGCCTCTATAGAAACGTAGAAAGCATCTGATTCTGTCATAACTTTCATCCTCATTTTTTAGGATGCCGCTGCGCGGCTAACTCACGCAAAGGCGGGAGGACGCTAGGATTGCAAGGCATGACGGGAGGAATGTATGCATGTAAAACACAGATGATACCGACGCCATGACCCAATGCAGGAGCCGCGTAAATAACTACCTGATCCGCAATTTTTAGCTGGGTAAGCCCGTAATCTATTTTACCAATAGACTCTGCCATATGAAAAAACGACAACTAGCTCTCATCCTTGCCTGCCTCAGCACGGCTGCCTTCGCTGGAGAGGCTGCTGCCAAGGCGGCTGACACCGCCAAACCCAATGTCCTGCTCATCGCCATCGATGATCTCAATGACTGGATCGGCTGCATGGGCGGGCATCCGCAGGCAAAAACACCGAACATTGATCGGCTCGCGGCACGGGGCGTGCTATTTGCCAACGCGCATTGCCAGTCACCCGTGTGCAACCCCTCGCGTGCCAGCATGATGACCTCGCTCTACCCGAGCACGTCCGGCATCTACTTTCTAAACCCCGACCTCTCCAAATCTCCGCTTGCAAAGGAAAGCACGCTCATGCCGATGCGTTTTCAAAACGAAGGTTACCACGTCTCGGGAGCCGGCAAGATCTTCCACGGTAATCAAAACAAAAACCACATGCCAAATTATGCAGGATCATTTGGCGGGTTTGGGCCTTTGCCCGAGAAAAAAATCACTTCTTTTGCCGGCGGAAGGATATGGGACTGGGGGGTTTATCCGGAGCGGGATGAACTGCTCTCGGATCACAAGATTGCAGCATGGGCTGTTAAGCAGCTGCATAAGAAACAAGACAAACCGCAGATGCTTGCTGTCGGCTTCTATCAACCGCATGTACCGCAGTATGCACCTCAGAAGTGGTTTGATATGTATCCACTGGAGTCGCTGCAATTACCAGAGGTCCTGCAGAATGACCTCGATGACGTGTCGGATTATGGCATTAACCTTACCCGGCTCCATCATGTGGCACCACCCCATGACTGGGTGGTCAAGAACGACGAGTGGAAGCCACTGGTTCAGTCCTACCTGGCCTGCGTGAGTTTTGTCGATCACCAGGTCGGCAAGGTGTTAGACGCACTGGACAACAGCCCAGCCAAAGATAACACGCTGATCATCCTCTACTCTGACCACGGCTTCCACCTGGGTGAAAAAGAACGTTGGGCGAAGCGCAGCCTCTGGGAAGACAGCACGCGCGTGCCTCTCATTGTCGCCGGCCCCGGGGTGGCCCAAGGCAAGGTCTGCTCCAAGCCCGTGCAGTTGCTGGACGTCTACCCCACCCTGCTGGAGCTGGCGGGACTCAATGAGGACGAGAAGCTCGAGGGGCACTCCATGGCCGCCTTGTTAAAAAACCCGGACGCGCCCTGGCCCCACATGGCACGCACTAGCTTTGGCCCCGGCAACGTCAGCATCCGTTCCGAGCGCTACCGCTACATCCATTACAACGATGGCTCGGAAGAGTTTTATGACCACGCGGATGACGCGCATGAGTGGAACAACCAGATCGGCAATCCGGAGCATGCAGCACTGATTGAAGAACACCGCGCCCACAAGCCCAAGCAGTTCCACCCGGTCCTCGGCACGGACTCCACCGGGCACAAGGCGTACAAGGCCAGCGAGGCGGCAAAAAAACAGACAAGCAGCTTCGACCCTCTGGATTGGAAGCGCCCGGTCGACAATCCGGTTTTCACCACCACCTTTGGCAACAACCATGACTCGGTGCTCTTCGTCGATCCGGAGCTGGAATACCCCTATCACCTGATCATCAGCCATACCGAGGAAGCCGCCCACCTCTGGCGGGCCAAGAAGTTCTCCTGCAGCAGTGCAGACTGGGAGCTCGTTTCTGACCAATACATCATCGGCAAACACTACGAGTACGATGACGGCGTGAAGGTAGACGGCACCTACTATCTCTACGAGGAAGGAATCGTGTACACCTTCACAGGGCCTCTTGAGGAAGCCAGCGGGAAATGGAAAGCGGCCGGCATCTTTCCCTTCAAGCAGTGCGATGACATCGGCATCTATTACGAGGATGGCGTGTTTCACATGTTCGGCGAGCACGGTGACTTCCCACACGGGCCGGATGGCACCAGCCTGGCACACTTCAGCTCCACCACCGGATTGGGCGACTGGAAGCTGGTCAACGCCAAGGCGGTTGATCCCAACCCCGATGGCGGGCACAAGTACGGCGTCGGAGATGCCACCATCGAAAAGATCGGAGGAGAGTATTACATCTTCTGCGACCGCGAATCCAAGGGCAGCCCCTACAAGGTCGTGGCCTGGAAATCCAAGGACATTAATGAGCCCTTCGAGTACGTGGGCAAAGCGATCACCCCGCGCTCAGACGAAGTGGATGACTGGGACAACCACCGCATCCAGGACCCGGACATCGCCTACATCCCGGAGCTGGGCAGATACGTCATTACTGCTAACATGATGGATAAAGACGGCAACCCGGGTGGCAACTTCCCAACGATGAAAGGAAACACGACCCGCGTCATCGGCATCTTTTATCATGGGGATGTTCAAGCAGATCCGGACAAGGAGCGATCAGAATGATCATGAAAAAAATACTCCTCTCCCTGTTACTGGGATTACTCGTACCCAGCCTCCATGCGGCCGAAGCCTCCGGAGCAGCGAAACGTCCCAACATCCTGCTGATGATGTGCGATGATATGGGATGGCTCGACCCCTCGTGCTTCGGCAACGATCGTGTTGCGACACCCAACATCGATCGACTTGCCAAAGAAGGCAGGATGATGAGCGCGTTCTATGCGGCATCGGCAGTCTGTACGCCCACGCGAGCCTCCGTCCTGTCAGGAAAATACCCATTGCGTTTTGATATCCGGAAGCACTTCAGCAGCGCGCGGGGAGAATACCTCCCGGTGGGGGTCACCCTGCCGAAGCTTCTGCAAGGTGGTGGCTACGCCACGGTCCACATCGGCAAATGGCATTTGGGCGGCCTGCGCTTGAATGATTTTGCAATGAGAGACCGGTCTCCGGGGCCGCACCAACACGGATTCGACTATTATCTCTGCCAGCGGGAAGAACAGCCCATGCGCGGTGACCATCTCAAAAAGCGAACCCTGTATCGCAAAGGCGGAACCTGTCTGCTGCGGGATGACAAAGAGGTGGGTCCGGACGACCCTTACTACAACATGTATTTAACCGATATTCTCGGGGAAGAGGCCTTAGCGCAGATCAAGAAGCATCACGAAAAGGATCAGCCGTTTTTCATGAATCTATGGTGGCTTACCCCGCATACCCCGTACGAGCCGGCGCCCGAGCCGCATTGGAGTCAGACCGCCGCCGAGGGCATCGATGAAGACCAGCACTGTTTTCGTTCCATGGTTGCGCGATGCGACTATCAGATAGGGCGTATTCTGGATACCCTTGATCAACTCGGCATCGCAGACGACACCCTCGTCATCTTTCTGAGTGACAATGGGGGGGCATACGAAGCAAATATCGGTCCGTTAAAGGGAGGTAAAACAGATCTGCATGAGGGGGGCATCCGGGTTCCGTTTGTTGCCCGCTGGCCAGGCAGGATCAAGGCGAACACCGTGACCACGGAGCTTGGGCACTCGAATGACTTGTTAAGCACCATCTGCAGCGCAGCAGGGGTGCCAGTACCTGAGTCCTGCCACACCGACGGCATCGACCTTCTTCCCCTGCTCACTGACGGTGGCAAGAACTCCGCGCGAGGAACGGTCTTCTGGCAACTCGACCTGTATCAAAATATGCAACGCCACTACCCGAAGCCCAAACCCTATGCCACCGAAGTCGTGCGCCAGGGGCGCTGGAAGCTGCTTGCCCTGAAAGGTAAACCCGTTGAGCTTTTTGATGTGGAAGCAGATATCAGTGAACAGAACAACCTGATCAAGCAAGAACCGGAACGGACAAAAGCACTGGCACAACAGCTTGCCGCGTGGCTTGCCGAGCCGCGGCAGGGATATGGTATGATAAAGTAGCTGATCGAACAACAGTGTCGAGCATATCGGCGGCCATCGGTCATCTGTGTTTTACCTGCATTTATTCCTTGGCGTCCTGGCGCCTTGGCGAGAGTTGACCGCGATGCGGCAGTTCGAGTTGAGAGTTTGAGTTGTCAGCGAACTCATCCTGCTGGAATTCCAAATTCCAAATTCCTCATTCCAAATTCAAGCCGCCGCCGGCGGCGGCTAGCCCCCTAAAAAATGAGGGTCGATAATAGCGATACTTTTTCCGTTTTTTGACGTAAAGCTAATCTAGCCGAAAAAAAAGAGGTCTCAAAAAAGAACCATCAAAATGATCATGAAAAAAATCCTAGCGCTCCTCATTTCAGGAGTATTCGCAACAACGATGGCTTCCCAGGCCGCGGTGATCACGATGCCCTCAGGCCTCAGCCACGGCGACCAGTACCGGATTGTGTTCGTCACCTCAACCACGATTCAAGCGACATCGTCCGACATCTCTACCTATAATGCACACGTAACCGCAGCCGCTGCCCTCAACCCCGACCTAGCCGTCATTGAGGGCACCGTGGAGCAAACGACCACATGGACGGCAATAGGGTCTACAGATTCAGTCAATGCTCGCGATAACACGAGTACAACAGGCGCAGGCACAGGGATCGGCATCTATCTCCTAAACGACACTGCGATCGCAACGAGTTACACAGATTTGTGGGATGGAACCATCGCCAACCTTTTCAACGTTGACGAGCAGGGGGACAGCGGACCCTATGCCAACAGCCAGGTGTGGACGGGAACCAATGGTGACGGATCAACAGGCAATGACCCTCTCGGTACCGCAACACCAGAGTTTGGTAAGACTAATCTCACCGGCGTTAATACGTGGATAAACCGACTAAGCGGCTCCAGCTGGCCCAATACTGATACCTACCACCTCTTCGCCATCTCAGGCATCCTCACCGTCCCCGAGCCCAGCTCGACGGCTCTCTTAGGACTCGGAGGCCTTGCACTGATGCTGCGCAGACGCAGGAGCTGATCTGCCTGCGGCAGACGATGAGCGATGAAGGATGAGCGATAGCCGCAAAGCGGCTCATGACTACTTCAACTTCAACTGGCCACGCAGTGGCCTACTTCAACTAAATCCGCATCGCGGATTTCTTAGCGCCTCTGCGTCTTTGCGTGAGTTCCTTTTTTTATCACGCCAAGCCGCCATCCGCCTGCGGCGGACGCAAAGATTTCCAAGCTTGGATGCGTGGTCATGCCGCGCAGCGGCGTCAATGTAGGATAAGTTTTTAACTTGTCGGCAACCTGAGCATCCTGGCATGTCGACAGCTTAAAAAGCCGTCCTACTCTGCCATAGGCACCCCGACAAAGTCGGTGGTTCCAAATTCAACATTCCGCCTGCGGCGGCTGGGACGGTAGCGTCAGGATTTAAGGTTGATACACGTCTCTACGGTGACCAATCTTAATCACCAGGACCTTTAAACGTCCATCTTCAATCTCATAGATAATCCGATACGCTCAGACGCGAACCCTATACGTATGGTCAGAACCAGACAACTTCTTACAACCCACCGGCCGAGGCTCGCACTCAAAACTCTCTATAACGGAGAAAATCCTCGGGATATATCGCTTATCAATACGTCGAAGGTCTTTCTCCGCACTCTTTGTTAATTCAACCTGGTAGGAGTCCATCTGCAATCAAACTCTTCTTAACCTCTGAAAGCACAACGGTCTCATCATCTCGCCGCTCTGCAACGGCAGCAAGATCAGCCACGTCCTCCATTAACTCCTCATAATCAGAGATGGGAATAACCACGGCGAGCTTATCGCCACGATCATCCGTAATATATTGCGTATTCATATGGCCATACTACCTCGGCATTGTCATTTGTCCATTATCATTGCACACGAAACGAGTTGAGTGACAATAGCTAAGAGGCAGAGCAATAACATTTTGGCGCTTAGGCGCCTTTGCGTGAGTAAGCCACGTTGCGGCAGTTCGAGTTGGCAGTTCGAGTTGTAAGTGAACCCGGCGTGTTGGACTTCAATCTTCTATCTTCAGTCTTCGCCGCAGGCGACAGGCGACCTGCGGGGTTTTTTATTGCTTTGTCCTCAACACCGATGAGCACGGATGGAAGAAGATGAACACAGATCGATACGGGCCGCCAGAGGCGGCAGTTCGAGTTACCAGTTCAAGTTTAAGTGGGGAGTGCGCCTGCGGCCAACTAAGAACTAAGAACGAAGAACCAAGAACAGCCGCTCCGCGGCTCCCTACTTCCATCTTCAATCTTCCGCCTCCGGCGGCACGCGGGTTTTTTTATCAGCACATCCACAATCCACGGACCGACCCCTCTCCGTCCGTCCATTTAACTGTTGGGCTATATAAGAATTGCCGGGGTAACAATTTCACTGTAGTATTACATCATGGCGACGATAGCAGAATTAGAACGTGAAGTGATGCAACTTCCAGATGATCAGAGGGTTGCATTAATTCATCGCGTTCTGGAGACATCCGAAGCTTCGGATGATGGAGACGTAGCTTCCCTGTGGAACGATGAGATTGTGAGGAGGATTGATCTTTTGGACAAGGGGTTGACCCAAAGAATTTCAGCATCCGATGTTTTTCGTGAATTAGATCAGAAGTTGGCATGATTTCTGTCGAGTTAACGTCTGAAGCCAAGAACGACCTTTTTGATGCCGTTGACTATTACGAGGATAAAGAGCGCGGCCTTGGTCGGCGTCTCAGAGACGAAGTAGCAACTATTCTAAACACGGTTGCTTCGGCACCCTATTTATGGCGAGAGCGCTCGGCGGGATATCGGCGTGTCAATTGCCCCGTCTTTCCATACTACATAGCTTACGTTATTCGTGATGCCATCATAGTAGTTGTCGCCGTTGCCGCGAGTAGACGTAAGCCTGGCTACTGGCATGGAAGGCTAGACCCAAAAAAATAGGCCCAACAAGGCGCTGGAGCTGAGAAGAGTGAAGAGTGAAAAGCGAAGATTGAAATAGTTTTCAAAACCCCTGCTGTGTCCACGGCGGGGGTTTTTTATTGCTTTGTCCTCAACACCGATGAGCAAGATGGAAGAAGATGAACACAGATCATGGCAACCATACGTATCTGTGACGATCTGTGGTCATCGGTGCCATCTGTGTTTTACATGATTTCACTACCAAGCTTAGCGCCTCTGCGCCTTTGCGTGACCCCATATCTAGCCTTGTGAACCCGTCGTGCTGAAATTCACTATTCAACATTCCAAATTCACCATTCTGCGGCACAGCCGCAGCCGCGGCCTCCTAAAAAATAGGGATGGCGGCGATGACAGAAACTGCTACAGTCTGCGTTTCTATAAGGGTGCTCATTGAGCCGTGGCGCTTCAAGGAGTAGGCTGATACAACTAAGCCCCTTAGGTCATCAAAAATCAAATCCTCCGCCATCATTACCACTGACGCTAAAACCCCGGATAAAACAATGACTGCATCGAAAAGAAACACCGTTCATGCCATCGCATACTTTTTGCTGAGTTTGCTAGTAGTCAGCGTAACGACCGCAGAGGAGGCGGCTAGACCATCCCAGCCGAACATTCTCCTGATCGTCGTTGATGATCTGGGCTGGCAAGACGTGAAGTGTTATGACATCGACGAACCATCTCCCATGGAAACCCCGCACATGGATGACCTTGCTAAGCAGGGAGTGCTCTTTCGCCAAGCCTACTCCCCTGCCCCCGTCTGTTCACCAAGCCGGGCGGCAATCCTGAGTGGGATTCACCCGACCCGCGCCCAACACGTCGGTGTGGCCGGTGGCAATCCGCCGCGCCCCCATAATCTCAAGGGGGCACGGATGATCACACCTTGGGACCGCGGCAGCTTGGCCCCGCAGCTCCCAAACATTGCCACCGCCCTTCGTAAAGAGGGCTACGCGACTGGCCACTGCGGTAAATGGCATCTCTCTATGAGCAAGCAAGGTGGATCGCAGCCGACTGACGTCGGGTTTGACTGGAGTCGCGAAAATCATGGGGTCCAGAATAAGATGACCCCGCATCGCATGACCGGCTTCGCCACCCGCGCTGAGGATGATCCATACCGCTTGGATGAGAACGGCTTTCCTCGTGACCAAAACAACCTGGATGCCCTGAGCTTTGTGAGTGAGAATGAAGATAAACCCTTCTTCCTCTATTATGCCACCTTTCTGGTTCACACGCCCATCCACATGCGTAGCCGTGAACTCCTCGACAAGTATGTGAAAAAGCTCGGTGTTGAGATTCCAGAAAACCCGCAGCAGTGGGTTCAAGAAGGGCAGTCCAACCCGTTCTACTGCGCCTCGGTCGAGCAGCTGGATTATTACCTCGGCCAATTGTTTTCCTACCTCAATAAGACCGACGACCCACGCTGGTCAGGGCACAAACTCAGCGAGAACACTTATGTCATTCTAACATCCGATAACGGCGGCATGGAGGGGGTGCCGGAGGTTGAAAAAATTGCCGAGAACGCTCCGCTGGACGAGGGCAAGATCCATCTCCAGGAAGGGGGTGTGCGCGTGCCACTCATCATCAAGGGGCCGGGTGTCAAAGCAGATACGGATTCTAATGTGATGGTGAACGGGCTGGACTTTTACCCCACGATCCTTTCGCTAGCTGGTGCGTCCAAAGCGCCCAACCAAAAGTTCGACGGCTGCGATTTGTCCACCCTGCTACTCAAGAACCCGACCGACCCGACTCTGGTGCGGGATGCGGACGGCAATATTCGTGACACGCTGATGTGGCACTTCCCCAGCAGTGTCTGGATGGAGAGCTCCATTCGGGTTGGCGACTACAAGCTCATGCGTAACTATGACCACCGCGGTGGCCCAAACAGCCGCTGGCGAGGGACTTTAGCACCACCTCTAGAACTTTACCGACTTTACAATACCGAAAGTGGCGAGGCCGTTCGCGTGGACATTGAGGAACAGAATAATCTGGTGGAATCAATGCCGGAAAAAGCACGCGAGCTGGATCAGCGCCTGACGGAGATGCTCACCGAAATGAACGCGACCTACCCAGCCTTTAACCCGTATAGCGCGGCGAAGCTGCCTCATAAAGCTAAAGTGCCCACCGTGGTCAGCCATAAACGTGACGGTCAGAAGGTGGAGTTCACCTACAAGAAAAAGGGCGCAAGCGTGAAGAGCGCTCACCTCATTTACACCACGGAGGGAGATTACCTGCGGGCGGAATGGCTCAAACATCCCGCTCAACTGCAGCCTGAGCATAAGATTACAGCCACACTACCACCGGGCACCACGCATTACTTCCTCTACCTACTCGACGACAATAACTTCTTGCTCAATTACCCCGAGCTACCAAACGTAGTGAAGGGCGAAAAACTCAACTACTCCGACACCGCGCTGAAGGTCAAGTGACCCTCATCCATGAGCAAACCAAAACCCCGGACAATACAATGAACCTGCCACAATTTCACATCTTCCGCACAAGCGCATGCTTGTTGCTCGGTGTGTCGGTGATCAGTGAGGCGGTTGCCGGGGAGACCGGGAGCACTTCCGGCAAGCCCAACATGGTCATCATCCTTACCGATGACCTCGGCTATGGGGATGTCTCTTTCCTCAATGCGGAATCAAAAGTCAAAACACCACACATGGACGCGCTGGCAAAAGCGGGTGTCTGGGCCACGGATGCGCACTCCCCCAGTACGGTGTGCAGCCCGAGCCGCTACGCCATGCTGACGGGGCGTTATTCGTGGCGCAAAAAAATTGGGCGTCTCAACCCGTGGAAAGAATCCACCATTGATAAAGATCGCGTCACCCTCCCCAAGATACTCAAGAGTAAGGGTTATCATTCGGCTTGTGTTGGTAAGTGGCACCTCGGCTTTGACTGGCCGTGGAAGGGCGGCGAGAAACCACCTGAGTCCGTTATC
>Ga0209833_1002028_pt1 | contig 12632 bp, 9 predicted proteins | sample COGITO_mtgs_1105_3_FD_184797 | JGI IMG/M metagenome (GOLD analysis project Ga0209833, IMG submission 184797) | Pelagic marine microbial communities from North Sea - COGITO_mtgs_110506 (SPAdes) (version 2) | ecosystem: Environmental > Aquatic > Marine > Epipelagic ... | reverse complement strand
CTAGACTCTTCTGCACCAAAAACAGACGTGTTACCAGTTACACCATAGGCCAATTGCTGAGCGTGCAAATTTATAATAATCTTTTATTTTAACAAGATTTTTTAAAAAATAAATTTTGATTAAATAAATGTTAAAAAATATGGAGTATAAAATTTATCGTTAAATTTGGCTTTCAAAATATCTTTATGAGCGAGATTAGTTTTAATAAATGGAATAATATATTAGGTTGGTTATGCTTTATCTCAGCTGTAATTATTTATGGATTAACTGCGGAACCGACCGTTAGTTTTTGGGACTCAGGTGAATATATTTTATCAGCTTCAAAGCTTAATGTTGGACATCCACCGGGAGCTCCTCTTTTTCAAATGCTAGGTGCTTTTTTCTCTATTTTTGCGATTGAGCAATCTCAAATTGGTTTTATAATGAACTTAATGAGCGGGGTTGCTAGTGCGTTTACAGTATTGTTTATGTTTTGGTCAATTAGTATTTTATTATCGAAAATCTCATCTTCTTTAAAATCCAAAACAGATAATTATTTAACAATTCTAATAAGCTCATTTATTGCTAGTTTGTCCTTTATATTCACCGATACCTTTTGGTTTAACGCTGTAGAAACTGAAGTTTACGCTATGGCCACACTAATAATGTCATTATTATTTTATTTAGGGCTTAGATGGGAACAAGAAATGCATCTTCCTAAAGGTAATAGATGGCTTATACTTATAAGTTTTGTTGTAGGGCTTTCTTTCGGAGTTCATTTTATGGGCCTTTTAACCATTCCTGCAATTGGATTGATTTATTTTTTCAAAAACTATAAACCAATTACTATTAAGAAGTTTATTTTGGCTAATGTAGTGGTTGTAGGGATATTAATGTTTGTCTTTAAACTTTTAGCGCCTAATGTCCTTAGATATTTCAGTGTTTTGGAAGTATTTTTTGTTAATTCAGTTGGACTTCCTTTTAATTCGGGTACTATAATTGCAGGGATATTATTAGTTACTTTTTTCTATTATTTGTTAAACTACACAATAAAAAATAATCTAAAAACACTAAATACTGTTAGTCTTTGTGTTCTGTTTATTTTAATTGGTTTTTCTTCTTGGATTATGCTACCGATCCGAGCAAATTCTGATGTTGTAATTAATGAAAATGACCCGGCAGACGCAAGGCAACTATTAGCTTACTATAACCTCGAGCAATACCCAAAAACACATTTATTTTATGGCCCTCTATTTACTGACCAATACTCTGGCTTAGATGAAGAAAACCCATACAAAGATGATAAACCAAAGTATGAGAAAGATTTAACTCAAAATAAGTATGTAATAGTAAATAATTATAAAAATGCGAGTCAAAACTTTAATAGTGAACACGCTTCCATACTCCCTAGAATGTGGAGCTCTGAACATGCTTCAAACTACCTTAGGTACACTGGTTTTTTAGATTATGAAGTTAAAAAAAAATACAGAAATCAAGCAGAGGCTAAAGAATTAATTGATCTAGTTAATGATTTTAAAACTAGAACTTACCAAGGAGACGTAGATTATGAAGAACATCATAAGTTTTTAAAAAACTACGGGACTTATCTTGATATTGAAAAGCCTTCTTTAATCAGTAATGTAAAATATTTAATTCAATATCAATTAGGCTACATGTATTGGAGATACTTTATGTGGAATTTTAGTGGTCGCCAAGATGATATACAAGGTAGAATGGACATGCATGGGAATTGGATTAGTGGTCTTGATTTTATAGATGAAATTCATCTTGGATTAAGTCAAGAAAATTTACCTAGCGATGTTGCTGAAAATAAATCAAGAAACAAGTACTATATGATACCCTTTATAATAGGATTAATAGGGTTATATTTTCTATACAATAAGGACAAAGAATTATTTTGGACAATGTTAGTGTTTTTTATTTTTACCGGAATAGCAATTCAAGTATACACAAATGTTAGGCCATTTGAACCTAGAGAAAGAGACTACTCAGTTGTAGGGTCATTTTATGTCTATTGTATTTGGATTGGTTTTGGAATATTTAGCTTAATTCGTTCTGCCGAACATTTTATTAATTCAAAATATACCAAGCTTTTAACTATCCCAGTTTTTCTCTTAATATTGCCAATAAACCTTGCTAGCAGCAACTGGGACGATCATGACCGATCTGGTAGATATACTGCACGTTCAATGGCAATAAAATATTTAGAGTCTTGTGAACCAAACTCAATTTTATTTACCATTGGGGACAATGACACCTTTCCTTTATGGTATTTACAAGAAATTGAAGGTGTTAGAACAGATGTTCGTGTTTTAAATACCAGCCTCTTTAACACGGATTGGTATATTGATCAAATGAAAAGAAAAGCATATGAAAGTGACCCTATACCATCATCAATATCTCATGATAAATATAGATATGGAACTAGAGACTATATAATAAAAGAAGTTACCACATTAGATACAATAGATATCAAAACATTTATAAAATTTGTCACACAGGATGATGATAAATACAAATACAAAAGCTTACTTCAAAAACAAGGATACGAAACTAATTATATGAGAGAGCAAGATTTAAACGCAAATTATCTGCCTTCAGAAAGCATACGTATTCCAGTAGATAAAGAATCCGTGCTTAAAAATAATATTGTTGATAATAACTTGTCAAATGAGATTGTAGATGAAATAATTATTAAAATCAAGGGGCAAGCTCTTTATAAAAATAGATTAATGATGCTTGACATTATTGCTGAAAATAATTGGGAAAGACCAATTTACTTTACAGGTGGTTCATTCGGAGATGACGATTATTTGTGGATGAAAGATTATCTTCAACTAGAAGGCTTGTGCTATAAGTTGGTGCCTATTAAAACTACGATTGATCAAACTAATCCTTATGAAATGGGTAGAGTCAATACAGAAAAAATGTATTCAATGGTTAAAGATTGGGACTGGGGAACAAATGGAGATATGGATGTATATTTTGATGTTGAATCTAGAAAAAACAGCATCACTTATAGAAGTAATATTGCGAGATTAATTAATCAACTAATTCTTGAAAACAAGAAAGTCAAAGCAGAAGAAATAACTGACATAGTAATTGAAAATATGCCTGTTAATATATTTGGATATTACACTTTATTAGAAAGCTATATAGAGTCATATTACAAACTTGAAAATAAAGAAAAAGCTAGAGGATTATTTTCTGAAATTGCAAACAAATACAAAGAGAATCTATTTTATTTTAGCAGTCTTAAAGATGAGAACAAAAATAGATACGCTGAAGAAATTTATACAGACATAGAGAGGTACCGATCGTTAGTTGGGGTAATTATTTCTTACGAAGAAGGTAAATTTTTAGAAAAACAAATGGAAGATTTTAATTATTACTTAGAATTATTTATAGGTAAGGAGGAATAAAATTATATATATTCTTGAATTCGACCAATTAAAGTGTTAGCATCTTCGACACCACTTTGCCTCCACTTCATTTCACCATCTTTGTATATAATAAAAGTGGGGAGACCTTTAATTCTAAGTGCATCAGCTAGGTCATTGTTTTTATCAACATCAATTTTAATAACTTTTGCTTTATCGCCAATAGCAGCGGCAACATCCTTTATTACTGGATGCATCTCATTAGATGTTTCGTCCCATTGTGTGAAAAATTCGAGAAGGACAGGAATTTCTACATCAATTAATTCTCCAAATTTAGACATAACTTAAAGTTTTAAATCAATTAAGGTTATACAAATATAACATTTCCATAGGATTATGCATTATTTGTTGATTTTAAGGTGATTACTGTAATTTCTGGCCAAACTCCAAGCCGACCTGGAACTGCCGTAGTACCCAAGCCTCTATTAACATTTATATATTTATTTTTTTCTTTATAAATACCTGCCCAATATTTATATCTCCAGCTTACAGGACTCCATTTTATATACCCGGGGATTTCAATACCAAACTGTCCTCCGTGCGTATGACCACTGAGAGTTAATTGATAATTAGCATTGTCAATTAAAACTTTTTTCTGCCAATGCGTTGGATCATGACTTAAAAGTATTTTAAAATCCTCAGATTTAATTTTTTTAGAAGCTTTCTGTAAATCTCCGTATTTTCTAAACCCATTTCCCCAATTTTCTACGCCCACAATAGCTAATTTATGATTACCACGGGTTATATATTTACTTTGATTTATTAATAAATTAAACCCTATATCTTTCTGATATTGTTTTATTTTGTTAAAATTATCAATTTTTTTCTTTTCAGATGACCATGATCGATAATCTCCATAATCGTGGTTTCCTAAAATAGAATAAATACCATCCTTAGAGTTTAGCTTAGAAAGTGTCTTTAACCATGGAGTTAACTCTTTTGCCTCATTATTAACTAAATCTCCTGTAAAGAAAATTATATCTGAATTTTGAGAATTAATTAGTCTTATGGTTTGCTCTAAGTTATCTAAACTAGTGATATTTCCGGCATGAATATCACTAATTTGTGTTAATTGGTACCCATCAAATGAGCTCGGAAGATCATCAAAAAAAAGGGTGTATTTAAGTACCTTTACATTATTTTTTCCCCAAATCATTCCAAAATTTAAACTAAAAAAAGGTAGAGATGCAAAACCTAATCCAAGCTTACTAATAAACTTTCTTCTTGAAGCTAGTTTAATTGACTTATTGTAGCTAAAAGTTCGTTTAACTATGGCTATAGTAAGTCTTAAAAAATCTTCAACAAAATTAATAATTACTACCGCTAATTTTGGACTGTAAAAAGAAATTAATAACCCAAGAGCTAATGTTCTATATGCCCCTTCATCTTGAAGTTTATATTTATAAAAGAAATAGAATACTATAAAAAAAGAAATGACAAAATAAGAATATTTAACAATTCTATTTTTAGTAATATTTTTTATTGATTGATACGAATAATAATCAATAAAAAGAATAAATACGAAAAAAAATATCCAGTTCATAATTGATTGTAAATATATACTTATAATTGTTTAAGTTTAATTAAAATTTATTTAATAAAATGTTAAATAATCTTAATTGCTTTACTTATTTTAGACAATTAACAAATCTTAAAAAATCATTAGTAATGAAAAATCAAAATAATAATTCTGCTTTAGCTACTTTGGTTAGCGTATTTTTTTTCTGGGGCTTTATAGGTGCTTCAAATGGAGTGTTTATTCCATTTTGTAAAGAATACTTTATGATAGATCAATTTCAATCTCAACTTGTTGATTTTGCATTTTACGGAGCATATTATATTGGAGCTCTGATATTATTTATATTATCTAGTCAAAGAAAAAAAGATATTTTTAATAGTTGGGGTTACAAAAAAGGAATTATTTACGGATTATTAATTTCAACTGTAGGTGCGTTAGTTATGTATCCAGTTATAAATGGAGCTGAACCTGGGCAAACAGAAGTATTTTATGGTGTCCTGCTCGCACTATTTATTGTTGGGTTAGGTTTTTCTTTACAACAAACAGGAGCAAACCCATTTGCAGTTTCTCTTGGAGATCCTAAATCCGGTTCATCTAGATTAAATCTTGCTGGAGGGGTTAATTCTTTTGGTACTACTATTGGACCTTTAGCCGTTGCATTTATAATTTTTGGAACCTTATCTGGTGAAGGAACTCCAGAGTTTTCAAAAATGCAAACTTTATATCTTGGAGTAGCTGCTCTATTTGTTTTGTGTGCTGCAGTTTTCTATTTTTCAAAAAGCTTACCAGATGGCATAACTAAAGAACCTTTCGAACCTGCTAACAAAGCAATGAATTTGTTAATTGCTTTAACAGTTATAATGTTCTTATGTTTTGGATGGGTTTTTTATACTTACTCAAGTCCTGAGCCAACAGTTGAAGCTGTTAAAGAAAATTTAGAATACAAGAGATTAGCAGCATTAATTGCATCTCTAATTGCTGTTGTTGGGTGTATATATTATGCTTATGTAAAATCTTCGTCTAATCCCAAAGGTTGGGGCGCATTACAATATCCACAACTTGCCCTAGGGATGTTAGCAATATTTACTTATGTTGGAGTTGAGGTTACGATTCAAAGTAATTTAGGAGAAGTTTTAAAGCTTGTTACAGATAAAGTTAATAATCTGAACGGACTAGGTCTACCCGCACTAACTGATACAGGAATTGCAAAATATATCTCATTATATTGGGGAGGTTTAATGATTGGTAGATGGACTGGAGCAATTAGTGTTTTTAATCCGACAGAAGGGTTGAAAAAAGCTCTTTTAATAATAGTTCCATACATAGCTTTTGGAGTAATTGTTTTAGTTAATTACGGTAGCTATAATATGAACGAAATAATTATATTTTCAATTATTGTCGCTATACAAATTGTAGGCTTTTTTATTGCAAAAGATAATGCAATAGCTACACTAAAAATATTTAGTCTGATTGGATTATCAGCAATGTTAATAGGTCTATTTTCAACTGGAACTGTAGCATTATTTGCTTTTATTAGTGGTGGTCTTTTCTGCTCTATAATGTGGCCTTGTATTTTTTCATTAAGTATAACTGGTTTAGGAAAATACACGTCTCAAGGATCTTCATTTTTGGTAATGATGATTTTAGGTGGTGCTATTATCCCTCCAATTCAAGGTAAACTTGCAGATATTTTCACTATTCAGTCATCTTATTGGGTAGCTGTATTATGCTTTGCTTATCTAATTCTTTACGCATTTTTAACTAAAAAAATATTAGGAGATCAAATTGAAAATTAAGTAATGAAAAGAAGAGGATTTATTAAGAAAAGCTCTTTACTAGGTATAAGCGTTGGTATCCCTAGTTCATTTGCGTTAAACTTAAATGAATCTAAAATAAATCTAAAAAAATTTCCAATAGTTATAGCAACATGGGAGGTAAAAAATGCAACAAATAAGGCATGGAATTTATTGAAAAATGGATCTAGTTCTTTGGATGCAGTAGAGCAAGGATGTATGATAGAAGAAGCTGATGTAAATAATCAATCAGTTGGAATAGGCGGATTACCCGATAGAGATGGAAACGTAACATTAGACGCATGCATCATGAATTCTAATGGAGATTGTGGATCCGTAGTATATTTAAAAAATATAACTCATGCTATTTCAGTTGCAAGAAAAATAATGGAAGAAACTCCTCATGTAATGCTGGCGGGTGTTGGCGCAGAAGAATTTGCATATTCTTTGGGTTATAAAAAAGAAGTACTATTAACAGATAAGTCTAGGTCAGATTGGCTAGATTGGAAAAAAAACTCAGAATATAAGCCAATAATAAATATTGAAAATCACGATACTATTGGTATGCTAGCTATTGATAAAAATGGTAATATCTCTGGCGGATGTACAACAAGTGGCCTGGCTTATAAAATGTCTGGTAGAGTTGGAGATTCTCCAATAATAGGATCTGGTTTATTTATTGACAATGAAGTAGGTGGAGCTGTTGCTACAGGCTTGGGAGAAGAAGTTGTTAAAACAGTTGGGAGTTTTTTGGTTGTTGAATTAATGAGAAATGGTTACAGCCCCCAAAAAGCTTGTGAAGAAGCTATAAAAAGAATCGTTTCAAAGAAGAATAGTAATTTTAAAAATTTTCAAGTGGGATATATTGCAATAAATAAAAGTGGAGAGACCGGCAGTTATTCAATTCACGACGGATTTAGTATGACCAAATTTGAAAACAATCTTAACAAAATTTATAAGTCCAACTATTATAGTAACTGATTTTTGAATTGGTAAAATTGATGAATAACAAAAGATTATTTTTAATAGATGCTTATGCTCTGATATTTAGAGGTTATTATGCTTTTATAAAAAATCCAAGAATTAATTCAAAAGGACTTGACACTTCTGCAATTTTAGGATTCACTAACTCACTATTTGATGTAATTAAAAGAGAAAACCCAGACTATTTAGCAGTTTGTTTTGACAAAGGTGGTAGTCAAGATAGAGTTGAAATATTTTCAGACTACAAAGCAAATAGAGATGAAACGCCTGAAGCAATTAAAATTGCAGTGCCTTACATTGAACAAATATTAAAATCATTAAACATCCCTGTTATTGTAAAAAAAGGTTATGAAGCAGATGATATAATTGGAACATTATCTAAAAAAGCGGAATTAGAAGGGTACCAAACATTTATGGTTACTCCTGATAAAGATTTTGCACAGCTAGTTAGTGAAAATATTTTTATGTATAAGCCAATGTTTGGAGGTGGTTATGAAATTTGGGGTGTTGACGAAGTAAAAAATAAATTTGAGGTTTCTGACCCTATACAAGTAATCGATTTTTTAGGCATGAAAGGGGATGCTGCAGACAATATTCCTGGTTTGCCAGGTGTGGGTGATAAAACAGCCAAGAAATTCATTGCGGAATACGGAAGCATGGAAGAATTATTAGCTAATACCGAAAAACTAAAAGGAAAATTAAAAGAAAAAATTGAAGCAAATAAAGAATTGGGATTACTTTCAAAAAAACTAGCAACAATAATTCTTGACGTCCCAGTTGATTTTAATCCCAACGAATTTAAATTCAAGGTTACAAATTCATTAGAAATTAAAGAGGTTTTTAGAGAATTAGAATTTAGAAGACTTATAGATAGTGTTGACAGGATTTTTAAGATTAATAAGCAAGAAAAAGAGCTTGAAATAAAATCACAATTAATTAAAGAGACCCCTGTTGAAAGTGCTGGGTCAGGTCAATTTTCTTTGTTTGATGAAGTTAACACAGTTGAAAAACCGGAAATATTTAAAAGAAAAAATCACTCTAATACATCAAATTATTACCAAATAATTGATTCAACTTTAGGACTTAAGTTATTATTAAAGAAAATTAGTATTAACTCATCCGTTAGTTATAAACTTTTATCAAACAAATTAAATTATTTATCTGATAAAATAACAGGAGTGTCTATATGTTGGGAACAAGGAAAAGCATATTATTTATCATTTTCAAATGAATTTAAAATTAAGGAAATTAAATTATTTTTTGAAAATGAAAAAATAGAAAAAATTAGTGATAATATAAAAAATGACATAAAGCTTCTTAACCAATATGATATTAAAATTAAAGGGCAAATATTTGATACCACATTAGCACATTACATCATAAATCCTGATACAAATCATTCAATCAATCATCTCTCTGAAACATATTTAAATTACTCATTAATCGATTTACAATTGATGATTGGTAAAGGTAAAAATCAAAAATTGATTTCTGATTTAGAAATTAGTCAAGCTAAAGATTACCTATGCGAACAAGCTGATGTGAATTTTCAATTAAAAAGTCTTTTTAAAATTGAATTAAATAACTCAAAACTATTTAGCCTATTTGACGAAATAGAAATTCCACTTTTAAAAGTTTTGGCAGAAATGGAAATTGAAGGAATTAATTTAGACATAAAATTTCTTGAATCCTTGAAGAAGGATTTAATTACAGATATTTCGACTTTAGAAAAATTAATTTATACTGAAGCTGGAGAGAATTTCAATATTTCTTCTCCTAAACAATTAGGCGAAGTTTTATTTGAAAAAATGCAATTAGTTAAAAACCCAAAAAAAACTAAAACTGGGCAATATTCAACTTCAGAGGATATTTTAAAAGATCTTTCAATTGAACATGAATTTGTTAAAAACATACTTAAATATAGAAGTTTAACAAAATTGATGAGCACATATGTTGATTCTTTACCAAATCAAGTTTTAAATACTACAAATAGAGTACACACTGAATACCTACAAACAGTAGCTTCAACTGGTAGATTAAGTAGTATAAATCCTAACCTCCAAAATATTCCTATAAGAACTGAAAGAGGTAGAGAAGTTAGAAAGGCTTTTATTCCAAGAGACGAGAATCACTTTTTAATGGCTGCTGATTATTCACAAATAGAATTACGAATAATTGCTTCAATGAGTGAAGAAAAAAACATGATTGAAGCGTTTAATAAAAATGAAGATATTCACAGTTCTACTGCATCAACAGTTTTTAATATTCCTGTAAATGAGGTTACTAAAACACAAAGATCGAATGCCAAAACAGTTAATTTTGGAATTATATATGGTGTTTCTGCATTTGGATTAAGCAATCAAACAGATTTATCAAGATCTGAATCAAAAGAGCTTATTGAAACATACTACAATAAATACCCAAATTTAAAAAAATTCATTAGTGGTCAAATTACTTATGCAAGAAATAATGGATATGTCAAAACATTAATTGGAAGGAAAAGATATTTAAAAGACATTAATTCAAGTAATGGATTAGTTAGAAGTGGCGCAGAAAGAAACGCAGTAAATGCACCAATTCAAGGAACAGCTGCGGACATTATTAAAATAGCAATGATAAATATTAATAAAAGATTTTCTAGAGAAAACTTGTCAAGTAAAATGTTACTACAAGTTCATGATGAATTGGTGTTTGATGTTTATAAACCAGAAATAAATGAAACAATTTCAGTTATAAAAGAGGAAATGGAAAATGCTTTTAAATTAAATATTCCGTTAACAGTTGATATAGATTATGGTCTCAACTGGTTAGAAGCACATTAAAATAAATACATAAATAGTTTTAAATAATATCACTAAAAAATATTTTTAAACTTCTATTTGCTATTCAAATATATAATTGTAGATTTGCACACTCTTTTCGAGAGAAAAATATTATTAATGAAAATATTATAAATTGGATAATTTAAGTTACAAAACTATTTCAGCAAACAAAGCTACTGTGAACAAGCAGTGGGTTATTGTAGATGCTGATGGTCAAAATTTAGGCAGATTAGCTTCAAGAGTAGCAATCTTATTAAGAGGAAAACATAAAACAGATTTTACTCCTCACGTAGATTGTGGAGATAATGTTATTGTAATAAATGCTTCTAAAGTTAAATTGAGCGGAAACAAGTGGGAAGAAAAAATGTATGTAAGACATACAGGCTACCCTGGTGGTCAAAGATTTAAATCTGCAACACAACTTTATGACCAAAATCCATCTATTATTGTTGAGAAATCAGTAAAAGGAATGCTTCCTAAAAACAAATTAGGAGCAGCATTATTTAGAAACTTATATGTGAGTTCGGACTCAAGTCATAATCACGAAGCACAAAAACCAACTATTATCAACTTAAACGAAGTGAATTAATGGAAGAAACAATTCATAAAATTGGACGTAGAAAAACAGCTGTAGCTAGAGTTTACCTCAAAAAAGGTAAAGGTAAGATAACTGTAAACAAGAAGGAATCTTCTGTTTATTTTCCTACTCCAACGCTACAATTTAAAATAAATCAACCTCTTGTTATGACTAATAATGAGAAAAAGTTTGATATAAATATTAATGTCTATGGAGGCGGGGCAACAGGCCAAGCTGAAGCAGTAAGACTAGCTCTTTCAAGAGCCATGTGTGAATTAAATGAAGAAAATAGAGAAATTCTTAAGCCTGAAGGATTGTTAACAAGAGATCCAAGAATGGTTGAAAGGAAAAAATTCGGCCAGAAAAAGGCTAGAAAGAAATTCCAATTCTCGAAAAGATAAAATTAATAACCAGTTTTTGTTATCTATGAATTTTATTCAAGATTTAGTTTAGCATCTAAATGATCAAGTATAAATACTCGGCATTGCTATTCAACAGAAAGTAAACTATCACAAAATGGGAAAAATAGAAGTAAAAGAATTATTAGATGCAGGTGTTCATTTTGGACATCTTACAAGAAAGTGGAACCCAAATATGGCTCCTTTCATCTACATGGAAAGGAATGGAATTCACATTATTAATCTTTACAAAACAGTTGCAAAAATCGAGGAAGCTTCAGAAGCATTAAAAAAAATTGCTGCTTCTGGGAGAAAAATTTTATTTGTAGCTACTAAAAAACAAGCCAAAGAGATTGTAGCAGAGTCTGCATCAAAAGTGAATATGCCATACATTACAGAAAGATGGCCTGGTGGCATGTTAACAAATTTTGTTACAATTAGAAAAGCCGTTAAAAAAATGGCTGCAATTGATAGAATGAAAAAAGATGGAACATTTAACACTCTATCTAAAAAAGAAAGACTTCAAGTTGCTAGACTTAGAGAAAAATTGGAAAAGAATTTAGGTTCTATTTCTGATATGACAAGACTACCAGGTGCTTTGTTTGTTGTAGATATAATTAGAGAACATATTGCAATAAAAGAAGCTCAAAAATTAAATATTCCAATATTTGCAATGGTTGATACTAACTCAGATCCTAGAGAGGTAGAGTATGTTATTCCATCAAATGATGATGCATCAAAATCAATCACTAAAATTTTAGAAAATATTACTCCTGCTATACAGGAAGGATTAGCTGAAAGAAATTCTGAAAAAGAAAATAATAAAGAAGAAACTAAAACTGAGACTAAGGATGAAGCTAAAGTTGAGGCTAAGGATGAAGCTAAAGTTGAGACCAAAGAAGAAGCTAAAGTAGAGGCTAAGGATGAAGCTAAAGTTGAGACCAAAGAAGAAGCTAAAGTAGAGGCTAAGGATGAAGCTAAAGTTGAGGCTAAGGATGAAGCTAAAGTTGAGACCGAGGAAGAAACTAAAGTTGAGGCTAAGAAAGAAGAAGAATCAGGAACTAAGTCTTAAGAAAAATAATTTATATCAAAACAATCT
>Ga0209833_1002020_pt1 | contig 12658 bp, 15 predicted proteins | sample COGITO_mtgs_1105_3_FD_184797 | JGI IMG/M metagenome (GOLD analysis project Ga0209833, IMG submission 184797) | Pelagic marine microbial communities from North Sea - COGITO_mtgs_110506 (SPAdes) (version 2) | ecosystem: Environmental > Aquatic > Marine > Epipelagic ... | reverse complement strand
CCTGTTTATCCTTACAGCATTATGTTTTTAAAATAGGAGTTCTATAGAATAGGTTAGACGTCATTAAATGAAGAAGCGGTGATGTTATTTTAATTTTTTCATTACCTTTGTACTTCGAATACGTTGAACCACTATGAGTCAAAAAGTTTTACTTAACAACAAAGAAGTAAACATCATTCTACACCGATTGGCTTGTCAACTCATTGAAAAACATACCGATTTTTCTGAAACTGTTTTAATAGGACTTCAACCAAGAGGGGTTTACCTAGCGCGTCGAATCAAACAATTATTAGTAGAAGACTATAAAATTTCTGAGGTCCAATTAGGACTTTTAGACATCACTTTTTATAGAGACGATTTTAGACGATCGTCTAAAGTGCTTCAAGCAAATTCAACTGAAATAGTTTTTTTGATTGAGAATAAACGCGTTGTTTTTATTGATGATGTTTTATACACGGGTAGAAGTATTCGTGCCGCTTTAACAGCCATTCAGTCTTTTGGACGTCCGAACGAAATTGAACTTTTAACCCTTATAGACCGTCGTTTCAGTCGACATTTACCCATTCAGCCCGATTATCGAGGCCGACAAGTCGATGCCATTAATGACGAAAAAGTATTGGTAAACTGGAAAGAAACCAGCGGTGAAGACACCGTTTATTTAATAAATAATTAAACCATGAGCGAACTGAGTGTAGATCATTTATTAGGAATAAAATATCTCAACAATGACGATATTAACCTTATTTTTGAAACTGCCGATCATTTTAAAGAAGTGATCAATCGTCCCATAAAAAAAGTACCTTCACTTAGAGATATCACAATCGCAAATCTTTTTTTTGAAAATTCAACGCGCACCAAATTATCTTTTGAGTTGGCTCAAAAACGACTTTCAGCCGATGTGATTAACTTCTCATCTGGGCAATCCTCCGTAAATAAAGGAGAAACTCTTATCGATACCGTAAATAATATTCTATCAATGAAAGTCGATATGGTTGTGATGCGGCATCCCAACCCAGGAGCGGCTGCGTTTTTATCGAAGCACGTCGATGCCCAAATCATTAATGCAGGCGACGGTACTCATGAGCATCCGACTCAAGCGCTTTTAGACACCTATTCCATTCGTGAAAAATATGGGGAAGTAAAAGGAAAAAAAGTAGTAATTGTCGGGGATATATTACACAGTAGAGTTGCTTTGTCAAATATATTTGCTTTGCAATTGCAAGGCGCTGAGGTGATGGTTTGCGGACCAAAAACGCTCCTCCCAAAGTACATTGACAAACTAGGAGTTAAAGTAGAAACAAACTTACAAAAAGCATTAAAATGGTGTGATGTGGCTAATATGTTGCGTGTCCAAAATGAACGTATGGAAATTAGTTACTTTCCATCCACAAGAGAATATACGCAACAGTACGGCGTGACTAAAAACCTGTTAGAATCGTTGGATAAAGAAATTACCATCATGCATCCAGGACCCATTAATAGAGGGGTTGAAATTACCAGTGAAGTCGCCGACTCTAACCAAGCGATTATTCTGAACCAGGTTGAAAATGGGGTGGCCATACGAATGGCAGTGATTTATCTTTTAGCTCTAAAAATTAAATAAAATTATGATTATTGAACACCACAATTCGATCGCCATTATCACGCAAGAAAAGACCAGTTTAAAAGAATTTTCAACCAAATTTTCGGTGCTTTACGAACGTTTTAAAGAAGATGATATTGTTTTAAACTTGAAGGATATCTCTGTAGGTTCTTTAGATTTATTAGTTTCGATTTCTAAACAACATCGACTATTAAACCATTCCTTTGTTGTGGTCACTACTCAATTAAATCAAGATGATTTTGAAGATGATTTTATCATTGTTCCAACCCTTCAGGAAGCCAAAGATTTTATTGAAATAGATCTTTTATCACGCGATTTAGGAATATAAAACCAACCCTTTTGAAACTTTCTATCCTTGGTTGCTACAGTGCAACCCCCCGAATTATTGCACATACAACCTCTCAAGTTTTGGAGATGCGAGGACATCTATTTTTAATTGATTGCGGCGAAGGGACCCAAGTTGAACTAAGACGTCATAAAATCAAATTCAATCAAATCAAACACGTTTTCATCTCCCATTTACATGGCGATCATTATTTTGGATTGGTCGGATTAATCTCCACCTTTCGATTGCTCACCCGAGAAACAGATTTACATATATATGGTCCAAAAGGGTTAAAGGAGCTCATAACTCTACAGATGAAACTCGCCGATTCATGGACAAATTTCAAATTGATTTTTCATGAGCTATCCTCTAAAACATCAGAACTAATTTTTGAAGATGATAAAGTTTCTGTACACACCATTCCCTTAGATCATCGTATTTATACCAATGGATTTTTATTTAAAGAAAAACCATTTGAACGGAAGTTAGACATCGATAAAGCGGAAGCACTTCAGATTGATAAAGCTTATTATAGAAAACTCAAACAAGGCGATGATGTGGTCAATGAGCAAGGCGAATTAATTTCTAATGCTACCGTTACTTTTGAAGGACATGAACCTAAAAGCTATGCCTTTTGTAGCGATACCGCTTATAAGGAAGCGATCGTTCCATTGATAAAAGATGTAGATGTGTTGTACCATGAGTCTACTTTTTTAGAGGCGCATGCGCATTTGTGCGTTAGAACTAAACATTCGACTGCTAAACAAGCGGCCACAATTGCACTAAAAGCAAATGTTAAAACCTTAATTTTAGGACATTACTCGACTCGTTATGGTGGGCTTCAAGGTTTTAAAACAGAAGCTGAGACCGTATTTAAGAAGGTTTTGTTAGCCGATGACGGGAAAGTATTTACCTTTTAGAATTTCTCAAAAACACCTAAACCAAACAGCGCAAAATCATATTTCACAGGATCTTTTGGGTCTAATTTTCGAAGCGCTTCGTCCAGTTGTGCTAAGGCTTTTCCATCATTTTGTGAACGAGTGAGAAGGCCTAGTTTTCGTGCTACATTTCCAGAATGAACATCGAGAGGGCAGGAGAGTTGTGAAGGCGATAACTGTGACCATAATCCAAAATCAACTTTGGTATCATTGGGTCGGACCATCCATCTTAAAAACATATTAATTCGTTTTGCAGCCGATTTTTTTAAAGGATCACTAATGTGTTTTTGAGTGCGTTGCAAATGATCTATTTCAAAAAAATGGTGTTTTAAATGATGAATTGCCAGTTGTAAATTATCGACTTCCGCATAGGTATTAAAAACACCTTCTAAACCATTATGATTCGTGTAGATATGTCTGAGGCTTTTCATAAACTGAATACAATCGGTGCCATTAAAGGTGCGATGTACAAATGGCGACAGGGTATCTAAGTCTTTTGGTTGATGCTGCATGATAAATTCATAGGGAGCGTCATCGATTAGAGCCATTAGTTGTTTGGCATTATTGATAATGCTTTTTCGGTTGCCCCAAGCGATGGTTGCCGTTAGGAAGCCAGCAATTTCGATATCTTCTTTTAATGAATAGCGGTGTGGGATTTGAAGAGGATCGGAGTTTATAAAATCGGGATTGTTATACTGATTGACTTTAGCATCTAGAAATTCCTTGAGTTCGGAGTTGTTTAGTTGTTGCACCTTAGACCGTTTTTACAAGACCATCAACCATGGTGATTTTACGATCGGCCATCTCTGCTAATTCATGATTATGAGTCACGATGACAAAGGTTTGTCCAAAACGATCTCTCAATTTAAAAAACAATTGATGCAGTTGTTCGGCAGATTCACTGTCAAGATTGCCCGAAGGTTCATCGGCAAAAACAACCGCGGGATTATTAATTAGGGCACGAGCGACCGCAACACGTTGTTGTTCACCGCCAGAAAGTTCGTTGGGTTTATGATTGATACGGTCTTCTAAGCCTAAAAAACGCAATAATTCAGTTGCTTTTTGGAGGGCTTCTTTTTGAGAAATTCCTTTTATAAACGCTGGAATACACACATTTTCTACAGCCGTAAATTCAGGTAACAACTGGTGAAATTGAAAAATAAATCCCAATTGTTCATTTCTAAATTTCGCTAAGGAAGTATCGGAAAGCGTTGTAATATCTACGCCATTGATCTGCAATTGACTGTCTGAATGTTTAGAATAAGAATCTAAGGTTCCTAAGATTTGTAAAAGAGTCGTTTTTCCAGCACCGGAAGCGCCAACAATCGAAACAATTTCTCCTTTATCAATATCTAAGTCAACTCCTTTAAGAACATGAAGTTGATCATAATATTTATGTATGTGCTTCGCAATTATCATAGGGTGAAATTAAGTTTTATAGTTTTTATGTGCAATAATTCGAGCGCATTTTAATTAATTGTTTACTAACTTTGAAAATAAATTAATTTGATATGAAACGTGCCATTTTTGCCGGAGGTTGTTTTTGGTGTACCGAAGCTGTATTTAATAGGCTGATAGGCGTTCAGGATGTGAAGTCTGGATATACCGGAGGGTTTATAAAAAATCCAGCCTATCGCGAAGTCTGTCAAGGTCGTACGGGCCATACAGAGGGCATTCGACTCGATTATGATGAAACATTGATTTCGTATGCAGCGTTATTAGAAGTTTTTTTTGCAACCCATGATCCAACAACACTCAATCGGCAAGCAAATGATGTGGGAACTCAATACCGATCGGCTATTTTCTATACAGATTTAGAGCAGTATGAAACAGCGAAACAGTACATGAAGTCTCTCGACGCTGCCAAGGTTTTTGAAAATCCAATTGTCACCGAACTTTCGCCTTTGGAGGTGTTTTATGATGCCGAGGACGACCACGATAGATATTATGATCTAAACAGGGAACAGCCGTATTGTACCTATTTAATCGATCCAAAAATTAAAAAACTAACGACCCATTTTAATGAAATTTTAAAATAAAATCCACTCCCAAATCTGATTGTAATGAACCTAACAAACAAATCCAAAACATCAAAATTATTTTTCAGTCTATGCTTTGATGTGCTAGGCTATGTTTCTCTACTTTTTCCGTTTTTCGATATTTTATGGGCACCATTATCGGGATATTTAATGACCCAACTTTATGAAGGTAAAAAAGGAAAAATAGCGGGAATACTCGTTTTTATTGAAGAAGCGCTCCCAATATTAGATGTCGTTCCGACATTTACGATTATGTGGGTTTACACCTATTATTTTGATAAATCGCCTAAAGTTTCAAGCGAAGAGTCCAATTAAATTCTAAAAGGGTTTAGGATTTATTTAAAAGTTTCCCCAATCCAAAACGGCGAATCATTTTCTTTTCAAAATTCCAGAAAAATTGAAATTGTCCAAAAATCCACCCTAATAAAACCAATAAAATTTGATAAAAAATTAAGCTAACCGTTACAAATAAAATCCAATAAAAAAGGGGATGTAGATTTTCTTTTGTGATTCCAATCAATTGAATAAAGGGACGCCCTACAACGACCGAAGAGGATCCTGTAATTGCAAAGACAATAAAAATCCTGATGAGTTCCCAACGTTGCTTGACAACCCATCGAGATTCTACTTTGTGAATAGCAAAAAGCGCTACTTTTAATAAGATGTAAAATACAATAAGAAAAGCCGGTATGGTAATATAAAGCGCCTCAAAAGGCAGTATTTTAGCCAATTTAAATGAACTATATCCGAGAGAAAACAATCCGATAACTGGAAATAATAGCTGCCAATTTTGTTTAATTTCCCACCTTGCTTTAAATGCCTTCATGCTCCAAATTTTGAAGCAAATATACTACATCTTAAGATAAAAAATTACTTTTTACCAAACAGTCCTCCAAGCAAACCGCCGAGGCCACTTTTACTTTTATTTCCACCAAGAACCATCCCGGCTACATCGTCAATTACTGAGCCATCTCCATCGGCATCGAGGATAGATTCTAAGAAACTTTGATTTTGATCTGGGGCATTATTTCCAATCAATCCGCCAAGAAGACCTTGTATTCCACTAGAAGAGTTGACGTTGTTTTGACGTTGTTGTTTGCCTAGGACTCCCATTAAAATAGGAGCTGCGACTTTTAAAATCTGTCCAACTGAGCCCGGATCAATTCCAGATTTTTGACTTAGTGCATTTTGAATGTTTCCTTGACGATTCCCGAGAACATGTCCCAAAATTTTACCGCCATCATCAGAAACAGAATTAATATTTCCTCCTGAAAATAAGCTGCCAAGGTTATCCAAAATACTACCATCGTGTTTTTGAAGTGCACTCATAATTCCAGAAGCGCCTTCGCTAGAATTGGCATTTCGTTTCATGGCTTGCATTAACACCGGCATTGCCATAGTGAGTAAGTTTGATGTTTTTGATTTTGATTGTCCTGTGTGGCCGGACACGCCATTAATTAGTGATTTTCCGATATCACTGTTTAGTAGGTCTAAAATTCCTGACATGTAAATAGATTTTTAAGGGGTTAAAACGTCAATCTACAAAAAAAACCTTAACAAATATGTTAAGGTTTTAATAATCAGTAATATTTGGTGATAATTATTTCAGTATTGAAATAATTTGAGACGCTAATTCAGATCCAATTCGATCTTGCGCTTGGCTGGTAGCGGCCCCAATATGTGGTGTTAAAGATATTTTTGGATTCATTAATATTTGAACTGCTGGAGATGGTTCGTTTTCAAAGGTATCTAATCCGGCAAATGATAATTTATTAGAATCTAAAGCTTCTACAAGTGCCACTTCATTGACGACACCTCCACGGGCCGCATTGACCAGAGCAGCTCCATCTTTCATAAGCTCAAATTCTGGTTTACCAATTACAAAATCTTTTTGAGCAGGCACGTGTAAAGTGATAAAATCTGACTCTTTTAAAACAGCTTCTTTGGAAATTGTTTTGATTTCAAAATCAACCGTTTGACCATCATAAAAAGATAGTGATAGGGTTGTTTTTTCTAAAAATGGATCAAAAGCAATCACTTTCATTCCGAGGCCTAGGGCCATTTTTGCAGTGGCTTGACCAATTCGACCAAATCCAATCACTCCTAAAGTTTTGCCACGTAATTCAGTTCCTTTTGCGTAGGCTTTTTTTAGGTTTTTAAATTTGGATTCTCCTTCTAAAGGCATGGTTTTGTTTGAGTCGTATAAAAAACGAACTCCAGAAAATAAATGAGCGAATACCAATTCGGCAACTGACTCCGATGAAGCAGCTGGTGTATTAATAACACTTAATCCTTTTTTACGAGCGTACTCAACATCGATATTGTCCATTCCAACCCCACCTCTTCCAATGATTTTTAGACCTGGACAAGCATCAATAAGATCCTGTCTTACAGTGGTTGCACTTCTAACTAGAAGTGCGACGATGTTCTCGGCGTTGATGAAATTTTCTAATTGTTCTTGTGCTACAGTGGTCGTTAAGACTTCAAATCCTGCAGCGGTTAAATCGTCTATTCCACTTTGTGAAATACCGTCATTTGCTAATATTTTCATTTTTTTTATGCTTTTCGTTCTAATTCACTCATAACGTCTACTAAGGTTGCGACGCTTTCTAATGGTAATGCGTTGTACATGGAAGCTCTATAACCTCCAACACTTCTGTGGCCATTTAAGCCGTTAATACCAGCTTCTTTCCACATGGCATCAAAAGTGTCTTTTAGTTTATCATCGATCAAAGAAAATGTCGCATTCATTGTCGATCGATCTGCCGTGGCAGCAAACCCTTTGAATAAAGGATTCAAATCAATTTCAGAATACATTAAACGGGCCTTTTTAAAGTTTTCTTTTTCTATAGCTTCAATGCCCCCCAGACTTTTTAACCATTCAAGGGTAAGCATTGATGTGTAAACGGCGAATACAGGTGGTGTATTGAACATGCTCTCCTTATCAATATGTACTTTATAATCCATCATGGATGGAATTTTTCGGGATACTTTTCCAATTATAGCTTCTTTAACCACTACAAGTGTTGTGCCTGCAGGGCCCATGTTTTTTTGAGCACCGGCATAGATTAAATCAAATTTTGAAAAATCGAGGGATCGAGAAAAAATATCACTACTCATATCACAAACTAATGGAACTTCTAATTTTGGAAACTCTTTTATTTGCGTTCCAAAAATGGTATTATTTGAAGTACAATGGAAATAATCAAGATCCGAAGGTACTTTATAACCTTTGGGAATGTAATTGAAATTTGCCTCTTTAGAAGACGCGACTTCAAGAACGTCTCCATAAAGTTTCGCTTCTTTAATTGCTTTATCACTCCAAGTACCTGTATTTAGGTAGGCAGCACGATTTTCTAATAAGTTTAATGCGGTCGCTAAAAATTGCGTACTCGCACCACCTTGAAGAAAGAGTGCTTTATAGCCTTTACCTTCTAAGCCTAAAAGTTCGAGGGCAAGAGCACTCGCATTTTCCATTACGTTTATAAAAGCTTTGCTACGGTGGGATATTTCTATTAATGAAAGACCATCATCAAAACTTAAAACTGCTTGGGCGGATTTTTCTAAAACTTCTTGAGGGAGGACACAAGGACCTGCGCTAAAATTGTGTTTTTTCATTCGAATTTATTGTCTGTGCTAATTGCAAATTAATGTAAAATAATCAAGCTGTAAAGGTCTGAATTTATTAAAGATAATTAAATATCAAAATGCTAATATTATGTTATATTTTTAACAAAAATTCAACAGTATCAACGCCATCCGCATAATCTTCTAATTGTGGGGTTTGTGTGCTTCCAAATGGAAGGTGGTGCGCTGATAAATTATTAGAAACAATGCACTGGATTTTATCGGCATCGTCATTTAATTTAATGGACAACGATTCTAGAGTTTCGTAATGTTCATAAAAAAGGGTGGCGATAGGAGAGGCGTAGCTAGGATCTTCCTTGATCATTAAAAACCCATTTTCAAGCATTTTGTATTCACTCATCAAATAAACGGCCTTGTTGTAATCGTAATTATTGGCATATTTTGCACCATTGATAATCGGGTGCCAATGATACATGGCCTCAAAAAAAGCGTCAAAGTTATAATCTTTTGGAACCAACAGTTTAGAGACACTTCGGCAACCCAAACCGTAGTATTGAAAAATATCATTGGACAGTTGCATTAAATCTTCTTTAGATTCATCGCCAGTTAAGATTGCCAACGAATTTCTGTTTTTCCGAATGATTGATGGTTTATCCTTAAAATAGTATTCAAAATAACGCGCTGTATTATTACTACCAGTAGCGATGACAGCGTCAAAGCCTTCTAGTTTTTGTTCTAAAAAAGACACTTTGTTTTTTAGTTCTGGAGTGACTTTGGTTAAATAGAGGACTAAAAACGGTAAAAGATGTTTGTCATTGGAGGATTGTTTGATGATAATTTCATGATTACAAATCAAGGCACATAAAAAGTCATGAAAGCCGACAAGTGGAATGTTTCCCGCCATAATGATGGCTACTTTTTTTGGGGAAACAGAATCTAAATTATAATTAGATACCCAATTAGTTAACAATTCTGTTTGCAGAAGTTTTGCCCAACTTTCTATGGCAAATAGAATGTTAGCCTCGGAAAACCAGCCATTGTGTTCTTTGGATAGTTTTATTTGATGTTTAAAACCATCGAAAAATAAATCGTTGAAACGCACAGAATCATTTTTTTTAGTTGAATCCGTTGAGAATTGACTTAAAAAACGACCTAATTCATTTAATGCCGTAATTGTACTTGTTTTATGATCCATTATTTGTGTAACCGCTTTTTTGGAGTTATTTTTGCTTGCAAATTTAAGTAATATATACTCAATATAGCTATGGCGATTATTATAACTGACGAATGTATCAATTGTGGGGCCTGTGAACCCGAATGCCCAAACACTGCCATCTATGAAGGTGCCGATGATTGGCGTTATAAAGATGGGACCAGCCTAGAAGGCGATTTAGTACTAACAAACGGAAAAAAAGTGAATGCCGATGCGGCTCAAACACCCATCAGCGACGAGTTCTATTATATTGTGCCTGACAAGTGTACGGAATGTGTTGGGTTTCATGAAGAGCCTCAATGTGCTGCGGTGTGTCCTGTGGACTGTTGTGTGCCTGATGACTCTCATGTAGAGTCAGAAGAAGTGTTGTTAGGTAAACAGCGCTTTATGCATCCAGAATAATTTTATAATTTTATTTTTTTATATAAAAAAGCCACGCAAATTGCGTGGCTTTTTGTTTGTATTCTATTTAGCTATCGACTAGAACTTGTAGTTTAAAGATAAATTAAACATCGTTCCTAATTGACTAAAGTGATAAAAGACCATAAATAAAGAATTCAGGTTTTAAGAATTTGAAACGGAGGGATTGAAAGTTGATTTAAATAATTACATTTGCATTCAAATTTTTAAGAAATGAAAGCAGGTATTGTTGGATTGCCAAATGTTGGAAAATCGACCCTTTTTAATTGTTTATCAAACGCAAAAGCACAAAGTGCAAATTTCCCTTTTTGTACAATTGAGCCTAATATAGGAGTGGTAAACGTTCCCGATCCACGGTTATCAAAACTTGAGGAACTCGTTGTTCCTGAGCGTGTCGTCCCTGCAACCGTGGAGATTGTGGATATTGCAGGCCTTGTAAAAGGTGCAAGTAAAGGCGAAGGACTTGGAAATCAATTTCTTGGAAATATCCGTGAAACGGATGCGATCCTTCATGTATTGCGTTGTTTTGACGACACTAATATCATACATGTCGATGAAACAGTTGATCCTATCAGAGACAAAGAAACCATTGATATGGAACTTCAATTGAAAGATTTGGAGACCACAGAAAAGAAATTAGAGAAAGTAAAACGTGCTTCCAGAACCGGCAATAAAGAAGCTCAAAAAGAAGAAGTTGTTTTAATAAAAATTAAAGACAGTTTAGAATCTGGAATATCGATTCGTGCGTTGGAGTTTTCTGAAGATGATTATTTGGAATTCGTAAAACCACTCCAATACATTACCGACAAACCAGTAATGTATGTCTGTAATGTCGACGAAGCCTCTGCCGTTTCAGGAAATGCCTATGTGGATTTAGTCAAAGCAACTGTTGCCAATGAAAATGCAGAAGTATTAGTACTTGCCGTTGGAACAGAGGCCGATATAAATGAATTAGAAGATTTTGAAGAACGTCAGTTATTTCTTCAAGACATCGGATTGGACGAACCAGGCTCTGCCAAACTCATTCGTTCAGCTTATAAATTACTAACCCTACAAACGTATTTTACAGCTGGCGTTAAAGAAGTTCGCGCATGGACCATCAACATTGGAAGTACTGCGCCGCAAGCAGCAGGGGTGATTCATACCGATTTTGAAAAAGGGTTTATTCGTGCCGAAGTTATTGCCTATGAAGATTTTGAAAGCTTAGGATCCGAAGCAAAAGTAAAAGAAGCGGGGAAAATGCGCGTAGAGGGAAAAAACTACACGGTCAAAGATGGCGATATCATGCATTTTCTTTTTAATGTTTAGAAAAATTAGCAACTAATAAATTGAAAGCCAATGTTCTCAACAACATTGGTTTTTTTTTGTTAATTAATTTGTGTTTTAAAGGTTTCATTTTTTATGCTGATGTGCTATATTAGCGTCCTGTCGCGAAACACTCTATGAGCCAAAATTCAAATTACACAGAAGATAATATTAGATCCCTCGATTGGAAGGAGCATATTCGTATGCGTCCTGGTATGTATATTGGAAAACTCGGCGATGGTTCTTCGGCCGATGATGGCATCTACATCCTACTAAAAGAAGTTTTAGACAACTCGATTGATGAGTTTGTAATGGGGGCTGGGAAAACGATTGAGATTTCCATTCAAGGAACCAAAGTGATTGTACGCGATTATGGTCGGGGAATTCCTTTAGGAAAAGTGGTCGATGTGGTTTCTAAAATGAATACTGGGGGTAAATACGATTCTCGCGCCTTTAAAAAATCGGTTGGACTCAATGGGGTTGGAACCAAAGCGGTAAATGCCTTGTCCTCCTTTTTTAGAGTGGAATCAACTAGAGATGGAAAATCCGCTTCTGCAGAATTTTCATCCGGAGTTTTAAATCATCAAGATTTATTAGACGACACCACCCGTCGCAAAGGAACGAAAGTCTCCTTTGTGCCAGACGAAACCATTTTTAAAAATTATAAATATAGAAATGAATATGTGGCACGGATGCTTAAATACTATGTGTATTTAAATCCAGGTCTGACTATATTATTTAATGGTGAAAAATATTTTAGTGAAAATGGTTTAAAGGATCTTTTAGAAGATAATACCAATGCTACGGATATGACCTATCCAATCATCCATCTAAGAGCAGAAGATATAGAAGTAGCCCTTACTCACAGTAAAACCCAGTACAGCGAGGAGTACCATTCGTTTGTCAATGGACAAAACACCACACAAGGAGGGACGCATTTAGCAGCCTTTAGAGAAGCTTTGGTCAAAACCATTCGTGAGTTTTATGGAAAAAACTACGATGCGTCCGACATTCGTAAATCAGTCATATCGGCTATTGCGATCAAAGTTATGGAGCCAGTATTTGAAAGTCAAACAAAAACCAAACTGGGATCTACAGATATGGGTGGAGGTCTTCCAACGGTTCGGACCTTTATTAATGACTTTTTAAAAACAAATTTAGATAATTATCTACATAAAAACCCTGATACGGCGGAAGCCATTCAACGAAAAATTTTACAAGCTGAAC
>Ga0209833_1002005_pt1 | contig 12706 bp, 9 predicted proteins | sample COGITO_mtgs_1105_3_FD_184797 | JGI IMG/M metagenome (GOLD analysis project Ga0209833, IMG submission 184797) | Pelagic marine microbial communities from North Sea - COGITO_mtgs_110506 (SPAdes) (version 2) | ecosystem: Environmental > Aquatic > Marine > Epipelagic ... | reverse complement strand
AAGAAATAAAAGTTACGTAAGAAAAAATTCATTAAATAATAAAATTATAAAATATAAAGATCACACAATCTGGTTAAAAAAATTTTTAAAAAAAAATATTTTTTATATAATTATCTATCAAGAAAAAATGATTGGTTATATAAGGCTAGAATTGAAAAAAAATATATATATTTCTTCCTGGGCATTAGAAAAAAAATATCAAGAAAAAGGAATATCAAAGAAATGTCTTTTATTAGCAACTAATAAAAAAAGACAAAAATACAAGGCTATAATAAAACAAAATAACCTTGCATCAATAAAAGTTGCATATCATGCAAAATTTAAATTGAAACTAATAAAAAATCAGATTTGCTATCTATATAAAAATATATATTAAAAATTTTTTTCAGTGCATAAATCAAGCCAATTGAGCTATTAGTACTGGTCAGCTACACGCATTACTGCGCTTCCACATCCAGCCTATCAACGTGGTGGTCTACCACGGCTCTATAGGAAGAACTAGTTTTGAGGTGAGTTTCCCGCTTAGATGCTTTCAGCAGTTATCTCTTCCATACTTAGCTACCCTGCACTGCGGCTGGCGCCACAACAGGTCCACCAGTGGTATGTTCAACCCGGTCCTCTCGTACTAGGGTCAACTCCTCTCAATTCTTCTACACGCATAGCAGATAGGGACCGAACTGTCTCACGACGTTCTGAACCCAGCTCACGTACCACTTTAATTGGCGAACAGCCAAACCCTTGGGACCTGCTCCAGCCCCAGGATGTGATGAGCCGACATCGAGGTGCCAAACACTGCCGTCGATATGAGCTCTTGGGCAGTATCAGCCTGTTATCCCCGGCGTACCTTTTATCCGTTGAGCGATGCCCCTTCCACTCAGAAGCACCGGATCACTATGACCGACTTTCGTCTCTGCTCGACTTGTCAGTCTCACAGTCAGGCAGGCTTATGCCATTGCACTCTACGAACGATTTCTGACCGTTCTGAGCCTACCTTCGCACGCCTCCGTTACTATTTGGGAGGCGACCGCCCCAGTCAAACTACCCACCATACAATGTCTCGCTGCCGGATGACGGCTAGCGGTTAGATGTCAAGAAAAACAAAAGAGGTATTTCACTGGTGACTCCACAAAAGCTGACGCCTTTGCTTCAAAGTCTCCCTCCTATGCTAAATATGTTTTTCCTAACACCAATGTAAAGTTGCAGTAAAGGTGCACGGGGTCTTTCCGTCTAACTACGCGAACTCCGCATCTTCACGGAGAATTCAATTTCACTGAGTTGATGTTGGAGACAGCGGAGAAATCGTTACGCCATTCATGCAGGTCGGAACTTACCCGACAAGGAATTTCGCTACCTTAGGACCGTTATAGTTACGGCCGCCGTTTACTGGGGCTTCAGAAGTTAGCTTGCACCAACCGCATTAACCTTCCAGCACCGGGCAGGCGTCAGACCCTATACATCCACTTACGTGTTAGCAGAGCCCTGTGTTTTTGATAAACAGTCGCTTCTCCCTGGCTTGTGCCACCCTTCCATAGTTGCCTACAAAAGGGTCTTCCTTATCCCGAAGTTACGGAAGCATTTTGCCGAGTTCCTTCAACATCATTCTCTCAAGCGCCTAAATATACTCTATTAATCTACCTGTGTCGGTTTCGGGTACGGTCTTCATGATGGAGCTATTTCTTGGGACCTCTTCGCGGCAAGTTCAATCCATTAAGAACTCACAACTTACGAAATCCGTCACTACCATCAGGTCAAGGAATATTAACCTTGTTTCCATCGACTACGGCTTTCGCCCTCGCCTTAGGTGCCGACTAACTCTACGCGGATTAACCTTGCATAGAAACCCTTAGATTTTCGGCGACGAAGTTTTTCACTTCGTTTATCGTTACTTATGTCAGCATTCGCACTTCTGATACCTCCAGGATCCCTCACGGGTATCCCTTCGCAGGCTTACAGAACGTTCCGCTACCCCTTACAAAGTTCGAAAACTTTGCAAAGCCACAGATTCGGTACATGATTTTAGCCCCGTTACATCTTCGGCGCAGAAACTCTATTAGACCGGTGAGCTGTTACGCTATCTTTAAAGGATGGCTGCTTCTAAGCCAACCTCCCGGCTGTTAAGGAATTTCCACATCCTTTCACACTTAATCATGATTTTGGGACCTTATCTGGTGGTCTGGGCTCTTTCCCTCTCGACCATGGACCTTAGCACCCACAGTCTGTCTGCCGAAGAACAATGTCTAGCATTCGGAGTTTTATTAGGTTTGGTAAGAATCTCTTCCCCCTAGCCCATTTAGTGCTCTACCTCTAAACATCTATTTATTCGACGCACTACCTAAATAGTTTTCGCGGAAAACCAGCTATCTACGAATTTGGTTGGCCTTTCACCCCTTACCACAAGTCATCCAAAGACTTTTCAACGTCAACTGGTTCGGTCCTCCGGTTGGTGTTACCCAACTTTCAACCTGCTCATGGTAAGCTCATTCGTTTTCGGGTCTAATTCATTAAACTAATCGCCCTATTAAGACTTGCTTTCGCTGCGCCTACACCTAGATGGCTTAAGCTTGCTTAATAAATTAAGTCACTGACCCATTATACAAAAGGTACGCCCTCACCCTAAAAAGGGCTCGGACTGATTGTAGGCATGCAGTTTCAGGTTCTATTTCACTCCCCTAATAGGGGTTCTTTTCACCTTTCCCTCACGGTACTAGTTCACTATCGGTCACTGAAGAGTATTTAGGCTTAGAGGGTGGTCCCCCTATATTCGAGCAGGATTTCTCGTGTCCCGCTTTACTCAAGAATTTTGTTAGACATTACTCATACGGGACTATCACCCTCTATGGTTAGCATTTCCAAACTATTCAAATTTTTCTAACAAAACTACTGGCCTACTCCGCGTTCGCTCGCCACTACTAACGGAATCTCAATTGATTTCTTTTCCTCTGGTTACTTAGATGTTTCAGTTCTCCAGGTTGTCTCTTTAAACCTATGTATTCAGTTTAAAGTACCACATAAAGTGGTGGGTTTCCCCATTCGGAAATTTTCGGATCAAAGCTTACATACAGCTCCCCGAAACTTATCGCAGTATATCACGTCCTTCATCGGCTTTCAGTGCCAAGGCATCCACTACACGCCCTTAAACGCTTGATTTATGCACAGAAAAAAATTCTTTTAACAGAAAATTTATCTATGTTGTGATCAAATTTTTATTTTGAACATTAAATAATAACTTTTAATGTTCGGATATAGATATTGATATAAATTATTTTTATTTACAGTTTTAATAACTAAATGTTTCCTGGTGGAGGATAGCGGGATCGAACCGCTGACCTCCTGAATGCAAATCAGGCGCTCTCCCAGCTGAGCTAATCCCCCAGTTAAGTATGGTGGGCCGAGAAAGACTCGAACTTTCGACCCCACCCTTATCAAGGGTGTGCTCTAACCAACTGAGCTACCGGCCCTACAAGAAGGAAACATTACTTTAAGAAGAGAAATGAGGACGGTCAACATTACCGATGTATATTATTTAGAATGAAATTTTACTTTCATTCATCCTTAGAAAGGAGGTAATCCAGCCGCAGGTTCCCCTACGGCTACCTTGTTACGACTTCACCCCAGTCGCTGACTATACCGTGGTCAAGGGTTTGAAACCTTGCCTTAAGGTAGAACCAACTCCCATGGTGTGACGGGCGGTGTGTACAAGACCCGGGAACGCATTCACCGTGGCACGCTGATCCACGATTACTAGTAATTCCAGCTTCATGCACTCGAGTTGCAGAGTGCAATCCGAACTGAGGCATCTTTTCGGGATTTGCTTAACGTTGCCGTTTTGCTTCCTGTTGTAGATGCCATTGTAGCACGTGTGTAGCCCAACACGTAAGGGCCATGAGGACTTGACGTCATCCCCACCTTCCTCCAGCTTATCACTGGCAGTTCTTTCAGAGTGCCCAACTTAATGATGGCAACTAAAAGTGAGGGTTGCGCTCGTTGCGGGACTTAACCCAACATCTCACGACACGAGCTGACGACAGCCATGCAGCACCTGTGTTTCGTCCGGCCGAACCGAAAACTCTAATCTCTTAGAGTCGCGACGAACATGTCAAGTGTTGGTAAGGTTCTGCGCGTATCTTCGAATTAAACCACATGCTCCACTACTTGTGCGGGTCCCCGTCAATTCATTTGAGTTTTAACCTTGCGGTCGTACTCCCCAGGCGGTGTGTTTATCGGTTTCCCTGCGACACTGAAAATAAATTTCCAACGTCTAACACACATCGTTTACGGCATGGACTACGAGGGTATCTAATCCTCTTCGCTACCCATGCTTTCGTTCCTCAGTGTCAGTAATGATCCAGAAAGCTGCCTTCGCAATTGGTATTCTTTCTAATATCTACGAATTTCACCTCTACACTAGAAATTCTGCTTTCCTCTATCATACTCTAGCTGAAAAGTTTTGATGGCAGTTCCAGAGTTAAGCTCTGGGATTTCACCACCAACTTTTTCAACCACCTACGAACTCTTTAAGCCCAGTAATTCCGAACTACGCTAGGTCCCTTCGTATTACCGCGGCTGCTGGCACGAAGTTAGCCGGACCTTCTTATTCGGGTACAGTCATTTTCTTCCCCGACGAAAGAGCTTTACAACCCAAAGGCCTTCTTCACTCACGCGGCATCGCTGCATCAGAGTTTCCTCCATTGTGCAAGATTCCCCACTGCTGCCTCCCGTAGGAGTTTGGGCCGTGTCTCAGTCCCAATGTGGCTGATCATCCTCTCAAATCAGCTATTGATCATAGTCTTGGTAGGCCATTACCCTACCAACAAACTAATCAAGTGCGGGCTCATCCAATGGTGCATAAAGCTTTCTCCGTAAAGACTTATCCGGTATTAGCACAAGTTTCCTCGTGTTATTCCAGGCCAAAGGGTAGATACCCACATGTTACTCACCCGTCTGCCACTAAGTATTGCTACTTCGTTCGACTTGCATGTGTTAGGCGTGCCGCCAGCGTACGTTCTGAGCCATGATCAAACTCTCAAGTTAAAAAACGGCGCACACTAGCTTCATATATAAATTGTAAGAATACAATCCATACGATTTTGAAGTGTGTACGACAAATTTTGGTAACCTTAACCGTCCACACTTCTCTTCTTAAATTTTTACTTTTTAAATAGCTAATTGGGTCTAAAACGCCCAATAATCCTCACTAATCTATTGAGTAAACAATAATTTTACTGAGAAAGTGTGCTGCTTATAAGCTAAAATAAAAGTAAATCAAGCATTTAGCATTTAAATAAATGCTCAAATATATCAATAAACACAAGGTTTTTTTTGATTTTTAGTCATTACTAAATTAATAATTCAAAATTCAAGATGATATTTAGTTCAAATAAAATAATAAAAATAATAAAAAAAAACATTGAGATTACTTTTCTTTTCTTATTGTTGTTAATTACGATTTCAAGCACCAGTATCTATAACGAAAAAAAAGTATTAATAGATGAAAATTACAAAAATTTAATAAATAATATTTATTTTCAAAAAAGTATTAACCAAATTTTTGACAATCTTGTTCCAAGATATAAAAATATTGACCATAAAATTTCTAGTGGTGAAACCTTTGATAAAATTTTAAATAATTATTCAATACCAAATGAAGAAATTAATCAGATCAAAAAAAAATTAAATTCGGATTACAATATAAATAATCTTCAGCCAAATCTTGAAATAAAAATTACTATTGACCAATCAAATAATAAAAAAATTACTTCTTTTTTATTTCCAGTTTCTAGAACAGAAAAAATTCAATTAACAAGAAATCTAGATAATAACCTTTTTGAAAAAAAAACAATTATTACAAATTTAAATAAAAAAATTGTTTTTAAAGAAGGAAAAATTACACAAAGTTTATATAAAACAGCCATTGATTTGAAAGTTCAGCCAAATGTGATTATTGAGTTTGCAAGAATTTATGGATTCCAAGTTGATTTTCAAAGAGATATTAGAAAAAATGATAATTTTCAAATCATGTATGAAGTATTTGAAGATGATGATGGTAAAATATTTGAGACAGGTAATATAATTTTTGCAGATCTAAAGCTAAGTGGAAAAAATAATGCATTATATTATTTTGAAAAAAAAGGAAGTGAAGGACACTATGATGAAAATGGTAAGAGTGTTGAAAAAGCATTGATGAAAACTCCTATTAATGGTGCAAGACTTTCTTCTGCATTTGGAATGAGAAAACATCCTATAGATGGTTTTAATAAAATGCATAGAGGAACTGACTTTGCAGCCCCAATGGGCACTCCTATTATGGCATCTGGAAGTGGACTGATAACTAGAGCAAGATGGTGTGGTGGTGGTGGAAATTGTATTAAAATAAAACATAATTCAACTTATGAAACTATTTATGCTCATATGAAAAATTTTGCTAGAGGAATAAAAGAGGGAATAAGAGTAAAACAGGGTCAGATAATTGGTTATGTCGGGTCGACTGGAAAATCTACAGGTCCACATCTACATTATGAGGTAGTTGTAAATGGAAAAAAAGTTAACTCTCAAAAATTAAAGTTGCCTTCCGGTAAAACTCTTAAAGGAAAAGAAAGAGAAATATTTGAGGTAGAAAAAATTAAATTAGATGTTTTAAAATCAGAATTAATTATTGGATAAAATTAACTAGCAGCGACTTTCTTTTCAACCACTTTTTTATCTACACTTTTTACAACTTTTTTAACTTCAGGTTCAGTCACTTCTTTTTTAACCGTTTCAGCTTCAGTTTTGATAGTTTCTTCAACTTTTTTTTCTGAGTCTACTGGCTTAATAGTTGCAGTTGCAGATGAATTTACTCTAGCCATTCTAAGGCTTTCTTGCTCGTTTTGAACTCTTGTAAAGTGATCCGCATGTTGAAAATAATTTTCAGATAAAATTTTATCTTCATTAGCTAAAGCTTCTCTCGCTAAATCATTGTATTTTTCAATAAGTTTAACTGCATTATGATTATTTCTACCTGGAACTTTTCTTTGAAAATTGTCATTGTTAGAAAATTTTGACCCCTCATTATTGCTTCTAAATGGAGGTCTTCTATTATTATTGCTTCTAAATGGAGGTCTTCTATTATTATTACTATTATTACTTCTAAATGTTACCATAATATTTTTTCAATTTAAATTTTAGTGCTGATTATACAGCGATCATTGTTGCCATAATCTTTTATGGCTTTGTTAACGTAAAAACCTTCTTCTTTTAATATTTTTATAACTTTATTTTTTTGATTAAAACCTATCTCTAAAATAAATTTACCATTTTTTTTAATCAGAATACTTGCCTTATTGATTACTTTTCTGATTTTTGAAAAACCATCAAACCCACCACTTAAAGCTAACTTTGGCTCAAAATTAACTACATCTTTTTCCAAATATTTTAAACTTAACTGTTCAATATATGGAGGGTTTGAAACAATGATATCATATTTGCCATTATTAAAATTGTCAACACTTGAGTGAAAAAACTTTACTCGATTAGTTAAGTTTAGTTGTTTTGCGTTAAATTTACTTACATTTATACTTTTTTTAGAAATATCTATTCCAGTTCCATAAAAATTAGATCTCTCTTTTAATATAGATAAAAGAATGCATCCAGATCCAGTTCCAATATCGAGAATTTGTAGTTGATTATCTTTTGAATTAATTTTTAAAACCTGTTCTATTATTAGTTCACTATCAGGTCTTGGAATTAGCACATCTTTATTGACAAAAAATTCATCTTTCCAAAACTCTTTTTTATTTATTAAATAAGCAATTGGTTCACCTTTCTTTCTTCTTTCAATTAAACTTTTAAATTTTCCTAATTGCTCTGAGTTCAAAACTTCTTTAGGATTTAAAATAATATGCTTTTTATCTCTTTTAATCGAGTTGGATAATAATATCTCGCTATCAAGTTGAGGATTGGCTATCTTATTTTTTTGTAGGATTTTGATTCCTTCTTTCAGAATATTTTCTATATTCATTTTAATTAAGATTGCTCAATTTTTCTTCTTGTGCTTGCAGCGTTAAATTTTCTACCATTTCATCAAAGGCTTCGCCTTCTAAAAAAGCTTCAAGTTTGTGTAGGGTTAGATTAATACGGTGGTCTGTTACTCTTCCTTGTGGAAAATTATATGTTCTAATTCTTTCAGAGCGGTCTCCAGTTCCTATTTTGCTTTTTCTATCCTCTGATCTTTCGCCCTCTATTCTTGATCTTTCTAATTCATAAAGTCTTGATCTTAAAATTAACATCCCTTTTGCTTTATTTTTGTGTTGTGATTTTTGATCTTGTTGAGATACAGATAATCCAGTTGGAATATGAGTAATTCTCACGGCACTATCAGTTGTATTAACGGATTGTCCACCTGGGCCACCAGCTCTAAAAACATCAATTCTTAAGTCTGAATCATTTATTTTTATATCAACCTCTTCTGCTTCTGGTAGAACGGCCACTGTTGCTGCAGAAGTGTGAACTCTCCCTTGAGTTTCTGTATCTGGAACTCTTTGAACACGATGAACTCCACTTTCATATTTTAATGTTGAATAAATATTTTTCCCCCTAATTGATGCAATAACTTCTTTCAGTCCCCCTGCCTCACTCTGAGACATACTTATTAATTCTAATTCCCATTTTTTTTGATGACTAACTTTTTCATACATCTTAAAAAGATCTGCAGCAAATAAACTTGCCTCTAATCCTCCTGTGCCTGCTCTAATTTCTATAATTGCATTTTTTTTATCTGCTTCATCTTTTGGTAATAAAAATAGTTTTAATTTTTTTTCTATAGTTTCGTTTTCTAATTTTAAATCTTTTAATTCTACTTCAGCCATTTCTTTAAACTCATTATCACTACTAGAATCGCTTAATATTTTTTCTAGATCTTTTTTTTCTCCCTCATAAGAAAAATATTTTCTAGCATCATCAATTACCTCATTTAAATCCGAGTATTCTTTTGATTTTTCAGCAAAAAGTTTTTTATCCACTTCACCTGATGATAATTCTTTCTCTAAAACAGAATGCTTAGATATTAAATCTTCAATAGTTTTTAGAGGTATCATTGTATTTATAATTTTTTATCAAGTTCAGCAGCTTTTTTTTCAACTTCACTTACAACTCTTGATATTATATCTTCTGATAAAACTTTTTCACTTTGAATGCCAGATAAATAAAGCATATTATTACCCTTACCGCCTCCAGTAATTCCTATATCTGTCATCGCTGCTTCACCAGGTCCATTAACTACACAGCCAATAATCGATAATGTTAAAGGGGTTTTGATGTGAGCTAGTTTATCTTCTAATATTTTTACCGTGTCAATTACTTGGAATGCTTGTCTTGCACATGATGGACAAGATATAATTTTTACACCTCTATTTCTTAAATTAAGTGACTTTAATATTTCATTACCAATTTTAATTTCTTTAACTGGATCATCAGACAAAGAAATTCTTATAGTATCCCCTATTCCATCCATTAAAAGTGAGCCAAGACCTATTGATGACTTAACACTACCCGATACAAAACCTCCAGCTTCTGTGATCCCTAGGTGTAATGGATAATCTGTAACTTTTGATAGTTGACGATACGCTGCAATAGATAAAAAAATATCTGAAGATTTTACACTTATCTTAAAATTAAAAAAATCTTGATCTTCTAAAATCTTAATATTCCTCTGTGCACTTTCAACTAAAGCTTCTGGGCATGGCTCTTTATATTTTTCTAAAATATCTTTTTCAAGAGAGCCAGCGTTAACGCCTATTCTAATAGAACAATCATTATTTTTAGCAGCACTAAGTACATCGTGTATTTTTAATTTATCCCCAATATTTCCTGGATTAATTCTTAAACATTTTGCTCCATTTTCGGCAGCTTCTATTGCTCTTTTATAATGAAAATGAATATCAGCAATTATTGGAACAGATACATGTTTTGTAATTTCCTTAAGAGCTAATGAAGACTCTTCATCTGGGCAAGAAACTCTAACCAAATCTGCACCCTCTTCATGAATATCATTAATTTGTTTTATTGTGGCCTGAATATCGGTTGTTAAGGTATTGGTCATTGATTGAACAGAAATAGGATTGTCACCACCTATTTTTACATCACCAACATTTATAACTTTTGTTTTTTTTCTATGAATGTCTCTAAATGGTCTTAAGCTCATAAGTTAATCTAACTTAAATTCTTTGTGAAGCACTGCTACTGCTTTTTTTATCTGTTTATTTGAAATTAAAACTGAAATTTTAATTTCAGAAGTTGAAATAACCATTATGTTAATCTTTTTTGAAGCCAAAGCTTGGAACATTCTATAGGTAATTCCTGGTGTTGTAATCATACCCACACCAATAATAGATACTTTTGAAACATTATTGTCATACGTAAGTTTTCTAAATGAAATTCTTTTATTTTGTTTAATTATTTTTTCTGTTTTTTTTACATCCTCAGATTTAATTGTAAAAGTTAAGTCTGTTTCTTTTCCATTTAAAGAAATATTTTGAACTACCATATCAACATTAATTTGATTAAGTGATAATGGTTTAAAAACAGCAGCTGCTACTCCTGGTCTGTCCTTAACACCCACAATTGTAACTTTAGAATCATTTTTTGTAGAAGTAATTCCAGTTATTATTTGATTACTGAAGGTTTTTTTTGCACCAGTTATTAATGTGCCTTTCTTTTTTTGAAATGAAGATTTAACTGAAAAATTAATATTATTTAGTTTTGCATCTTGCACAGATGTAGGTTGCATAACCTTTGCGCCTAATGATGCCATCTCTAACATTTCATCGTAGGAAATTTTATGAATTTTTTTAGCTTTTGAATGATTTCTTGGATCTGTAGTATAAACACCATCTACATCAGTGTAGATATCACACGCATCAGTATTAAAAAATTTTGCAAGCATTATTGCTGATGCATCAGTTCCGCCTCTGCCGAGCGTTGTAATTCTATTTTCTAAGTTAATGCCTTGAAAACCAGTTATGATAGGTATTCCACCTGATTTCATGAAATTAAGTATTTTTCCTTTATTGATTTTGCTAATTCTTGAAGCGCTGTAAGGTCCTTCTGTAATAATTGGTAGCTGCCAAGACATCCATGATCTAGCTTTAAAACCAAGGTGTTTTAATCTACCAGCAATTAATGCACAAGTTGCTTGCTCTCCTGTTGCTAACAAAACATCATATTCTGCTGCATCAAAGTTATTACTTAATTCTTTTGTTTTTTTTATTAATTCATTAGTTGTGCCACTCATTGCAGAAGAAACCACAATGACACCCATTTTCTTCTTTTTATAAGAGGAAATAATTTTTGCTACACTCTTTATTCTATCTATACTTCCAACGGAGGTTCCACCGAACTTTAATACAACAGTTTTCATTGATAATTTTGTAATTTATATTTGATAAAATACATCTTAATTGTTATGTCCACAAGTTATCTATTATGAATTCAATAAATAAAAAAGAAATTGAGAAATTTTCCAAAATTGCTGAAGAATGGTGGGATCCTAATGGTAAATTCAAACCATTGCATAATTTTAATCCAATAAGAATTAGATATATAAAAGAAAATATTATCAAAGATTTTAAAATTAGATCATCTGATAAGCCGTTAAAAAATATTAAATTACTTGATATTGGTTGTGGTGGAGGGTTATTATCTGAACCAATGTGCAGACTAGGAGCAAGTGTTGTTGGCATTGATGCATCAAAGAAAAATATTGAAGTTGCAAAATTTCATGCAAAAAAAAATAAACTTAAGATTGACTATAAAGTTGCATCTCCAGAGATGTTAAAAGATAAAAAAAAATTTGATGTAATTTTGAACATGGAAATAGTTGAACATGTTAATGATATAGACTTTTTTATTAAAGAAAGTTCAAAATTATTGAAAAAAAATGGAATAATGTTTATCGCAACCCTTAACAAAACATTAAAATCTTATGTATTTGCAATAGTGGGTGCTGAATATATTTTAAAATGGCTTCCAATTGGAACACATGATTGGGAAAAATTTGTTAAACCTAGTGAGCTAATAGATATAAGTAAAAAAAACAATCTATCTCTTAAAAAATTAGATGGAATGAATTTTAATATATTAGATAATAGCTGGAAAGTAACAAATGATACTTCTGTTAATTATATTACAAAATTTATAAAAAATTAGTTCGTAGTATCTTTTATCCAAGGCAGTATTTCTGCTTTTATACCCTCTTCCTTTAATTCGTTAAGATCTTTTTTTGTTGCGGTACCATAAATACCTTTGGCTTTTTTTTTGTCTTTATAATGTAGAGACCTTGCCTCATAAGCAAAATTTTCTCCCACATATTCAAAATTTTTTTTTATAAATTCTTGATATTTATAAATTGTTTTTTTTATTTCTTTATATTTTTCACTGGATGAATCAATGTCTGTTAAAATATTTTTTGAAGTACTCACATTAGGAGACATCAAGCCCTTTCCAACATTTAAAGAATTACAAAAATGACAATTTAAGAATTTTTTCTTTTTAAGTTTTTCATATTCCTTAGACGATGAAAACCAACTATCAAAAGTAGTTTCACAATCTTTACATATGAGCTTGTATTTGATCATGGTTTATAGTTAATAATTAATAAAGTTAATTCAATATCAAATTAGCTTCTATAATCAGCATTAATCTCAATATATTTTTTTGTTAAATCCATTGTGTA
>Ga0209833_1002004_pt1 | contig 12708 bp, 18 predicted proteins | sample COGITO_mtgs_1105_3_FD_184797 | JGI IMG/M metagenome (GOLD analysis project Ga0209833, IMG submission 184797) | Pelagic marine microbial communities from North Sea - COGITO_mtgs_110506 (SPAdes) (version 2) | ecosystem: Environmental > Aquatic > Marine > Epipelagic ... | reverse complement strand
AACTGAGCATGGATGAAGCTAGGGCTTTAGCCGTTCCGTTAGGCGAGGCCGCCAAAGCCGCCCTTGATGACACCGTAACCGATCTTATCCCGTCCGAAACCGCCTGCAAATATTGCCGCGCCAAAGCCTATTGCTCTGCATTCACAAGCAAGCTGGTTGAGTCGTTTGACACCATCTCCACGGGTGACATGGAGCGGCTCAGTGACTCAGCGATGGCTGACCTGTTCTCGCACTCATCAGACATCAAGAAAGCTCTTACGGCTATTGAGTCAGCCCTTTACAGTAGGGTAAGTGCTGGCGAGCAAATCCAAGGCTTAACCATTTCTAACGGTCGCAGGGGTAACAAGATCTGGTCAAAGGATGTTGACCCCGTTGCAGCCATGAAAGCCGCTGGCATTGATCCCAACGAAGCCATCGAAACAAAACCCATATCACCATCACAAGCACTCAAGCTATCCAAGGATGTCACAGGCTGGGAACAGCCCGAAGGCAAGCCCAAACTAACAGCCGATGACCACATTGATGTTGATGAGTGGTTTGAGAAAATCTAAACAATCTCGCCTAGCGGTAATCTTCCGTTAGGCAGAAACTAAAAAAACAAAATACACCATATATATTATGAAACTAAGACTAGATAATTGCCGCCTGTCATTCGCAGACCTGTTCATACCAAAAGCGAAATTTGGGGGAGATGAGAAATTTTCCGCTTGTTTGCTTGTGGATAAGTCCACCCCACAAGGTGAGGCTAACATGAAGAAGTTCAAAGAAATTTGCCGCAAGTTAGAAGCTGAAAGCTTCGACGGCAAAGAGCTTGGACTGGAAAAATTGTGCGTCTCGGACGGTAACAGTAAAGACTACGCGGGCTGGCAAGACATGATTGTTTTCTCAGCAGCTAACAAGAAACGCCCCATTATCATCGGCAAGCAGAAGCAGGCCGTGGTTGAGGGTGATGCAGATGCTCCATATTCTGGATGCTACGTAAATGTGATACTAGATGTCTGGCCGCTAACAGGTCAGTTTGGCCCCCGGATCGTGGCATCGTTAGAAGCCGTGCAATTCTGCGGTGACGGTGAAGCCTTCGTGGCCAGCAACGTCAACATTGACTCCGACTTCGACACCGTTGAAGACACCAAGACAGCCGACACCCTCGGACTATAACACTAAATCAAGTCCCTTGCTCCGTGCCGCCAATGTGGCACAGTTGCAAACTAGCACGGAGCGGGGGCAATATTAAAACACCAAATCAAGTCCTGCACCCCTGTGACGTTATGGGGGCGTGGGCAATATTAAAATTATGAATTATACCAGAGAAACATCTATTGACTGTTACAACCAAATACTAGCAGGGGGTCTGCTATCTAAACGAAGAATGGAAGTTTATGAGATATTATTCCATCACGGACCAATGACCGCAAATGAAATAGTTAGAAAGTCAAAAATTTCATATCCCGACACTAACCCTTCATCCTTTCACGCAAGATTGTCTGAGTTAAAAAAACTTGGAGCTATTTCAGAGATGGGAGAAAAGAGAGATGTTGTTAGTGGTCAAACTTGTTATGTGTGGGATCTAACCGACAATCTGCCCAAGGATGCAAAGCTATTATCCAATCCCAAGAAGCAAAGAGTGGAGAAAGCCATTAATGCCTTGAAAGAATTACATGAAGGCAAAGACCGAGACAAATGGTTAGAGTTGGCAGGGCTAATTAAAGCAATTTAACCATGACCGAATCACAGATTGAGCGCAAGATATGCAAACACGCCAATCTCCGAGGCTGCATTGCTTTTAAATTTGTTAGTCCCGGCCGCGCTGGCGTGCCAGATAGGGTCATATTATTCCCCGATGCTAGCACAATTTTCATGGAAATTAAGACCCCCACTGGTATAGTGTCGGCACTGCAAAAGAATGAACACCGACTGATTCAAGCCTGCGGCCACACGGTCTATGTTGTCGATTCAGTTGAAGAAGGAAAACAGATAATTGATGAACACATTAGAAGAATTAAAAGCTGAGTTTGCCGAGCTAAACTGGCAGACCGATATTGATGACGGGCTAGAAGGCTGCAAGCTGCTACCAGATGGCTTTGACCGCATGGCCGCAGATAGGCGCATTGAAACTTTAAGAGAGATGATAACTACAAAAAGAAAGGAAACAAATGAATGAGTTGGCTCTATTCGCAGGCGCTGGTGGAGGAATACTCGGAGGACATCTCCTCGGATGGCGAACCATCTGCGCTGTCGAATGGGAAGCCTACCCAGCTTCCGTCCTGGTGCAGCGACAAAACGATGGCCAACTGCCAGCTTTCCCAATCTGGGATGACGTTCAAACCTTTGACGGAAGACCATGGCGAGGCCGTGTTGATGTCGTTTCTGGAGGCTTTCCCTGTCAGGACATTAGCTGCGCCGGCAAAGGCGAAGGCATCGAAGGAGACAGATCATCCATGTGGAAACACATGGCGCGAATCATTGGAGAAGTTCGGCCTCGATACGCATACGTGGAAAACTCACCAATGCTTGTGGGAAGAGGACTTACAGCCGTCCTCAGTGATCTTGCCGAAATGGGGTATGATGCGAAGTGGGGTATTATGGGAGCGCACCACGTTGCCGCGCCTCACAAGCGGGACAGAATCTGGATCGTCGGGGAGTTGGCCAACGCCAACTTGCCAAGAGGTTGAGCATCCAGATGCAGAGTTGACCGACACAGGCAGACGACTAAGCAAAGACGGCAAGAGTAGTCATAGCCTCAACCTTGCCGACAGCGTGAAGCAATGGCCGACACCATGCACCCGTGATTACAAGGGTGCAAATGCTGAAGATGGCTTAATACGCAATGACGGCAAGTCTCGCATGGATCAGTTGCCAAATGCCGTGGCGCATGGAGACACGCCAGAACCATCTGGACAACTCAATCCCACCTGGGTCGAGTGGCTCATGGGCTGGCCAATCGGCTGGACAAGCATGGATGCCATCGAGGATCTTGACTGGCGCGGCTGGGAGACTGACCCTGCTGATGAGGGAGAAGTGCCTAGAGTAGCCACCGGCATCAAGCACCGCGTCGGCAGGCTCAAGGCAATAGGCAACGGACAAGTGCCACAGGTGGCAGCGATGGCATGGAACATATTGAGCAAATGAACTTTAAGCCTTACGATTTCCAGCACTCCATCATTGACCACTTGGTTAACAAGACGCACGGAGCTTTGCACGTATCCCCCGGCCTCGGCAAAACCCCATGCACGCTAGAAGCCTACCGCAGACTGCGGGAGCGTGGTGAGTTTAAGGGGGCATTGATCATAGCCCCGCTACGGGTCGCCTACCTAGTCTGGGCTGATCAGATTAAAGAGTGGGGCTTCCCCTTCACCATCGCCAACCTACGCACGCCAGAGGGGCTTCAAGCGTGGAAAGACGGTAGCGCAGACTTCTATTCTATCAATTTTGAGATGGTATCTGGGCGGGGCAGCAAGAAAGGCTTCCTAGACGAGCATGTGACCAATAAGAGCATACCAGTTGACACCCTGCTAGTTGACGAAGTTAGCCTGTGCAAAGCCAACAGCAAACGGACAAAATCCATCATTAAAGCCCGCAAACATTTCAGCCGAATCCACACCTTGACAGGCACTCCAGCTCCCAACTCACCGCTTGACCTGTATTTCCCGCTAAAAATTGTGGACGGTGGCGAGCGGCTGGGCAAATACGTGACTCACTTCAAGAATCGTTTTTTCGACTCCGATTTTCAAGGCTGGAAGTGGACACCTAAAGATGGAGCGGTAGAGCAAATTCAAGAGCTAATTGCCGATATTGCTCACGTAAAGCTCTCAGATGACCACCTTAGCATCCCCGACTCCGAGGTTGAAGATATCAATGTGAAGCTTCCAGCGGCAGTTATGGCCCAATACAGGGCATTAGAGCGGCAGCTTGTGATACAGGTTGGCGATAGCGTCATAGATGCCCAATCAGCGGCGGTTCTCATCGGCAAGTTACAGCAGATGACCAGCGGCTCCGTCTATGATGACGAGGGAGAGCATGTTCACCTGCATACCGCCAAGCACGCCGCCCTAGCCAAGATACTAGCCAAGAATCAGCCTGTGCTAGTCCTAACCCGTTATCAGAGCGAGATGGCAGCAATTCTTAAAGCCTTCCCACAGGTCCAGAAGTTTGACGAGAAGCGCATGGATGACTGGAAGGCTGGCAAGATACCCGTATGGCTGGCCAACCCGGCTAGCTTATCTCACGGAATCGACGGCATACAAAAGAGTTGCTCAACCATCGTCTGGATGTCACTGACTTATAGCCTTGAGCAATACATCCAAACCAACGCCCGCATCTTGAGAACGGGGCAGGACACCAAGGCAAAAATCTACCGCATCCTCGGAGAGAACACGGTAGATTTTGTGGTGGCTAATGCGCTGGAAGAGAAGTCTGGCAACCAGAGCGCACTAATGCAGGCGGTTAAGATGCTACAACGCCAAAGCGTTCAGACAGCTTCAGCACCTTCAGAAAAAAACCATGATCGGTTTGACTTCTTTTCTGCACCCTAGTGATAGCCGCATAAGCATACTGATGATTGCGCCTGCCTAGCAGTGCCGCGATCTTATCCTTTGGTAAGTGCTTTTCAAGCAAGTAGGCACACACATACCTAGCCGAGCTGATGTCACGGCTTGCCTTGCCGTCCCGTGAAACGATGTCAACAGGGTTGATGTTGAACTCATTAGCAGTGTCTTCAATGATGGTCTGGATTGTTGTGTTCTTACTCATCGTTATCTCCCTCTTTCCAGTTCCAGACTGTTTGTCCATCGGTGTTCTTAATCGCTGACTTCTGATAATGGCCAGAGCGGTATCTGATCTGGACTGCCGCATTGCTGATGTTGAAGGTGTGACCGCTCATCGGCCCTCCCTCGCATATGTTCTCTAATGTATCCATTTGTTTTTTCTTTCTTTGTTAGGTTTTCTTTCTTCTTTGGACACCATCATGCCCACGGTCAATGCTATGACTGGTATGATACAGCAGATTGATATCATTATAATTAGCCACATCATTCTATCTCGTTTAGTGTTTTAACAATCAATGTTTTTAGCTGGTCTTGGCTTAGTTTCTGGCGGTCCAGTAAGTATGCCAAAGCTGCTAGGATTGATTGGCTTCGATGTTCGTTTTTCATATTTTTAATGCGTTAATGGTTTCTTCATAGCTCTCTTTGAGCGTCTTCTCTACGTGTGCGTTACTTTCTTGAACCCGTTGCAATGTCTTGCTAACAGATTTGCATATCTCATCGCGTGACCATAGATCACCCTTGAGATTCATCACGGCAAACTCAAGCTCTACGGCCACGTTGGCACATGTGCCTTGCATGTAGCCAAGCATTACAGCTTTAGCATTTTCGTAGCTGGTATCACTCACTGATCAGACCCCTTCCCTTGTCGGTAGCGGAGATGATGAAGCCACGGCGGTCCTTTGGGTTTTGCTCCCTTGTGATCAGCCTGCGGAACAGCAGCTTATCGGTTATTAGCGTAATGGCAGCGGTGGTTGACTCGCACGCATTGGCTAACTCGGTTGGTGACTTGTCACCCTCTAGCAGCTCCTCTAACACGATGCAATCGCGTGGGGAGAGTTTATGTTCTATCATTTGTATGTATTTCATAACAGGGCAAACTTACCCCGTGATACAATGATAGTAAAGAACTATTTTATAAGTAGACTATATTATCCGATGCCGTCCTTCTAAAACGATTTACTAAACCTTGATACGAAAGCCTCCTTGGAGTTCCTAATGAAACCTCAGATGTTCCAGAGGCCAAGTCAATACTGACCCCTTGGACCAAGGCTTTCATTCCAAGATTCTCAACAAGACCACCACTTAGGTTGATGACCTTGCCTCGGTAGTTTGTAGATATAGCATCCTCTTCTGCTATACCAATGACCCCCTCGTAAGGTTGGAAATTTTGTGTGACATTCAGTGCGGCAGCCAGACCGCTTGGTGGTGATACAAATGAATAGTCAGCGTCCCTGTATTTAACGCCAGACGTATTGGTGGAAGACAACCATGCATTGACTTCAAAGCTTGCTCCGAATAATCTTTTAATACTGTAATTGTTACTTGATGAACCAGTAGATCCTGTTTTCAGCAATGTGTTAGCAGGTAAAGATGATGCCCAAGAAGGGAGGACGTAGTTGTTAGTCGATCCAAAATAATATGTTTTTTCTATAAACTCATAAAGCCACGTCCCAGATAAAATGACCTCAGTTAGATTAAGTTGTTCAATAAGCCACTGAGGGGGAGTTTGTCCAGACAATATATATTTACCCGTAGGGCTATAACTTGATCCGTCTGTTGTATTGTAGGATGCCCCCGCAAAGTAATCGCAATCATCGGGAACATCTGGAGGTAAATTTGATACCGAGCCACTTTCATAACAATAGGAAAGTTGATTTACTGATATGTTAATTGCACTATTTGGCATACCAGCGGCTTTTGCGGCAGAAAAAAGAGGCAAACTAACCACATAATCTTTTGGGGAAGTTGCTGAATAACTGTTAGTAATTGTGTATGTGTCAAAAAAATCATTTGGCAAATACGCATCTAGCTCTGGACCCGAAACCGTTAGAATCTGCCTGCGGCCAGATGAGGTGGTTGTTCCATCTATTTGTTCTTGATAAATAGTTCTGCCGTCAGATCCTCTGTTGACATAGGTAAGAACTACTTGCTCGGTTTCTAAGTCATATCTTGGGTTTACGTCTACTGAAAAACATGGAGACTTGCCTATTGTTAGAGTTTCAATTTCAGCAGTTGATCTTCTCGTTACATTCACTGAAGGTGTAGAAGCCGTGTAATCTATCCAAACCATAGAATCTGGGATCCACCTAACCAGTTCTGCCAAAGCCTCAGAGCATGACATTTGTTTGAGGGTAATTTGAGGTATGTCAAAGCAGTTATCTATTGAACCCAAAGAAACATCACAGCCCAAGGTGATTGATCTATTAATGACAGTTTCAATGTGAGTCTTGAGGTTTCCTGTCGAAAGAGCTAGCGATATGCGTTCCTTAGTGCCGCCAGATTGATCAACAGCGTTTCCCGTCAAAGGAGTTTGCTCAAGCCACCACCAAGGACCACTGACCGTATAATCTACTTGAACGCCCCCGGTTGATGTGTCTCTCAATCGTTTAGTTGTAACAATACCTTTAAAAACCCTTACCGAATCTCGGTAAACATTAACAACTTGTCCAAGCTCTATCGGGTATCCAAAATCTGTAATACCATTAGAATATAGATCGTTAAATTCATCAATTTTAACACTGAACCTTGAAATATTATCAAGTATCGTGTCGCCGCAATAAAGATAACCACCTTGTATAGCAAGGTGTAGACAGTTTTCCCTTGTAACTAATTCAACAATGTTTCCTCCTTCAAGGTTACATTTGTAAATTCTTTTAGTGAATGTATCACTAAAATAAATATAACCTCTATCACTAGCTATACCTCTAAGAGTAGTGGCCGTGTTTAATAAGACGGTTTTGTTGCTTCCATCTAAATTAACTCTCTCTATTTTATTATCGTTTGTATAATAAATATAAGAATCAGACACGGTTAAATCCCAAGGTGTCCCCGTTAGATTAGAAACTAAATCTATTTGATTTGTTCCATCAAGATCAGCCCTAAGAAGCTTGTCAGTATTTGGGTTAAGCCAATATATGTAATCATCGGTTACATACAGTCCTCTCATATTGGCGTTTAATGGTGCAACGTGCAATGTTTTACCAGTGCCATCTAAGTTCATCCTCATTATGCCCTCAAACTGCTGAACCCAATAAATATAATCATCAGTTACATGCAAACCAAACGGATTTGTCGCGTTTGTGCTTGAAAGGACAATCTTGTTTGCACCGTCAAGATCAGACCTCATTATCACATCGAGAGTGGCTTCTGCCCAATATAAAAATTCACTGGTTGCAAAAACTCCCCTCGGAGTGCCCTCACCAGTAATAATATCAACCTCGTCATAATCAGTGTCCACGTATCCTACATCTGAGGTTTTTTGAGAAAACTTCAAAGTGTCGATTTCAAGCGAATTGTAGTTAATGTTAGCGTTTTCTATTCCCATAGAATCAATAGAAACTGCCGTTGCCGGGAAAGTTTTTCCAGCCTCTCCACTTATTGTCCAATTAACAGCCATAATTATTTTGATCCTATTTGAGATTGCAACATATGTATTTGTTGCCTGTTGGCATCGCTTGCCGTTCTAAAAGTATTAACGGCAGCGATAAGATCGCTAATATTTGTTAGGGTTGCTTGATTTTGAACTGTAAACAAACGCCTAAATTCGTCAAGTTTTTGAGTTATATTAGTGAGTTCAGCAGAGTCTATTATTCCGTCATCTAAGGAGTCGGATATTTCCTTATTTATAGCTTCAGCTTGTTTTTTTGCCTCGTTTAATTGTTCAACACCTGCACCTGCCTTTTCCAGATCCTTTGGTAGTTGCTTTATAATTTCTTGAGCCTCTGAAGAAATTTCACCTTCAGCTATTGATTTTTCTCTCTCTGTTCTCTCAAGTTTCTGACGTTCTCTTACTAACTTGTTTGTTTGTTCAGTTAGATTTTTTTTAGTTTCTAATTGTTCAATTTCTTCTTGCCCAGCTTTTACAATTTCATTTCTAGCATTAACCGCATCCTTTCTGGCTTTTTCTTCCAGTTCGATTTTACTTTTAATTACTTCTAGCTCCGCTTTTTGAGCTTCGATGTTTTCTTGAATATTTTCATTACTCGACTGCCTTTGTTGTGCCTGTTCTAAAGCGGGTAAAACCGCTTCTTTTGTTCTGTTGCTTGCATCCCTGTTATCAAGAAACCTTTCTAGCCCTATAATAAACTCTTTATCAGAATCAAAATCCTCTCTGTCTGGTGATCCAAGCTCCCTTCCGAATAACGGCTTGAGAAGTCTCAGAGGATTTAGAACCGTTGCCTCTGCTGTAGTGAGTGATGCTAACCTGTCAAGCTCTGGGATTGTTTGTTCTGTAAATGCCTTGCGTGACTTGGCCAAACTCACTTCTAACTTCTCTAAATTTTGAGTTGCTTCCTCAAGGTCTTGAGTAAGAGAAACAATTTCACTTTGAGAATCAGATGATGATTGTTGTAGTGTTTGGTCAACGGTCGCAATTCTTTGTTTTGCCTCAATAATCTTGTTGTTTAAATCAAGTTCATTTTGAAGCCGGGACTCTTCTTGTGCTTCTGATTCTAATGAGACAAGAAGATTTTGCTTTTCAGCTTCAGAAAGGTCATTTCTGCTTTTAATGAGAAGTTTATTTATTTTTAAAGTTTCCTCATTTATTAATTTTTGGGCATTAGCTACTTGTGCCCTAACCGAAGAGTTTCTTTGTATGCTTTCTAACTCTCGGTTAGCTATCCTTAATTGCTCATTAGCAAGCAAGCTGTAGTTACCTAGCTCATCTTGATATAAGCGATTAGATTCTCTTAGCTTTTTACTAGCCTCAAGTTGACGATCGGCAGTTTGGGCTATGGCTAAGTTGGCGACTCTAGTTGATTCTGGTATTCCCTCAAGTAACTCTGACAGCTTTATAACTCCCGTAACAAGTAAAGCAAAAGATGTAACAGCCCCGGACACTGGGCCAGACAAAGTGGATATTACAGGTCCAAGCCTACCAAGTTTACCAGAAAGATTACCGATTGCACTCTCGGCTACGGATGATGCCATACCAATATTATCAAGAACATCGGCAGATCCAGCATTGTCTCTCTTAAATTCTTTAGCAGAATCCGAGCTTTCCCTTTGAGCTTTAGACAATTTCAAGAATGATTCTGAAGAATCTTCAGCATCTTTTGAAAAAGAAGAAAAGCTGTCAGTATTACTATTTAAAGTTCTTTCAAGTTGCTTGCTTTCCTCCCTCGTTAAAGACAATCCCTTTGCTAACTTTTCAGCAAGTTCTGCTGATTTTCCAGCATCAACTCCCATCTTCTTTACCTCTGTGGATAACTTCTTTATCTCCTCCTTGGTTTTATCGGAGTTTTCATCAACCCCTTCAAGTGAAGATAAAAGCTTGTTAGAAAGGTCACCAGCGTTCTCACTGGCATCCTTTAAGCCTTCTATAGCACCCGTTACATCTTCAAGGTTTAACTTCGCTTTTTTTGATGCTCCCTCAAAATCATCAAAACTTTCAGCAACTTCCTTCGTAGCCTCGCCAGCACCGCTAGCAGCGTCTTGCATCTTTGCATACTCTTCACTTAGCCGGGCGGCCTCCTCACGCAACTTGGCTGCTCCCGCATAGTCACCCTCTCCACCAAGCAAACCTGCTTGATCGTTTATTTCTTTAATGCGTTCTAGCTTCTCAGCTAAACCGTCCACATCCGTTCCAACAGCTTTGATGTCTTTGGCTGCTTGCTGTGCGCCCTTGGTGTCGGCACTGGTCTTGATGTCTATGTCGATTCGTTTGTCAGCCATGTTATTATAGGTTGTAGTATCTGTTAATTCTATCGGATTATGGATTGTATCTTTTTGATGATCTTCCTAATTGATCAAGATATTCAACTACGCTTTGTGCAATGTGTTTTTAAGGTTTTATTAACTGACCACCCATGACCCTGTAAGAAAACAACAAGTTTCCAGATTTAACTATTTCACTGTCAAAATTAGGCGATGATGATGAGATTGAAGAATCTCTAAGTTCGTAAGTGTCACCATTTCTTATCTCAATCTTTAATGTTGAATGTCTTAAACCAGCTATAACTACTGACTGACTAAGCGCGTAGTTCCTTAGCGATTGCGGAGTTGAGAATTGGATTACTCTGCTGAATTCAGCTTCAAAATGAACATTGCCCCTGTCCCAATTCTTTTTGTAGTTTGCTCTCAAAAAGGATTGAGCTTGTATTTCGTGAGTTTGGGGGAAGGTTGGTTCAGCAAGCATCCTGTCATCAAAATCTAACAAGACTAAAGGTGATCCAGTGGGGTCCCAAGTCATCTTCCAATCAGATTTCACATAGGTTGCCATAAGTCTAATCTTGTTTTAAAAATGATAATTTGAAAGTTTTTTTCATGGTCCCATTACACTGTTTTAATCTTTCTTTCTTGCGATCTCCTTAGTCAACGCAAATATTGCGTCACTTAGTTTTCTGAAGCTAATGTCGTGTCGCTCCTCTGATCTCTCCCTTTGCTCTTCATTCTTTTCTACGATCCTGCCAATCAGCTTGTCTTTTTTTTCAAGTGCTACAAGAAACCATCTGGACGTGGCAACAATACACCCAACGGCAAAACCCGCAACCCCGTATTCTGTCAAAGTATGTGGATCAATCATATGCTTAAATGCTTTTCGATTCTATCTAACCGCTGCTCAACAGTCAACTCTGGACTGCTATCTAGCCCCAGATAAGCCAGCACGCCATCAGCTACGGCATGTGCCATTGCTTGCTTGTTCTGAATGATGAACGCCTCACCCGCCGGCGTGTGGATGAACTCACCCTCAATCAGCACGGCAGGACATGCAGCCTTAGCAATCACTGTGAAGTTGGCTTCCTTCAAGCCTCTGTCCCATTGTGCGGGTAGCTGCTTGCGATGCGCTGACCATATCTTTGCTGCCAGCTTGTCGCTGTTGTTCTCTGGCGGCGTGGTGAAGATCTCGAACCCGTTGGCTGAGTCTTTGTCTGCACTGTTAAAATGGTAGCTGATAAAAACGTCGCTGTCGTTGCGGTTTGAGACCTCAGCCCGTGCCGTCAATCCCACATACTCATCGTCCGTCCGCGTCATGATCACGTTGCAATAAGGTGACAGAATCTCACGCGCACGCAAGCACACGTCCAGCGTCTGATCGCTCTCACGCAGTGTCGGGCCGCAAGCACCTGGATCGCTGCCGCCGTGACCGGGATCTAAGCAAACAGTTTTCACTTAGCAGGCTCTATGATCTGAATGGCAGTCGGCACTTTTGGCATGATAACCAAGCCGCCTTTCGAGCTGTAAGAGCCTTCGAGGATGTCGTTATTAATGCCCACGCTTAAGTCTGCACATGATGCGAGTGCGAGCGTGGCGATTGCTGTGATGATAAATTTAGTCATGATGTATGTAGGTTGCGAATTTTGGGGATTTCTTGCGGAATGCCAGCCGCCCGAATGTGCGAACTGACCAAAAAATGATGCGGCGTTTGATTGCGCCAACGCCATAGAGTTTCATTGCCAGCAACAGGAGCGTGTCAGCCCGCCGGCGTGAAATGTGTTCATGTGTCTCACACCTGCTATACAACCAGTCGTGTAAGATGCCTGCGCCAATCCACTGGGGTGCTTTCGGCGTGTTGATCAATGGGCGTGCTGCTGCGGGGATGGATAAGCCGTCACTGAGAAACTTGGGACTTACAATGATAAGCTGCCCGCCGACATCATAGGCGATTGGCTCGCATGAGAAGAACAGGCGTTCGCCTAGTTCATTGTCGTAGTATGTGTGCAGTTCTGGATTCGGTGGGTTGTTCATTGTCGTGAGATAAGGTAAAGCACCACATACACCGCGAGCATTCCCGCAGTCAGCATGTAGATGGTGCGTTCTTCTTGCATTAGATAGTGATGCCCCATTTGTTGGCGAGGTGCATGGCGAGATATGGGTTGGGGGTCATGGCTTTAATCGTGTCCTTCTGCATTAAGCGTGCCAACTTCTGAGGCGGTTAGCTCGCGGTCGTAGATTCGCACCGAATCCATGTCGCCGTTAAAAAGTTGTGTAACGTCTCCTCTTGCAC
>Ga0209833_1002003_pt1 | contig 12716 bp, 9 predicted proteins | sample COGITO_mtgs_1105_3_FD_184797 | JGI IMG/M metagenome (GOLD analysis project Ga0209833, IMG submission 184797) | Pelagic marine microbial communities from North Sea - COGITO_mtgs_110506 (SPAdes) (version 2) | ecosystem: Environmental > Aquatic > Marine > Epipelagic ... | reverse complement strand
AAGATTGAAAACTCTTGGAAGAGATTCGGGCAGAACAACTCAAAGGTCTCACTGCCAGATGCACTACGTGCCCTAGCAGACTACCTAGAGAATGCTAGGACAGACGTGATGCACCCAGTCGGGCTGACCCAGAAGTGCAAACGCTTTAAGAGATTGCCAAAGGCAAGACAGCAGGAGATATTATTGCACATGAAATGCGAAGAAAATGATATTAATTCTTGCAAGAATGCAGCCGAGCGAACACAGTATTTTCGTACTGCTTTTATAAGGCAGTGCACCTAACCAATAACCAATAAAACACATATGAGTAACCTAAATAAAACACTGCAGGACCTAGAACAACAGCACGCTGTATTCAACTTGGCTCCTTTGACTGATGACCTGTCATTCTCTTATCTCATTGAGATTAATCAAGGAGAAGGCACTGAATACTGCGGAGTAAGTAGTATTGAGGAGGCCATGCAGACCATGCTCGAACATCCGTTCAGCACGGCAACCATCAACATTGGTAATGAAATCCCCAGCATTACATTCCAATAACACCTAACACCTAACACCTAACACATAACCAATAAAACATATGAACATACTACAAGAAATACAGTCGGAGCTAAAGGCTCCCAAGGGCCAGAAGAATAACTTCGGCAACTACTCGTACCGCAGTGCAGAGGATATCCTCAGTGCAGTTAAGCCTCTACTACAGAAGCACGGAGCAGCACTCATCTTGACTGATGCACTGGTGGCACTTGAAGGACGCATCTTCGTTAAGTCTACGGCCTGCCTGCACTGCGTTGGCGGCTTGTTACACGCCGCAGATGGATTCGCAGAGCACGCCGAAACAAAGAAGGGAATGGACCAAGCCCAGATTACTGGCTCGGCCTCCTCCTACGCACGTAAGTACGCCCTTAACGGCCTGCTATGCATCGACGATACCAAAGATCCCGATGCAACAAACACTCACGGGAAGGGCGAACCTTCCTACAAAAAGAAAACACAAACCCTGGATGGGTTAATATAATGCAAACAAAAACATACGACAACAACAACAGTGGTGCACTCTTCCCTAACGACCGTAAGGAAAAGGAGACTCACCCTGATCTCACTGGCTCCGCCGAAGTTGACGGCAAGGAGTACTGGTTCAAGGGCTGGAAGAAAACCAGCAAGGCAGGCAAAGCTTTCCTGTCTGTTTCATTCGACCCTAAGGAAGCAAAGCCAGACGTAGTATCATCTGGAGTTGCCCCGATGAGCGATGACCCTATCAGCTTCTAGATGCTAGAATTTGATAAGGTATGGTGGGAGAAATTCCGCCACGAAGAAGTCCAGTATATTTTAGAATTAACTGGACATAAGAACTCGGATTACACTGGAGGAGATAGTTGCAATAACCCCTTTGCAAACTTCGATGCCAGCGTAGAGTTCAACGTTGATCCCCTAACAGGGATCTGCATAAGGATGCAGGACAAATTCCAGAGAGCGAAAGCTTTCTGTGAAGATGGCAAGCTATCCGTATGTACTGAAGGCGACCAAGCTAAGGACATCTTTCGAGATCTCATTGGCTACTCATTGATCGCCCTAGGTATGATCGAAAGACAAGACAGCCAACCATAACTACCCTACTCGCCAGCTGCAGTCCGATCCTGTAGCTGGCACTTGGGGTTTATAAACTATGAAAAACTATGACAAACATACACGACTTACTAGAACCAGACACAGTACTACCAAACAATTTATCAGCGGAGCGGGCATTGATTGCCTGCTGTTTAATCGGGGACGACTCAGACGCATACGACAGTATCTCTGGGATCATACAGCCCAATGACTTCTATGCCCTACGGAACCAGCTTGCCTATCAAGCTATAGCGGAGCTATCGGGGGCAGGCCAACCTATCGACGAGATCAATCTCATCGAACGCCTCAAGGCTAACAATAGCCTCGACGAAGTAGGGGGCATCGCAGGTGTAATGGCCCTAGCTGGGTCCGCCGACACACCCTTCAGGGTCCTCAACTATGCAGGCATCGTAAAGGAGAAGAGTAACCTACGCAGGATGCACCGAGCCTACAAGCTGGCAGCCGAGCGCAGCGCATCTGAGCAAATGGATGCAGCCGAGATCCAAGGGCAGATCGACAGCGAACTCAGTGCAGTCAACGGCACCGAGTCTGGGGTTGAGAAGATCTCTAACTCAGTAGAGATACTCCAAGAAGAGTTCAAGCAGATGCAAGAGGGGACCTACGTCAAGGACGTAGTACGTACGCACATCCCGCACCTAGACGAGAAGCTAGGTATGGGAGGCATCGGAGCAGGTGAAGTATGTATCATCGCTGCACCTACCTCCTGCGGCAAGTCAGCCGTGGCTATTAACATTGCACTACGTGCAAGTAAGATCGCTTCAGTTCCGTGCGCTATCTTTTCTTTTGAGATGCCACAGAAGCAAATCGCTAGGCGTATGATTCAGACACTCAGCGGTGTCAACCTACGCCAGATCGAAGAGAACGTAGCTACACCTGCCAAGGTTAAGTCAGTGCACGCTGCCAATGAGCTACTGTCGGGCCTGCCCATCTACACTGTGCACGCAGTCAAGGGGGCCGATGACCTAAGGAGTCAGATCAGACTACTGGTACGTACCCAAGGGGTGAAGCTAGTAGTCATTGACTACCTGCAACTAATCCCATTCGGGAAGAACGTAGGTAAGACCGAGGGTATCTCATCTATCTCTCACAAGATAAAGCAGATAGCAGTGGAGCTGGAGATCGGCATCCTGCTGTTAGCACAGGTCAATCGTGAAGGTGCCAAGCGTGAAAGCGGCCTGTCACTGTACGACCTTAAGGACTCTGGCGACATTGAGAATGACGCAGACGCAGTCATCCTTATGTGGCCCAAGAATGGGGACATCGAGTCAGCCAAGAAGGTTGACCCCGAAGGACCTTACACTGAGTTGCAATACTCAGTTGCAAAGAATCGAGAAGGCGAACGTGACGTTCGTGGGATCTTCAAACTATATCACTGCGTAGGAATCATAAAATAATGCTAAACAAAATTAAACTAACCGAAATCGTAGCCGAAAGGTTCGGCACTACACCTAACATCATCCGTGGCAAGTCCCGCACTAGGCGGGCATCGTATGCCAGAGATGCACTTGCATATGTAATGCACCTGCACAACTGCACGCACGAAGAGATCTCACGTTTAGTCAACAGGCACCGCACCAGTGTAACTCACGGACTCGACAGGATACAGGCACGCCTAGCCTCTGATTCGCAGGACTGCGTAGTGTATTGCAAGGCACTTGAGGACGTATGCACCGAGGCTGATGTACAAATCAAATACAAAACTAATGAAACTATCGAAGAAGATTAAACTAGAGTACTGGCAGGCAGTGACCACTGGTATGCCGCACGGCACGCTGGAGTCAATGCTGTCCGAGGCCCTCGACAAGATGGAGGACGAGCTGCAGGAGCACAAGATTGCTACGAGTAGTTCTTTACAATCGCAACCACAACCCGATTGCCTTCACCCTTGAACTTCTGTACCTTACCATCGGTAAGCAGTAGCATCCCGTTGGATGCTTTTGTTTCCTTATAAAAAATATGATCTCCTGCATTTGCGTACACGGTTTTAACCTGTGCAATTGAGTGCGTTAATCCGCTGTCGCAGAGGATCTTGATTGCAGGATCAGCTGATGCAATGAAAGGAAATAAGATAATCGAAAGGAGTAATAGTAGTTTCATCCACCCATATTAAACCAATGCGGTTTAAAATGATATCGAGTGAATCACGTATATTTGGATCTTTATTCTCGTATACATAACCCAAGCACAGACCTATGAAGCATAAGAGATTCGACATGGAAATGTTCGACCTGACGGACAGCCCCGCCAGAGAAGCAACTAAGCAGTACCTATCCCGAATGGGATACACTGCCATAGATAACCCCGACAAGTACTGCGCTGACCTCATCATTGAGGACCTGTGCTACGTCGAGTGCGAGTGCAAGCTCGTATGGAAAGGGCCAGTGTTCCCTTGGCCTACAGTGCACATCCCGCAGCGTAAGCAGAAGTTTGCCAAGCTGGATATGCGAGTCCTGTTCTACATCTGGAACGCAGAGTACAGTCACGCTATGCGTATAGCTGGAGAGTTACTGACAGATGACAGGCTAGTCGAAGTACCTAACCGAATGATATCAAAGGGTGAATACTTCTATGATATCCCTATGAATTGCATTCATATCGTCAGCAAATGCTAGTATTACTTGCACTATCCTACTTAATGCACATAGTAAAGTTACCTTAGCGATAGGGTGGGGGCATCAAATCGCTAGGGTTTGTGTTATGTCATGTGTTGCTCTTATGATGAAGAGCGTTGGACAGGGGACTTTTTTTCATAGTTTAAGTCCCCAAAAAAACTTGGCCTACCTTTTAATTAAGGTAGGCCAAACTTGTTTTAGGATCTATCGATCAAAGGTAGGAGTGATTCCTTCTTTCCTTTGCTTCTTTTGATACTTCCTCTGGGACTCTACGCCACCTCCAGTGCGGTAGTACCATACGTCAGACAGAGGAGAGTTACGCCAAGATTTAATCTCGAACAGTTCCTTGTCGCCCTTGACCCACGATCTCAGTGACTGTTCACCGTCGATCATAATGTTAATCGCAGGAGGAGTGAAGCGTTGGATTACACTTTCTACTGCACCCTTATTCAGCGCACGGGAAGTAGTGTACCTAGACAGTCCAAACATACCCAGCATATTATTCATTACGTGCTCAGGGATGTACGTATCCTTGCCTGCAATCCAGTCATCGAGTAAGTCCGATGGTAGGCCAAACATAGTCAGCAGGGTAGCCATATATGCGAGCCTACGTAGCGCAACGGTACGTTGCTTCAGTGTCTTGCCAGGACCGCCAAGGTCATTCATAAACTCCTGCCTGTTGTAGTTCAAGTCCAGTAGCATAAAGGTACTAAGCTTGTAGAACAGACGCTTGCTTGGATCAGTCTGATATCCCTCTGGGACCTGCAAGTAAGTCAGTGGCTGACGTTGCAGTAGCTCTGCAAGTAGAGCCTCCTTAACCAATGGACTTTCCATAGCCTTGTCTAGTCGCAAGTCAGAGATAGTCTTCAGTGCATCTTCACGGCCCATTGTAACAGTTAGCTCGTCGAGCAACTGCTGATACTTCTTAGATCCTACTGGTGCCTTGGACTTCTTAACAAAGTCACTGTAAGCAGCCTCGATACTAGCGTGCTTCATAGCTGTATCCATCTGACGGAACGGGACCAGACGGCTAAGGCCAAAGTCCAGTGCCTTCTGTAGTACACTAGGGTCTTCAAACTCAGCAGACAGCTGAGTCTTAGCAATGCCGAAGTCCCTCTCGATGTCGAACCTACGGTTACCTGTAACAGTACGGTAAGTGCCAGAGACTACTCCACCAAGTCCACGGTACAGTGCCACCTTGTACAAATCCATAATCTGTACGAGCACAGGGCCAGGGTTAATAAGTGTAGCCATGTACGTAAGCGTACCGAGGCTCTTTAAAATTTCATTCTCTGCTTGGAACTGAGACGTAATCAACTCAGTCAAGCTCTTGACTGTATTTGCATCAGCCTGATCAATTTGACCTGCGCTAAATAGTTGCTCAGTAAGTTTACCAAGCGTACCCAGTAAGCGACCCTCGCCCTTCTTAGTATCACCCACAACCTTAAAGCTTTCAATAGCTCGGCTCATGTTCGTAGTGTACTTGCCAAAGGCAATGCCTGGGTTGTCGTAGAACTTTAGCTTGTCCGCTGGGATCAACTGAATCTCACGTGCCTTAACATTCCCTGGGAGTTTAACTCCGTTAAGATCTACACGGAACTTACCTTGCAGGAAGTCCTGAAAGAAACGTGCACGCTCGGTCTCTTGCATTTCAGGGAGCGGTTCCTTTAATTCACTACGACGAATGTTCTCTTCGTTAACTAGCAGCTCAAAGGTACGCTTGGTCTTATGTCCGTAGGATTTAATTAGGCCCTCAAGATCTTTGATCACACGAGGGAAGTAGTCCTCAAGGTAACCAATCTTAGGCATACCGAGTTCATTGTACTCAGTATATATCTCCTCCAGTATAGGCTGTACGTCCAGACGGTACATATTAAGTAACCCGTGCTTGTGCAGTAGCGCATCTCTGCGCTGCATCTTAGCTTTATTGGACGGAAGGTTTGCCTCCTCTGGAGTAGGGCTAAAGAACATAAGCTGCTTGAGTTCTTGGAACTCTGCACCCTTAATAGCATTCAACTTATTGAAGAACATCTCGGTCTGCTTCCTGTACCCTATGGAACGCATACGAATAGCAGAGTCTAAGTTCTGAAGTATACGACCGAACATCGGATTGATACGGTTCAATCGTGTAATGACTGGAGTCAAGTACTTGGATGCAGTCTTACGGAAGGCACCGTCTAGCCACTTGCGTTCTTCACGGATGCGCTCGGATGAATCCTGACCTACCCTTTCACCAGCTTCGGTGTTCTCCTTAGCGGTGTTCTTGTCTGTTGCATCGTAAGCCTGTGCGACCACGTCCTGATTCTTGGGTCGGATCGAAGGGTCCACTGCCTTCAGCAGCTCCACAGAGTCAACAATGACCTGTGCAGCCTCAGGGTTAGTCTTGATCATTGGCCCTAGCACCTTGGCCATATAAGCCTGCACCGAGCGAAGGAGTTTTACGATGGAGTTCCAAGCTGGACCGCCTTGGCTTTGCATTACGTACTGCTCCGAGAACTCTCCGTATAATAAATTCTGTATTACTGCACGGCTGTACTCTGATCCATACGCAACATAGTCCCCTTCCTTGAGGTTCTGGTACACATCCTTGATGTCGGAAAGCTCTACATCAGTAAGGCTTTCTCCGAATGCACCGAAGAAGTCTGTCCATACCTTGCCTCCCTCGGCCATAGAGAATTTCTTTCTGGCCGAAACCATTAGGACCTGATGCATAGCAGCGTGAATTATTTCTTCACGCATTGCTGCACGTATGCCAGCCTTGCTGCGCTTGAGCAGCAGCATAGGGTTGTACTCGATGATCCCCCTAGTAGCATTGTAACGTGCTACATAGTCGGTCTTCCCCATTCGCATAACGATAGGAGTATTGATCTTCTTACCAATGGGATCGAACTCCTTCTCGATGGCATCCTGTACTTGGCCGCCGTTGTCGTAGGTATCTCTGGGACCACGGTCCTCTACCTCAGGCTGTGCCGCCTGAGCTGTTACGTCTTCGCCTACATCTTTAGATACAGGGAATGATGTCTCTGCACTACGCAGTGCTTGGTTCTTTTCCTTCTGAGTTTTGATTACGTCCAGTACATTTACTGTGCTATCAAAAACTCCTATGCCACGACCCCTAATTACCAACGGATAACTCAAGTGATCATCTGAACCAATGTCACTGGCAACAACTGCAGATTCCTGATCCTTCTGGAACTGAACGGCACCCACAATTTCACCACGTTTTCTATCAGCCAAATCAGGCTCCACAAAAAGATCAATCATCCCGATTACATCGGGCATACCTTTTTTAACAGAACGCTTAGATGCTAACTGACCACCAGATAAATCACCTGGCTTTGCATTTTTGGTTGTAGCTTTCTTAGCTGAGAAAGCCGCCGCCCTAGTTTCAAATCCTGCTGCATCAAGTGCAGCTTGTAGGTCCTCGGGGGTCTTCCACTCCTTGTTCCAGAGTGAATACCAATCTACATCTTTAGAGATGAAGTCCTTATACTTTCCTGTTTTCTGGACCTTAACTTTCTTAGCTAAGAACCGCTTACGCATTGCATTAACTTCACCCTTGAAGTCTGCCTTGGTTAGCTTACCTGATCGCAGTGCATAGTTGACTTCAGCTATATATGCCAGTAAGAAGGTGCCATTGGCACGTAGGTTTTCCTTTGTGTAAAGAGCGACGAAACCAATACCATCAGTTTCATTTACTTTATCACGGAACCTAGTAAAAATATTATCAGAAGTAAAAGCCCAACCAGCTTCTGCTTCTACATTCTGAGGGATGAAGGCATAGCCCATTCCGCCTTGAAGCGGAATACTAATGCCACTCTCCGAGTTGAGTCCTGTATATGTGCCTACCCTTGTGCGGTCAGAAAAGTAAATGAATCCACTCTTACCACGTAAAGAAGACCTAGAAATTACGGGAGCATTAGGTACGCTAACAGGTCGGCTTGGTTTGAACTGTGCTGCATCAGCAACTACATCACCAGTTACAGGTGTATCAGCCACTAAGCCTTGTTCGCCCTCTTGACCATCTTGAATCTCCTGCTCTGTAAGTCCTGTACCTTCCTCGGCCACTACGTCTGGTTCGCCTACGGTAACTCGGTCATAGACCGTATGCTTCTTTCCACGTATACTAATCTCGCCAACTGGGTTACCTAGCTTAACTTTACCTCTGGTAGTTGGGCGACCTCTAGGTTCGCTCTTCTTGCTAGGATAGGTCTTTAAGGTTAGCGGCTTTGCACTGCTAAAGTCTAAAGTATAATAATGCTTAGGTCCTTGCTCAACGGATACAATAGTACTCGGAGCACCGTCAGGTGCTTTAGTCCACTTCCATCCAGCCTTCTGTTTAAATAAATTGGTACGTACTAAAGGACCTTCTTCAGATGCCTTGCTGTTGATTATAGTTTCACCTGCGTTGTCGCTTGTCTCTAGTACTGGACGGCCACCTTCAATGCGAATACTACCACCTTCAAATGTTTTGTTACTTAGGTCCTGTTTAGTTTCGAGGTCAACAAATCTACCTTCATCATACTGCTCAGGAGAAAAACTTTGAAAGAAAGGAGGGGCCTTTGCTGCTTGATCGCCCACAAAGCGATTGGGGATATATGTAGCCGAAGCCTCGGCCACTACGTCTTGCCCTAAAGAAACAGATATAGGAGAACCCTTACCTTTGTATTGACCCTTCATCTGAGCACGAACCTCTGCGCCCATTGTATTGATCTCTGCGTCAGAGTATCCAGAGTCCTTCAGGAGATTACGGTACTGTTGTCTTTTACGTGTAGCTGGATCAGACTTTGTTTTAGTAGTTGCACTGTATGAAGCTCGCTCAAGATCAGAAGCAAAGGTTATGTTTTGAGTTTGTGCATAACCAGGTTTGCCCTTCTTTAAATTCTGGGGAAGGCTAAAGCTACGTGCCTCTGCCTCTGGTGCTGCCTCTGGTGCCTGCTCTGTAGCAGGTACAACCTGCGGTACAACCTCAGGGAGGACTTGCTCTGCTGGTGCCTGCTCTGGGGTAGGTACAGCAGCCTCTGGCTCCACTGGTACTTGCTCTACAGCAGCCTCTGGCTGCACTAGTACGTCCTCCTGTGTAGGCTCAGGTGCTTGGTCAGGTAGGTCTAGCTCTTGTTCAGGTCCAACAGGCACAGGTGCACTGACTGCATCAATTTGCATCGGGTACGTTGGATCGTACCGACCAGCTAGTTCTGCTTCGACCGCTTCCCTTTGATCTTGGCCAGGATCAATGGCTAATGATACCGTCTTTACAGGACCATCAATGGGCTTGTAGGTTACTGTAACCGCATCAGGGACAGTAAGCTCTGATCTTTCTTGAACTGGTTTATTTAGGTCTGCCTTTGTTCCGCCTGATGGTGCACTTGGTGCACCTCCAATAACCTGTACCCCTCCGCTAATTGTACCACCTACTATAGAACCTACAGCGAACTCCATTGAACGCTGCCTAAGTACGTCTAGTGACACAAGCTCACGGTCTTCGTCGTACAGTAAAGATGCAATGGTATCAAGCGACTGCCCTTGCAGTGCTTCAGTTAGACCTTCAGCTCCTGCTGCCTCTGACATTTCACGCAGTGCACCTTTTTGTTTCTTAATAGCTTCCTTAAGAACTTTATTAGATACTCCACCAGTAGCAAGTTTACGCAAGACAGGACCCATTATCTTACCTAATGCTGCCGTCTCAAGTGCAGTACCAATTGCAGTCTGTGCAAGCATACCCTTCAGGGCCTGATCTTTCTCGGCTTGATTAAAATCAGTGTAACCCTTTCCTACAGTCTGTTCCATATCGTTAAGGAACTCAGTGGACATCTGTCCACCCGTAGTAAGGGCTGCTGCACCTACCATACCAACAGGACCAGCCGCAGCAAAGCCTGCTGCACCAGCAGCTACAGTAACGGGAAACTGACCAATGCCACGAAAGACTTGGCCTGGCAAAGATTCACCGAACTCTTTGTCGAGTCCTACTTTTTCTCCAATGCTCAGACCGTACTGCCGCATATCCTCTGCGGCCTCAAGCATACTGTCATTACCAAATGATTGCCCTGCCCATTGAGTAATGCCAGCAACAGTATTAACTGTAGCTTCAGATGTCCCAGTAAAGAGTCCCTTAACTACATCTACAAGTAGAGGGTCATCTGCGTCTATAGTCCCAGGCGGGTTACCTTGTGGCCCAGCCTGCCGCTGAGCAAAGCTAATAACTTCATCTTGAGAAGCACCCTCTGGGTGCGTGACTTCGTATTGCTTACCGTCAGGAGCAGTTACTATACTTACTGGCATATATTTAAATTAGAGTATAAACTTATTAATTGAATCTTTGATTTTAATAAGGGAAATATCCGCTTTGATTGCGGGGTTTCTCTTGCCGCTCAATACGTGCACGTCTCATTGGATCTTCATATTTCTGTTGTGCGTCAGAGTATGACAAATCACCTTCACCAAATAAATATTCAGCAGAAGCAGGTACACTGGCTATAGCACTTTCACCCATTTGAATCATAGTCTGTGCTCCAGTATCTAAAGCACCACCAATACCACGCATCAAACGTCCAGCCCTTGATCCTTCAGGATTAGAAGGTGCTACATTTTGAAGGGCATCAGCAGATACCGCAGCTTCAGTTGGGACATTTGCAGCATTTGCAGCATCTAGTTTTCTTGAACTCCAACCGTCTTGAGGCTGCATCATAACAGTACCAGATCCCGTTGCACTCTGAGCGACAAGCTCAGGAATACCTTCTATATTTAAGTATGCATCTGGATTAGGCACTGGAGTTAATGAACCACCCCATCCAAAACGTCCAGAATTCTTTTTATAAAGCATCCCATCTTTAATGACTAGATTATTCTCGTCTAGGTACGCCTGTCCACTAGCAAGTTTTTTAGTACTAATGGATTCAGGAGTTGATTGACTAGCAGCCGCAGTTTCAGCTTTTCTCAAACCTGTTTGAGCTTGTACATTAGCAAGTGTAGCAGCGTCCATTAGGGCATCCCGCTCAGCCTTTTCTTGCTTGCTGCGTTCAGTAACATAAGTTTGCATTGCCCCAAGGGATGCTAAGACATCTCTTTGTTTATAGTCTCCCTTTTCAATATTAGCAATTGATTTAGAAACATCTCCACCAGCATCTTTCAATGCAGAATAAGCATCTGGATTAGATTCCCCGAGGGCCTCTAGCTGAGCCAAAGACATTGAAGTAATATCTTTATTCTTTTTGTAAGTCTTAATGCCTTCACCGATCTGCTGACCAAAGTTAGCTAGTGCCTGCGCTTGTATGTTAGCGGCGTTTGTAAAGCCGCTGTAATCCGCCTGCATTAGACGGGGATCTACTGGTGTACCTGCTTGAAATGCCATAACTATTTAATCTTTGTATTCATCCAGTTGCGGATGATTGATTTGATACGAGGTTTATTGGAAATAAACTCAGCGAAGCGTTCGCCGTACTTTAAGTACAGCTTACGGAACCAGCTTGGGGAATCGTTAAGCATCCACTCACGGAACTGCATCCACTTGCCGCTTTCAATTCCATAGACCTCACGGGCTACCCAGCAGCCAAAAATTCCAGTTCCACCACTCGCCATACCACCTATAATACTACCCGCTGCACCCATTATTCCTGAACTTTTTGCTGCATTAGCCTGAGCTTGCGCACCCAGAAGTGATATGTCCTGACCACGTTGCTGCATTGCTAAATTAATACCAACGTTTGGATCAAATAACTGAGGCCCTACTGGTTGAGCTGCTAGGTTAGTAGATGCCCTAATGCCTGATTGACCAAGTCCAATCGCAGAGGAAGGACGACCAAGAATAGTACTGCCGATGTCACCAGCAAGTAATCGATTCTGGTCAAAAGCTTGTTGCCCCATACCTGCCGCTTGACCACGAAGGCCAGACAGGTACTGCTCACGTCCAAGGATCTGTCCAGCTACAGAGCTTTCATCTCCTACACGACCTACACGCTGGGACATCTGTAATGCCTGCTGATCAGCTATACGCTGTTGCTCTGGGTTAAGCCCCTGCGAACGCTGATAAAGATCCTGAGCCATAGCAGTCTGGGACTCAGCAAGTCCAGTGCTGTAAGGATCAGCAGCTCGGTACGCTTCTACTACTTGTGGTGCGAACTCCTCTAGTGCAGCTACATCGTCCTTACGTTGGAGTCCAAGCATCTCACGCTCAAGCATACCTGATTGCCTTGAGGCCTCAGCCAGCAAGCCCTTGTAGCCCTTGACCCCCTCCATCTTATCCATCTCACCCAGACGGGTTTTAATTTGAGCAATACGAGCTTCTCGGTCTTGGGTTCCCACCATACCAGCTCTAATGTATGCTTCTCTTGAATCTTCGCCTCCTGTCTTTTTCCCGTCCTTGCCTTTTTTGCCGCCAAAGACAGCACCAATAGCACCGCTTTTATCAACTCCACGACCACGACTACCACGCATCCGACGACTCTTCTTGCCGCCGAAGCTTTTGCCTTCTGCGCTGGG
>Ga0209833_1001993_pt1 | contig 12759 bp, 9 predicted proteins | sample COGITO_mtgs_1105_3_FD_184797 | JGI IMG/M metagenome (GOLD analysis project Ga0209833, IMG submission 184797) | Pelagic marine microbial communities from North Sea - COGITO_mtgs_110506 (SPAdes) (version 2) | ecosystem: Environmental > Aquatic > Marine > Epipelagic ... | reverse complement strand
CATCGCTAAAAACTTTACTCAAATCGCTCTGGCGAGATTATTTATCGGTATTGGCGAGTCGACCATGACCCCAACTTCGATGTCGATGCTGGCAGATTTATTTCCCGCGCAAAAGCGCGGCACAGCCGTAGGTCTCTACTACCTGGGTGTGCCTGTGGGCACGAGCCTGGCGTTTATTCTCGCCGGTTCTCTGGGCGTTGAGATTGGTTGGCGCAACTGTTTCTTTCTACTCGGTGGATTGGGAATAGTTCTGGCGCTTGGTTTGCTGCTGTTAAGAGATCCCCGCCGTGGAGTTATGGAGAGTGAAAGCACCACAGCTTCCACTGAATCAGAGTCAGCCGTAGGCTGGCGAGAAGGACTGTCAGATTTAAAGCAGGTATTAAAAGGCTCGCCGGTGCTGATATGGATTATGCTCGGCGCAGTTATGCTGCATATTCCAATAGGTGCAGGTGCCTTTGCGATTCCCTGGTTGATTGCCGAGCGCGGTTTTGAGCAGGGCTATATCACGGCGCTGTTCGGCACTATTTTTCTGCTCTTCGGTACTCTGGGTACCTTGTTTGGTGGCGCCATGAGCGACTGGTATCAGCGCCGCTATAGAGGTGGGCGAATTCGTTTCCTGGCGCTATTGATGATTGCGGTGACTCCCTTAACCCTGGGTTACAGATTTGCCTCGCCGGACTCGCTGATCTTTTTTCTGGGCATGAGTTTCGCGCTATTTAGTCTTAGCTCTTTCTATGGGCCGGCATTTTCAACAGTTCAGGACCTAACGCCGGCGCGTCTGCGCGGAGTTATGACCGCGGTATTACTGGTTGCCTGCAATCTGCTCGGTTTTAGTCTCGGCTCTTTTATGACCGGTGTTGCCCAGGAATTATTTCAGGCTGCTGCGGTTGTTAATCCCTATACATGGTCGCTTTTGCTGGCTGATATTTGTGGTGCAATGAGCATTCCCTGTTTTCTCTATGCCTCTGTATGCCTTGAGCGGCAGCGTGACTAGCCAGCCGCCTTATTTTTTGACATATGAAGTGCCACAACTTAATGTAAACAGCTTAAATTTAGTAAGAGGGTGAATCGGTGGATATTAATTTTTCAGCACAGGATCTTGAGTTTCGAGATGATGTGCGGGCATTTTTTGCCAGTGAATACGATGCCAAGGTCGCGGAGAGTCTCTCCAGCGGTCAGGGTGAAGATTACAAGGAAGCTATTGTGGTCTGGCAGAAAAAGCTTCATGCCAAAGGTTGGATTGCGCCGGGCTGGCCTAAAGAATACGGTGGTACTGGCTGGTCTGTCACCCAGAAGTTTATCTATGAAACCGAGCGCGGCGCAGCGGGTATTCCCGATGTGGTTCCCTTCGGTCTGAAAATGGTTGCGCCGGTTATCTACACCTTTGGTAGCGAAGAGCAGAAGGCCAAATTTTTACCCCGCATTCTCTCCAGTGAAGACTGGTGGTGTCAGGGCTATTCAGAACCCGGTGCCGGTTCTGATCTGGCCGCCTTGAGTACAACCGCAGAGTACGCCGGCGATAATTATATTGTTAATGGTCGCAAAATCTGGACAACCTTTGCCCAGTTTTCCGACTGGATTTTCTGTCTGGTACGAACCTCCAAAGATGTACGCAAACAACAGGGTATTAGCTTTCTGTTAATTGATATGAATACCCCAGGCGTTTCAGTAAAGCCAATTCCTACAATCGACGGCAAACACAGCCTTAATGAAGTGCTGTTTGAAGATGCGCTTGTGCCTAGAGAAAATTTAATTGGTGAACAGGATAAAGGCTGGACCTACGCCAAGGCATTGCTCGCCCATGAACGCACCGGTATGGCTGAGGTGGCCGACTCCAAGCGTATGCTGAGCAATCTCAAGCAGCGCGCTGCGGCAGAGGTTAACGGCGGTCAGCCTATGCTCGATGATCCGGTATTCCAGATGCGTCTATCCGATATTGAAATGCAATTGATGGCTCTGGAGTACACCGAGCTACGAGTATTTGCCTCTATGGCCGCCGGGGGAATGCCGGGGCCTGAATCCTCATTGTTAAAAATCAAAGGCACTGAAATCTCACAGTCTATTCACGAGCTGCAACTGCAACTGGCTGCCTATTATGGCGGTGCTCTGCAGGGGGATCTGAGTAATCAGCAGCTGGGTCACGAGTTTGCCGCTGAGGCGCGCAAAAGTTATATGTATGGCCGCGCCGCGACTATTTACGGCGGCTCAAATGAAGTGCAGCGCAATGTGATTGCCAAGGCCGTGTTAGGCCTTTAGTAAGGCCTCTATAAAAAATATTGTTGGAGATGGGTTAGATGAATTTTGAGTTTTCCGAAGAACAGGTAATGATTAAAGACAGCGTTGCGCGCTTTGTCCGCGACGAGTATGACTTTGATACCAGACGTAAGATTATTGATTCAGAAGAGGGTATTAACCGTGACTTCTGGACAATGTTTGCCGAGTTGGGTTGGCTGTCGGTTCCCTTTGAGGAGCAGTACGGCGGTTTTGGTGGTTCCGTTGAAGATCTGGTTGCAGTAATGGAAGAGCTTGGCAAGGGGATTGTTGTTGAACCCTATGTCTCTACAGTGGTCATTTTTGGCGGTCTGCTCTCTGCGGCGACCAATGAAGAATTAAAGTCGACTTATATCCCGAAAATTATTGATGGTAGCTGTCTGGGTTCTTTTGCTTTTCTGGAGCCCCAGTCGCGTTTTGAAATTGCCGATATAGCCACTAGTGCGACAGTGGGTAAGGATGGTTACGCTATTAACGGTACCAAAACCGTGGTCTTTAATGGCGCTAGCGCCGATAGCCTTATTGTTGCTGCTCGCACCAGCGGTGGGCAGTTTGATCGCGACGGTATCAGCCTGTTTATGGTGGCTGCAGATGCGCCGGGCGTCAGCATTAATAGCTATAAAACTATGGATGGTCAGAGTGCTTCGACTATCAATTTTAATGATGTACTAGTTACTGAAAGTCAGCTGTTGGGTACTGCGGGTCAGGGTATGGAGATAGTCGATCAGGTAATGCCAAATATCCTTCTGGCACTGAGTGCCGAGGCATTGGGAATTATGGCTACCCTCAATGCGATTACTGTGGATTACACCAAAACTCGTCAACAGTTTGGTACGCCGATTAGTTCATTTCAGGCACTGCAGCACCGTATGGTGGATACCTTTATGGCCTGTGAGCAGACTAAATCGTTACTTTATCGCGGGCTTTGCGATGCCAATAAAGCGGCAGTTGATCCTTCAGTGGGAACTGCTGAGTTACTAAAATCAGTTCATGCTCTAAAGGCGACAGTGGCTAAATATGGCAAGCTGATCGGTGAAGAGGCGATTCAAATACACGGTGGTATTGGTATTACCGATGAGTTAAATATCGGTCATTATGTAAAGCGCCTGATGACCATTAATGTGACCTTTGGTGATGCAGATTTTCACCAGAAGAAATTTAATCAACTTAGCTACTCGAATTTCTAGCCCTGCTAATGATTAGTCTGCCGATAGGAATTTTAACCGTAGGAGGCTTTTTTCTTGCCCTGCTGTTATTTTATTATCTGCGGCCTGATCCGCTGGAAAAATACGATCTTCCGGCAGGGCAGTTGTTCCCCATACCCTCCGGCTCGAGCTCCGCTCTTAAGCTAATTGGTGAAAAAATCACTGTTGCTCACAGCGAAAATATTGGCCTGAGTTTAAAGCAGCGAATGCTGGCGATTCGTAAAAATATGGATAGTTTCTTTGCCGATGTGCCTATAGTCAGCGCTATTGCACCGGTTGATGCCGGTGGTGTTTCCGCCGAGTGGGTTATAGCGCCCGGTGCTGATAGCAATCGACGTCTGTTATATATCCATGGCGGCGGATTCTATGTTGGCAGTGCCAAAAGCCACCGAGTGATTACTAGTAAATTATCCGAGATAACCAACTGTGCTGTATTGGCTATTAATTACCGTTTAATGCCTGAACACCCTCGCAGGGCCGGTATTGAAGATTGTCGCAAAGCGTACAGCTGGTTACTCGAGAATGGGCCTCAGGGCAAGACACAGGCTTCGGCAGTTCTGGTTGCAGGTGATTCAGCCGGGGGCAATTTAACTCTGTCTCTTTTAGCCTGGTTGCGGGACACGGGGCGCAGATTACCCAATGCAGCTGTGGCCTTATCACCGGTCACCGATGCACGTATGCGCAGCCCGAGCATTAAGCGTAATTTGCATACTGATATTCTTCTTAAGCCTGTGGTTGTGGGGTTGCGCAAGATTCCCCGACCCTTAGTAGTCGCCAGCCAATGGATGTTTACCGGTCACGGTCCCAAAGACCCAGTGGTGTCCCCACTGCACGGCGATCTCTCAGGTCTACCGCCAATATTGGTGCAGGTTAGTGATAGTGAAATACTTCTGGATGATGGTCGTCGCTATGCGAATAAGGCGGTTGCCTCTGGAACCAATGCAGTTTTGCAGCGCTGGAAGAATGTTCCCCATGTCTGGCAGATATTCTATCCCGATCTCCCTGAGGCGCTTGAGGCGTTTGGAGAGATTGATGCATTTTTTAAGCGCTATTCTTAAGCATAAATATCAGGCGCGCCTTCCGGTGGGCTAGCAAAGCGACGATAGACCCATTGATATTGTTCTGGCGCTAACAGAATACTTTTTTCGATAGCTGCGTTTAATGCGGTCGCGGCGGCGATATTATCTTCCGTGTGCATTCCCTCTATCCTGTGGAAAATAATCTCAAATCCCTGTCCTTTGGGTTTGCGGATAATCGTTGAAAGCACTACTTCTGATTGATTGCTGTTCACTAGTGCCTGAGTTAATTTTCCGGTTAGAGCTGGCTGCCCAAAAAATGGCGCGTAAACACCGGCCTCCTTAGTAGGCAGATGATCTGACAGCACTGCTAGCACATTATTCTTACGCATGCCTTTTAAGGCCTGTCTGACGCCCTTAATGTTAGTGGAAAACATTTTTGTGCCGACACGGCTGCGCGCTTTAAAGATAATATTTTCAAGCCCGGGAGAGCTAATGGGTTTGTACATAGCCGCAAAGGGGTACTGTTGCGGCACATAAAAGTTAATTAATTCCCAGTTGCCCAGATGGGGTAAAACAATCACAACCCCGCGTTTTTGTTGATGGGCGGTTTCAAGGATTTCTGGATTTCTAACGCTAACCCGCTTGCAGAGATAGTTTGGATTTCCGAACCAGACATAGGCGGATTCCAAAAACCATTTGCCAGTTTCACTGGCATTCTCAAGTAATAGTTTTTCCCGTTCGGCCTCTGATTTTTCAGGAAAGCAGGCTTTAAGATTACAGCGGAGAATATGCGCACGCTTACGATTATATTTAATCAGCAATAAACCTAAGCGGCTGCCAATTGCCTGGGACCAACGCAGTGGAAGCAGACCAAAGGGTGCTACTAGGCTAGCAATAAAGAGAAATTTTAAGCTTTGCATGGATTAATAATCGTTTAGAATTTAATAAATGTTAAAAGTGGGTAGGCAATTTATGAGTAATGGTGTTTTTTTTTATGGGGTGCAGATTACACTATTTTCTATTCACACTCTACACTCTCTGCCAATTGCACACTTATGAGTCCTTGGATTTAATAGGGTATGCTAGAGCCTTTGGTGAACTCGCTAAAGGAAACACTCAATGAATGATAATAAAACACTATTGGGACACCCCCGTGGGTTGTTAATTTTATTCCTTACCGAGATGTGGGAGCGATTTTCCTACTACGGTATGCGTGGCCTGTTAATTGTCTATCTCACTCAGCACTTTCTGTTCTCCGATGAAAAATCCAGTTTAATCTACGGTGCCTATACTGCTCTGGTCTATGTGATGACTATTATTGGCGGCTCTCTGGCTGACCGTTATCTGGGGGCGAGAAAGGCGGTTACCTTTGGTGCTATTCTGCTGACGCTGGGCCATTTTGGTATGAGCTTTGAGGGCGAGGGTTCCAAACAGCTAATTTCCTATAATGACAGCCAGTATCAAATAAAGCTCGATGCCCGTGGCGGTGATGCCCGTCAGCAGATTATGACTGATCTTGGAATCTCCTATATCAGCTTTACTGAAACCCATATGGATATTGCCGAGCCTGAGTTAGTGGGTCTGCCTGCCAGTATTCCGCGGGATCAATTTTCTATCAGTGTTGAGCGCGAAGCGTTCTACCTAAATATTCTCTACCTATCACTAGCACTGTTAATTGCTGGGGTGGGTTTCCTCAAGGCCAATATCTCAACCATTGTTGGTTCTCTGTATGGCTTTGGTGATTCACGGCGCGACTCCGGGTTTACGATTTTCTATATGGGCATCAATATCGGCGCATTTCTGGCTTCGATCTTCTGTGGCTATTTGGGCATTGTCCACGGTTGGAAGTATGGCTTTGGTCTGGCGGGTGTTGGTATGTTGCTCGGTTTGGTTATCTTTCTCTCCTGCCAGAGTTGGCTGCAGGGCAAGGCCGAGCCGCCTTCAATGGAGAAACTTAAGGAAAAGGTATTTTTGTTTATCAATCTGGAGTGGTTCTGCTATCTGATTGGTTTGGGGATTATCGGTCTATCCATGTTGTTGGTAATGAATGAGGAGTTGGTTGGCGGCATTCTTGGGCCTCTGGGTATCCTGATGTTTGTGCTGCTGGTCAGCTATGCCTTTACCCAGCTTAAGGGCGATGAGCGCTCGCGAATGTTAGCGGCAATCTACTTTGTCTTGGCGCAGATTCCTTTCTGGGCACTCTTTGAGCAGGCCGGTTCCTCGTTAAATCTGTTAACGGTTCGTTTAGTGGATCGCGAGATTCTCGGTTGGTCGGTGCCCGGGCCTGTGTTTCAGTCCTTAAATGCCGGTTTTATATTTCTTTTTGCGCCTTTACTGGCCTGGCTGTGGATATGGCTGGCGAGGCGCAAGCTAAACCCCTCTACAGCGGTTAAGTTTGCACTGGGTGTGGCAATGGCCGGTCTCGGCTTTTTAGTGCTGGTGGCCGGTATGAAAGGTTCTGGTGCGGTGGGCTTAACGCCAGTGCTATTTATCTTTGCGATCTACTGGATTCATACCATGGGTGAGCTTCTGGTCTCGCCGGTAGGCTTATCTGTAGTTACCAAACTTGCCCCGGTGCGGGTTGTGGGTATGACTATGGGGGCCTGGTTCCTCTACTCAGGTCTCTCCAACTATCTGGCCGGCGTGATTGCGCGCACCACAGGGGCTGAAACTATCGGTGGGCAGATGACCAATATAGCCGCAGCCAAGGCCGGTTATATCGAGGTCTATACTCAGGTCGGTTATATCGCGCTGGGGTTGGCGTTGATTATGCTGTTATTGTCGCCGCTGGTGAGCAAGATGATGCGTGGTGCGGATTAATAGAATAACAGGGGGTGGCTAAGCTGCCCTTGACAGTATTTGGAGAGGTCGAGATTCTCGTCTTCCGGGCAGTAGGTATTCATATTTAGGCTTGGGCCCGAGAGCAGTGCCGCTGGGCCTAAGGTGCTGACAGTGCTGTGCACGCTGACAAACTTGTGCAGATCTCCATCGAGATTAATCTGTATACGAAAGCTCGACATAGGTTCGAGCACAGCCGCGCGCTGCCGCCAGTCACTGGGAACCTCACTGCGCTTGGCAAGGCGGTCACGCAGTTGTTTATCTCGGGGGTTGTTGCCAAACAGCGCTTTCTGTTCCAGAGACATCAAAATCACTGACAATGTATCTTCCCAGCCACTGACAAAGTTGCCGGCACCTTTGCGGCTAAATAGAAATTCATAGTTATTGGTCACCCGATCAAGAGTTGCTTTTTCGATGTTCTGACCAAACAGTCCAACCCAGCCGCGGTTGACCATTAAAATATCATTGGACTCATTGGCCAGCGTGGCCGGGTAGGGGTCTAGTGCCTTCAGCGATAAGGTCATCGCTTTGCGCAGCCACTTGAGCTCCGGTGCATGAAAGTCCAACTCTCCGGTGATCGGGACAAAGCCGGCGGCGATCAGCAGATGGTTGCTATCGCGCTGTCCCAACTCAAAGGCGCTGGTGATATCCACAACCATAGACTGACTAGGTCTGCTGCTGCCATTTTCCAGACGACTGATATGCCTGGGGGAGCTGTTGATTAGATCCGCAAGTTGTTCCTGGCTAAGGTTGTGCACGCCACGCCAAAATTTTAGGAAGCGACCGAAAGCAAAATTGGCATCTGAGATAGGCTTTTCAATTGGCTTGGGAGTAGTCATAGGCTCTTAAAGTAATCCCTGTGAGCTTCTTGTGAGGTTTATTTATATCTATATAAATGGCAACTCAGCTTATGGTAGTCATCTGCAGGGCTAATCACAATAGCCATCTGGCTGTCAGTGCCAAATGGATAAAGGGTTTTTGCCCCTGAGTTGAGGCTTTTGCGACCGGACATAGGATGTCATGGTTATTGCCTATACTGTTGGTCAGAATCAGCTTATTAATAGCTGATATTCCAGTGTATAAAAACTATAAATAGCAAGATTAGACAGGAGGGTGTTTTCCATGCCGCAACTTATAAAAAAAGAAGATATTGAACAGTATATTGGCCATACCTGTGAGCCAACTGCTTGGTTTGAGGTGACTCAGGATCAGGTTAACGTTTTTGCCGACTGTACTCTGGACCGCCAGTTTATCCATATAGATCCGGTCGCCGCTGCGCAGACGCCATTTGGTGGCACTATTGCTCACGGGTTTTTGACCCTGTCGATGCTGTCTTATTTTGCCGAGAGCTTTACTCTGGTGATTGAAGGTATTTATATGGGGGTTAACAAGGGTTTCGATAAGGTCCGTTTTGTGGCTCCAGTGCGTGTTGGCAGCAAGATTCGCTGTCATGCGACTATTCTCGATATCAGTGAAAAGCGCCCCGGTCAGTTTGACTTTAAGGTGGGTGTAAGCATTGAGATTGAGGGCGGTGAAAAGCCGGCTATGGTCGCCGAGTGGTTATCGGTTCAGATGGTTAACTAAGCGTTAGTTGAACCCGTCATCAATAAAGAATTCTAAATAGATCGAATTTAACGAGGTAAATAATGAGCATTAATTTTCAAGGGAAAGTAGCAATTGTCACCGGTGCCGGTAATGGACTGGGACGCTCTCATGCACTGGCGCTGGCAGAACGCGGCGCGAAGGTTGTGGTCAATGACCTCGGCGGTGCGCGCGATGGAACCGGTGCTTCGTCTGATGCGGCTATGGAAGTCGTCAACCTTATTCAAGCGGCTGGGGGTGAAGCCTTTGCCCACGGTGCCAATGTCGCCAATTTTGATGAGGTGGAGGATATGGTTACCCAGACCATGGATAAATGGGGTCGGGTAGATATTCTGATTAACAATGCAGGTATTTTGCGCGACAAATCATTTTCGAAAATGGATCTGGCAGATTTTAAGCTGGTCATGGATGTTCATCTGATGGGCTCGGTCAACTGCACTAAAGCGGTGTGGGACATTATGCGTGAGCAGAATTACGGTCGTATTGTGATGACCACTTCTTCCAGTGGTATGTATGGCAACTTTGGTCAGAGCAATTACGGTGCGGCGAAGATGGCGGTACTGGGCTTTATGAATACTCTGGTGCTTGAGGGCGGCAAGAATAATATTCATATTAATGCGCTGGCACCTACCGCAGGCACCCGTATGACCGAAGACCTTTTGCCACCAGCCGTGTTAGCCATGCTGACCCCAGAGTCGGTGACTGCCGGTGCGCTGGTTCTCTGTGATGAAAGTGCGCCAACCCGAACTATTCTCTGCGCTGGTGCTGGCGGTTATGCGACCTCCAGTATCTATGAGAGCGATGGCATCTTTGTCCCAGCGGAGAAACAAAATCCGGATGAGATCAAAGCCCAGTGGGATCAGCTGTCAGATATCTCAGATCATAAGGCTCTGGAATCAGGTTCCAAGCAAACTGAAAAGTTTTTGATGAAAGCGATGGCGGCCCTGCAGGGATAGCCAAGACCTGTCTGCTAAGACGCTAATAAATATTGATAAAGGATATTGTTATGAAAGAAGCCGTAATTGTTTCAGCTGCTCGCACGCCAATTGGACGAGCCTTTCGCGGTGCATTCAACGATCTTGAATCACCTTCAATGTGTTCGCACGCTATTAATGCGGCTGTTACTCGCGCTGGTGTTGATCCGGCGGAAATCGATGATTGTATTATCGGTGCTGCGATGCAGCAGGGGACTCAGACCATGAATCTGGGTCGTCAGGCGGCTATGGCGGCAGGCCTGCCAATTACGGTCTCTGGTATGACGGTTGACCGTCAGTGCTCTTCGGGTCTGATGGCTATTTCTATAGGCGCTAACAATATTACCAATGATGGTTCTCAGGTGATTGTGGCTGGTGGCTGTGAGTCTGTCAGTCTGATTCAAAATGAGCATTTTAATGCCCACCGTGTTGCTGATCCGCTGGCCATGAAACACGCGCCATTGATTCATATGCCGATGTTGGATACTGCTGAGACGGTTGCCAATCGCTACAGTATTTCCCGTGAAGCCCAGGATGAATATGCGGTAATGTCTCAGGCGCGCACCGCTGCTGCTCAGGAAGCAGGGTTGTTTGCCGATGAGGTTGTGCCGGTAATGGCGACTAAGTTGGTGACTAATCGTGAAACCGGTGAGGTGACGAAGGAAGAGGTGACTCTCACTAAGGATGAGGGCAATCGTCCCGGCACCAGTATTGAAAATCTAGCGGGCCTAAACTCGGTTCGCAATGGCGGTACTATTACTGCGGGTAATGCTTCGCAGTTGTCTGATGGTGCGGCGGCGGTGGTTTTGATGGATGGTACGCTGGCGTCGCAGCGTAATCTTGAGCCGTTGGGTGTCTATCGCGGTATGGCGGTTGCGGGTTGTGAGCCGGATGAGATGGGTATTGGTCCTGTATTCGCTATCCCAAAGCTGTTGCAGCGCAATGGTTTGACGATTGATGATATTGGCCTGTGGGAGTTGAATGAGGCTTTTGCGGTGCAGGTGCTTTACTGTCGCGATAAGTTGGGTATTCCTATGGAGCGTTTAAATGTGAATGGTGGTTCTATTTCGATTGGTCATCCCTTTGGTATGAGTGGCGCGCGGATGGTGATGCACGCATTGATGGAGGGTAAGCGCCGCGGTGAGAAGTATGTGGTTATTACTATGTGTGTTGGGGGTGGTATGGGGGCTGCTGGGTTATTTGAAGTTCTTTAGTGTTTTTTTTGGCTTTGGGTTTTGCTGGTTAATATAAAAATAAATAGCGGGCGGTATAACTATGATCTTAAAGATAATCGCTAAAAATCTTTTATTGCTAAGTTTGGTGGGTTTGTCTTTTTTGCTTGGTAGCTGTGATAAAGCTGCTGACGGTGATTCCGCTGAGTCTGCGGCCAGTGAATTTACTATTGCCAGTAATCAGAAATTTTCCGAAAGTCTCGATCTGGATAATCAGCAGGATTTTGAGGATGCGACTCGCGGGCTAGTGGCTTCTGCGCCAGCCGATATTATTACCAATAGCTATGGCCAAAAAGTCTGGGATGCCAGTGCCTATGATTTTATTCAGGGGGATGCGCCAGATACGGTAAACCCCAGTCTCTGGCGTCAGGCCAAACTCAATAATATCCGCGGGCTATTTGAGGTTGACGAGGGTATCTATCAGCTGCGCGGTTTTGATCTGGCCAATACCACATTGATCAAAGGGCAGAACGGCTGGATTGTTGTCGATCCGCTGACCACCCTTGAGACAACCAAATCGGCAATGGCCTTTGCCGAACAGCATCTGGGTGAGATAAATCTCTCAGCCGTAATCTTTACCCACAGTCATATAGATCATTTTGGTGGTGTGCTGTCGTTAATTGATGCTCAGCAGGCCGCGGAAAACAATATTCCAATTATTGCTCCCTCCGGTTTTATGCACGAAGCGGTCAGCGAGAATATAGTTGCCGGGCCGGCGATGATGCGCCGCGGTGCCTATATGATGGGCAATGGGTTAGAGCGTTCTGCCACAGGCCATGTGGATACCGGTTTGGGCAAACAGGTGATTTTCGGCAGTACCTCGATACTTCAGCCAACGCTGGTGATAGATCAGCCTCAGGTTGATTTAACCATCGATGGTGTCGACTTCGAGTTTTACAATATGCCCAACAGTGAAGCGCCGGCGGAGTTAACCTTTTACCTGCCTCAGCGCAAAGCATTTTGCGGTGCCGAGATACTCTCCCATGTTATGCACAATGTGCTGACATTGCGCGGCGCCAAGGTTCGCGATGCGCTGTTGTGGAGTGACTATATTGGTCAGTCTATTGATCGTTTAGACGATGTTGAGCTGTTCTTTAATAGCCATCACTGGCCAACCTGGGGTCATGAACGAATTATTACCCAGATGCAACAGCAGCAGGATATGTATAAGTTTATCCACGACCAGACTGTGCGTCTGGCCAATATAGGTTACACCCCTAGAGAGATTGCCGAGCGTCTAAAGCTGCCAAAAACACTGGCCGGTAATTTTCATATTCGCGGTTACTACGGCACCCTAAGTCACAATAGTAAGGCGGTGTATCAGCACTATTTTGGTTGGTATGACGGCAATCCGACGCATTTAAATCCACTTCCTCCAGAGCAGTCTTCCCTGCGCTATGTGGAGTTTATGGGCGGTTCTGAGGCTCTGCTTGAAAAGGCTGCGGCCTACCAGGCTAAAGGGGAATATCGCTGGGTGGGTGAAGTGCTCAACCATCTGGTGTTTGCCGAGCCGGATAATATCGCCGCTCGTGAAATGCTTGCCGAGGCCTACCGTCAGATGGCCTATCAGGCGGAGTCCGGGCCCTGGCGAGATATCTATTTATCCGCAGCCTTGGAG
>Ga0209833_1001976_pt1 | contig 12882 bp, 7 predicted proteins | sample COGITO_mtgs_1105_3_FD_184797 | JGI IMG/M metagenome (GOLD analysis project Ga0209833, IMG submission 184797) | Pelagic marine microbial communities from North Sea - COGITO_mtgs_110506 (SPAdes) (version 2) | ecosystem: Environmental > Aquatic > Marine > Epipelagic ... | reverse complement strand
TGAGACCAACTTTGGCAAGCGCGGGCTCGGGGTTCGCGTCATCCCCGATAACGGTTTCCTCGATTATGACACCTGGGCAACCAACCATGGGATTAATCGGGCAACGCCTCAGTCCGATCCGCTCGGCGATTCCAATAACGATGGAGTCGTCAATGCGATGGAATATCTCTTTGGCCCCAACAACGGCGACGGTTCCTTCCCGGGTCAGCAACAACATCGATTCGTCAATGAAAACGGTCAAACCTACTACGAGTTGAGCTATATCCGCCCTGCTTTTGTCGACGCGAACTACACCATCTACTACAGCCGAAATCTCGAAAACTGGTATGGAACTTCAATGGACATCGTCGACATTTCCGATACCGGAACGGGCCAGGGCCTGGAGCGGGTTACCATGCGCTCCACCTATTCCGTGCCCAAAGCCCCGATTTCCGATGATGTCGTCGTAACGCCTCCAGATCCGATTTTTTATCGTGTCCGGGGCTACCTGAATGTGGATCGCTTTGACATCGGCTTGCTCCCTGAAGACCCCATCAACAATGGTGGAAGCAGTTTGAAAAATCTAAAAGATCAACTCGGTGATAAGATCAGCTATACCGTCGAGCCCGGCAGAATTCTCTACTTCAACATCAATGGCGATAGAAACGCTTCGGCCTACGGCGGAACTGCATCCAATGGCGTCGATCGCAATTACATCTACGAGGATCGTTCAGAAGTGCGCGGCGCCGTCGTCCATGCAGGTCTTTTCCGTAACGGAGAACATGGCATCGTCAAGGTCACGATTGTGGAAACCCCTCAAGAAGGCTTCATCGGCTCAACTCAAAACCATAATACTAGCAACCAGATAACCAGTAATAGTTCTACCAACACAAGTGCACCCTATAGCTACAAAGTGGAACGAGTGGATTGAGTCATCGACAATCAACGATTAATGGTTTCATGATTAATATCTATGAAACTAGGACTGTGTACCCTCGCCTTTCGAAACGACGATGTTCGTGAGGTCATTCGCAATGCCGCCAACATCGGATTCGATCAGGTTGAAATTTTTTGGAAACAGCTGGAAAACAAATCCGATGCCGAACTCGATGAAATTCGCTCAATTGCCCAAAATTCAGGTATCGAGATCTCGGGCATCGCCCCCTACTTCTGGCTAACCAATCCAGAGCTCTGGAAGGAATCCATGGAGATCGCCGAACGTTCCAGCCAGGCCGCTCTTCGCATCGGGGCTTCGATGATCCGAACCTTTACCGACGCTGGCCCCACCGGGATCGGCAGCGATGTTGCAACTCAAGCCCATTGGGAAATCGCCGTCGAGTCGCTCAAAACAATCACCGCCAATGCTCCCGAATTAATCTTCGCCGTTGAAACCCACGAAAAGACGTTGGCCGATACTCCGGCCTCCTGTGAGCGGCTCCTCCAAGCAGTTGACGCACCTAATTTAAAGGTCATCTTTCAGGCCTTTGGCAAAGATTCTCCCGTCGAAGATTTTCTTCGCTTGGAGAAACATGTTCGTCAGGTTCACCTCAATCCCCATATCGGCCCCCACTCTCATGCCGACTTGGAGCAGTGCGGGATCGATTACGCGGCCCTCCTCCGAACCCTCGCCGAGCACAATTATCCTTATTCCTATGCCGTTGAATTCTGCGTTCCCGCCGAAGCCTCTTGGGAACGCGTCGAAAAGGCCTTTCACTGGTGCCGGGCTCTGACTCAAAAATAACGTCTCGGCCTCAAATTAAATCTCATACCAAATCTAAAAAACCATGATATTTTAGAAGTGGGATCACTCGCCCACAACCAGTTGTGCTTCATTCACTTCGAGGACAAACACATCGTCTGAATCAAGCCCCCAGATCGCCAACATCTCACTAAGATCAAAACTCAAGCTATCACTCACATTTGCTTCACAGGTATCTCCATGCCCGTTGTGCACCAAATGGAGGGTAACCATCGGCGGATTCGACTCCTTGATCCAATACTCGGCAAATGCATAAAAATCATGCTCCTCACAACCACCACTGTATTGAACACTTAATTCCAGTGTCCCTTCGCTTAAAACAATCCCTGTCACCGAAATGGCATCACTCGGCGGAACCGTGCAACCATAATCACAAAGAGGAACCACTTCTCCACCATAAGCACGAACGAGATCATCATAGCGATCATAACGCCCTGTTCCATAAAACGACCCATAAACCCATCCGCCATAGCCCGAATGATGCCAGAACCATCCCAGTTCTTTCCGGTAGAACCATCCCGCTGACTCACCCGGATTCGCCGCATACAACCAATGGGGAAACTCATAGCAGTAGATCCATGGGAGATACGAAATATTAATCCATCCAAAAGTTGGATAATCAACGGGACCCGGAATAATGATCGGATCCCAAGGGATTGCACCGTCCTCCGAGGCCTTCATCATTGGACTACAGAGGATAATGAACAGAAGAATACCATAGTTTTTCAGGCGGAGAATAGAGCTCATAACTATTCTATTCGCAGAAAACCAGCCAATGGATGCAACTATCTCGATTCAACCGACCGATTCACTCGAACTCCCGTTTCCGTAATCTGCACTCGATCCTTACCCCCATTCGGTAATTGCACTTCAACTTCGCTTTCATTGATAATTTCCAACTCAACCTCCGCCAGATCCCCCGATTTTTGCGTCGGATATAAAACCGAATAAATCGTGATATCATTGCCGTAGTTTAAAATATCACTGCGAAAGTGAAACTGATCCACATTCGGAGCCGTCATCCAAGGCCGCTCGGCCACTCCTTTTGGATCCACATAATCCGAATCCACGGGAACCTCAAAACCACTCCAGGTTTGCATCCTGAATTTATTGTCAATCGGTTTCAGGACAACCCCAAGGTGCACATCCGCACTCGAAACCTGAACGCGCCCCAGCTCCGTATTATAAATAATCGGACGCTCCGCATGTAGCAGCCAACTCACATTGAAGGGCTTATTGCCTTTTACCCGATCCCGGATCACAAAATAGCGATGATCCACCATGACAATGTCTCGCTGCACACTTTCAATCCGGATCAATGGCTGTAGTATTTGGTAGGCTTCTTTCGCTTCACCCCGAGCCCACGCATAGCCGTCACCTTCTTCAAATCCAGTGATCGCCCCCCGCGCTGCTTTGTTTTGAACATCCTGCCCCCGCATATCAATCAAGAGTCCGTTCTTCGACTTCGTTTGCCGGGTATAATATTTGTGATGTTGCGATCGATGATATTCCCGATAACCACTGTTAATCGCCAAATTCGCTCCGTAGGCATTCAAAATAAATGCATTCTGGTCTCCGTGACTATGACTGAATGAGCCGTAAGGACTCGATTTAAAGGAAAGCTGAATGTCCTTCTCCGGTTCGCCTAAATTAGAGTGAAATGAGACCCACCCCACATCTTCAAAATGGCGCACGCCTGGTAAATCAGAAAGTGGCTTTCGCTCCGGTTCAGGAACCAGCGACGCCAAGAAATCACGGATCAAATATTCCGTATAATTCGGGTAGCCGCGCCAAATTTCGTTTAATCCATAATCCAAGGGGCGATCCCGCATATCACTGTACAAATCCGTGTAACTGAGCAAATAACCGTCGTGCAAAACTTTACTCAAATGACGCAAAAAATGCCATACACTGGGCTCCATATTAAACTTCCCAGCATTCGACAAATCGCCAAAGGAGGTCGCGTAGTAGGGCTGCACAAAATAGACCTGAAAATAACCTGTGTTCTTCCAAAAGGGCGTGCTGTAAGCCAGAGGATCTCCAATTAACTTCAAGGCATCTTGAAACACCGCATGCTCATAAACCCCACGCCAATAGGCCGGCCCTTCGGCCCACCCACCATCATCCCCGCCCCAGGGGGTAAAGACATCGCGATACCAATCATAGGCAAAGGCAAACCATTCCTTCGCTTCCGGAAGATCATCCCACAAGGCTAATCCCGAAACTCCCGTCATCGCCATAAAACGAACCGGATGACTCGAGGGCTCGGCCTCAACCGAGTTGCGCTTCACTTCCTTGATCCCACTCTCTTTAATCCAAGCCACCGAGCGACGGCCTCTCCGCGCAAAATCAGCCAAAATCGTTGCGCGTTCTGCCGCCGTAAAGCTGTCTCGAATCTGATCGTAAACCCCCGGCAGTTTTCGCCAAAGCCTGAAGTGCGCCTCATCGTTATAATAAATATCGGTAGACCCATCCGCGTCCCAATTCGCGACCGCTAAGAGAACCGCTTTCGCCTTATTTAAATAAACTTCTTCTTCCGTTAAAATCCATAAAAGCGTCGCCGCTTCCGCCACCGTCGAAATCTGGTTACAGGTATCTTGCAAGCCTCGCCACAATTTCACTTTGTCCCCGGTTCGCTTCCGTGGATCAGGATCTCCGTATTTTGACGGCTGCGATGGAACTTCATAGGAAGCCCAGTAGGCATCAAAGTCTTCCTTCAAGCGCTCCGCATAAATTTGCCCATCCCCTTCGCTGCAATAAGCCCGATACTCCGCTTTCTGCCCAGCTAGTATCCACGTGCGCGGCCCCACTTCAGGCACATATTCACGATAATCACTCGCACAAAGCGACATTCCCCATGAAAATAAGCCTAGCAAAATAATCTTATACTTCATCACAATCTATAATAGAGGGTAAAAAGGGATGCTCAAGCCTCCACTCCCCAAACTGGGGATGACTTAATGCCCATGCACCCGCATTGCCTGAAATCACTTCCCAAGGCTCACTCAAGGGCGCGCTTTCTTTGGTCGCACCAATAATCGAGACCAGATACCCATCCTCAAAGGCAGCAACGGTCGATGCGGCAACAGGAGTACGATGATAACGCGCCCCCAAATGCTTTCGTTCATCCGCTGGACTTCGGCTACCCACGATCGATAACGCCGTGCCTCCCCTCAACAATTGCATCGAAACTTTCTTTTCATCAAGCGATGCCAGGACCAATTTATCATGCACCGTCTCTTCCACCTCATCTGTTTCATTCATGCCAACCGGTAACGCATACCCTCCCATCATGAAGTGGCTTTCCTGATACGTTCGATAATGATGCACTTGAATAATCCAAGGCCCTTTCCAGCTCACATAGCTTTCCACTGAAATGTTCGCCTGCAGTTCCCGATCTCCCAAATCATAACTGCAGAGATAGTGATGATCACTGACCTCCAAGGGAACCGTGTAATGTCGACCAAAGCAACGTCCGTCCCTCGGATCCCTGAAGGTTAAACCCAAGTCTGGCGAATACTGATCCTTATTCCCAATCGTAAACCCGAATGTCGTTCGATACGCTAATTTTCCCCACTTAAACGCCCCAAATTTATCCCGATTCCCCGCACAGATTTCAGATCCTGCATTGAGAATTTCAACATCTCCTTCTACACTTCGAAAAACAATCCCAGCCGCCTCGACAACATGCGCAAAATCATCGCCTTCCGATAGCAAGCTTTGTTCCGAATCCGTCCAGAATTCATCTTCCGCCGGAATCAATAAGGCCGTAAAAGCTTTCGCACACCAATAAACCGAACCCGCACAACTATAAGGCTCCGCAAGTTCCGGAAATTCATCCGTCCAACCAATCCCTATAGCCCCTTGTTCCTGCCGAATGTCTTTGCTTAAAAAGAACTCCAGATTTCGGGTACACAATCGTCGACTGCGGCCTCCGTCCAACGGATTGGTCCCAATTAATTGAGCCGATAAAAAAGGGGCAATCGCATTGAAGCGATAGGTGATCGAGCGGCCAAAAGGTGGATGCTCTCCATGCGCCGAAAAACTATGTTGATACGAATCCAAAAACGCCCGATTCCAATTCTTCCAGCGATCCACCCGCGCAAGGTCACGGTGCCCGTAGAGAAAAATCCACATCGGCGCATAAAAATGAAAGGCATACGCGTTGTAATGATCGTAACTTTGATTCATCCCATCCATGAACCAACCTTGCCCTCGATACATCAATTCCATCTCATCCATCCAATGAGCAATCGATTGACGATCCGTTGACTGACTCATCCCGATACTCTCTAGGAATTCGAGACAGAATACCCCAAAAAAGAAGTGGTTATTCCAATGATGACCTGTTCCCCTATTTGATGCAATCCACCAGCCGATCTGCTTCTTATCCTCCCCAGACAAAGGCTCCCAAAGCCATTCCTTCGCAATCTCAAGCGCAATCACGAGCAATCCCATTTCCACTCCGTTTTGGTGGTAATTGGCATTGGGACCCCAGTAGCTTTTTTGATTACTCGGGTCACTCCCTTGAACCAAGGCCTCACGAAACCACTTTGCGGTTTGATCTGCACGCGCAACCATTGCTTCATCCTGATGCTGCGACAAACTGGCCAACCAGTAAGCAGCGAGCAAACAAGGACGGGCAAACGCTTCCAAGCGATCCGCATTCGCATCATGGTCACTGGCGGCACCTGACAAGGGAATCTCCGATTCCCCTTCCTGCATCAGGACTTCCAATGGCTTCAGCAAATCCCCCGCATGCTTCTGCCAGCGCAAATAGTCGTTCGATACATTCATTTTTTATTTGAAATAAATTCTTAGGTCGACCGAGCGTAAACTTGAGCGGATACCGTCGCTTCCAGAGTTTCCCCCGCACCATAGCGCTTTAGATTACTCAAAGCCAATCGTCCGGAATCCTGTCTCCGGTCTGTTGTTGGACCGCCTAGATGAGGCAGTAGAACGATATTCTTCATTCCCCGAAATGGAGAATCTTTCGGCAAGGGCTCAATTCCATAAACATCCAACCCAACTTGGATCTGTCCTTCCGACGCAACTCGAGCTAGAGCCGCTTCATCAACAACCGCCCCCCGCCCAATATTAATAAACGCCCCCCCTACTGGAATCGATCGGAGCAATGCCTCCGTGACGATTCCTTCATTTTGAGGAGTCAACGCAGCCAACTCAAAGATAACATCATTCTCACTGAATAAAGCCTCCAGCGTATAACTTCTTTTCACATCAAATTCTTCCAATAATCCATCGGGCACACTCGGAGAGTAAGCTTCAATTTTCACATCAAAAGGCTTTAACAAAATCGCAAGTGCCTGAGAAATCGCACCAAAACCATGAATACCCACCCGCCGTTCAAAAAGTGATCCGGATACCGTTTCCGGCGTCTTCCATTCCCCTTCCAGATGCATTCCCAATTGCCAATAAGCCGTTTTTCTCAACGCAGCAATCGCAAGCATTAATCCACACTCAGCCACCACACGACTGATCACATTGCCCCAATTCGAAACAATCAGCCCTTTTTCTAAAATGCTTTCCGTTACCAACTTCCGAATGGATCCAGCAAGATAACAGACATATTTGAGCTTACCACCTGTCAGCACATCAAAATGCGCAGGTATCGCATGACACTTCCACGCGGCCACAATAACATTCGGTTGGAAAGAAGCTAAAGTTGCTTCCCATTGAGCAACACTCATCTCTTCGGGATTAACGATTAGATATTCGTCACTCAACCCAATGGCCTCTTCACGCATCGCTCCTGGAAAAAACGTTTTCCACTCAACCGCATTCAATGCATATATAATTCGATTTGACGTATTCATTTGATTTCAGAATCAAGATTTTCGGGTGAAATGTACTTTTATTTTGATACAGCGAATACGAAGGGCGTAGTGCCGGGGGAAATCCAATCCCCCGACACACCCTGTGTAACACTCCCTAACATACTATTGCTGAAAAGGGTCTGATAATTAACAGTTAACGGTCGGTTTTACCGATTTACTTTTTCATGTAAATCCAAGCACCTGCCGCATCCTTATCACTCGTTCCGAAGTAGGCCCAACCTGCTGTCGAATAAAGGTAAACCCAAGGGTATTTAGCCGCATTGACCCAGACCAACCAGTTCCCAGTATCCACGTCACCTGCCGCAGTCATATCATAATTACCCAATGCCCCGGGGCCTTTTGAAGCTCCTCCAAAGTTGGGCTTCGTGATATTTTCACCGGAAATATCGTAAGCAATATTATCAAAATAACTAGGATCTTTACCTTTTTCACTTGTCGTGTTTCCACGAGTCAATGCGATGAGAAATTTATCAACCGTTTGCGTTGAGATAGGATCAACCCGGAATAACCAAGCCGTCGTTGACGAGGGCATTTTCGTTGGACTTGTCCAAATACCACCTTGGACATAGGTCTCATAATACCCGAGATAATAATCAACAACAATCCAGATGGAATAAGGCACATCCGCATCAAGCTTTCCCATTAATTCATAGTTACTTCCATTCCGGCCTTCAAATTGATCCGTTGCAGAATCAATCCGCTGCATTGCATTATAAGAATTATAACGCGTTGTCAGTACTTCATCACTATCCACATTGGACAATCCCCAAACGACATCAGAAACCGCCTTATGGCCTTCAATTAAAGGTTCCGTAATCTCCATATAAAAAGTCACAAAACCTTCACGCGCGATTGAGGCCTCCTTAAGATCAACCCCCAAGTCAACAAAGGTCCATAGATTCGAGGTTGCTTCCAATAAATCACCGGGAAACACAACTAGCTTACCGTCGATAACATCCGAATGCGCATTTGATCCCGCCTGATTTTGTAGGTCGGTTACAATACTAAGGGCACTCTGATCATCAAAGGTCGAGACGATGGTCCAATCCGCTGAAGATTCGAAGGCAAATCCCATAAGGGACGCAATACATAGGGTTTTTAATTTAGATTTCATAATGGAGTTTATTTAGGTTTAAGTTTTTATGATTAGAATGATGCCGACAGCCCGATTCTATAGGTTGTTGGTGAATAAAATTTCTCTGTTCGTTTCGTAATGGATTCACCGGTAATGGGATTTGGAATACCAAGGGTTGTGGTCGTAACCTCATAGGTTTCATTAAGCACATTACTTGCATTAAAGGAGAGGCGCATCCCCACATTCCCCCAGTCCCAGAGATAAGAAAAGCCCAGATCAAGAGTAAACCGATCAGCCACTTCAGGCGTTACCGTCAAATCATTTAATGGACTGACCGATCTAAAAGCGACGCTTGTAGCCGAAGGTCCAACATACTTCATGCCGGCCGTAAGGCTCAACCGTTCGAGCCATTCCGGACCACTCTTATCGAACGTATATTTACCCCAAAATGTAAATTCATCTTCAGGGTTGAAATTCAAACTCACCCCACTTAACAACCCTTCATAGTCCGTAGCACGGGCACTATTCGTTTCGTTGATAAAGTTGCCACGCTTGTCCACAAAAACGAGGATTTGGCCAGCTTCATGACGCGCCACAAATTCATCGTTTCCAATCGTATTATCGACTTCAGCTTCAGGAATAAACTCGATCGCCGATTCCGCTATCGTCGCTGCCGATAATACATCTCCTCCCGCACCGGAAAGAGCCGCGCTGTAGATATCCGCATCGATCCAAGCAACCTGAATGCCCGCAGAATTCCATCCGAACTCACGGTGCAACATGGTAAACGGGGGGATGAAGGAAACATCTCCGCCCGTAATACTTTCCCATTCAGTGAAATCAAAACTGTTTTCGGCTTCACGTTCAGTGTGCGTGTAACCCAAGACAAACTGCAGGTTCGGTAATGGACTGTAGAAAAGCTCCATTTCAAATCCATTAATGTTCTCATCAAAAGTAACGAGAGCTCCTTGTGATTGATCAAAGGATACATTGTTATTCCCCTGAGGAATGCCTCCGCTATCCAGTCGACGATACCGAACCGGATGCAAACGATCCAATAGCTCATATTTCTCTTTATCGAGCTCACGATCCATAAAAGCGGCATACAGAATAGCCAAATTAGAAACACCTTTAGTTATGTACGTATCACTTGCCGGATCATAAACTGTTAATTGATGCAAATCATCGAATCCATCCGCAGAAAATGCACCGTAATTGATCGTTTCCTCTCCCGAGAAAGGTTGCACCGGAAAATAATCAACTCCAAACGAGGATATCGTCGCCTCTTTAATCTCTTTTCTCTTCTTGAGCGCTAACCCAATATTCGGTTCGTTCGGATCCAAATAGTTTTGATACAATTGATCGCCCTCCCGACCAAAATCAAGCACCGCAGGATCCACGTTGAAAACATCGGAAAGAAACTGCTTAAAGTAGGTCTCCTCCACCATATAAATAGAGGGCGAACTAGGATCAAAGGTCGAAGGTGTCCAATCCCCAGAACGCTTTGAACTCAATTGCGCATCGGCCCATTTTGCCGCCGCCGGAGCGATCCCCACATCCCAGATCGCATTTTTGCGCTCAATTTGAAATAGGGCTAAACTCCCCGAGAGTTTCCCTTCAAAAAGATCAAACTTAATCCCGATTTCCTTATTAAAAGTTTCTTCCGCAGGAATAATTTCTCCTGCCCCATCACGCAATGCCGTATTCGGGCTAATCCCTTGTGCCGCAACACCGTAAATCGTAAAGTTATCGTTGATATTGTAACTGAGACCTATCGTTCCCGTGGTAACCTCAACGTCCTCTTTAAAAATCTGGAACTCACTGCCTTCAACAAATCCATAGCTTTCATCGGGAGCCCCCCCTCGATTTGCATAGCCAAAATAACCTTCGTTACCACTCTCGATCGCATCCCGATAATAAATCGCAATGTACGTTTCTTGCGATGTTAAATTAGCTAATTCGTTTATATATTCATCGGTCATCCGAAGAATGGGATCACTCCCCGTTAAGTGAGTTAACGCTCTTGCCGTAGCCAGCGCCTGAGCATCGACTGCATCGTCAGCTTTGCTACGCAACAGCTCGTCCGTAATGTCTGCCCGCTTATACGTCGCTTGAGTCGCATTATACTGATCATGCCTCAATCCCATGATCACTTCGAGTTTATCTTCAAAAAACTTACCATGATACACTCCATAATATCCTTCTTGAGTGATTTTTTGGTTCAAAAAGGCATCCCCCCCTCGAACCACATTATGCCCCGCTACTCCGTCATTTCTTCCGTCTAAATACAGGGGATCGAAATTAGCAATCGATCGATAGTAAAGCCCATCCTCATTGTATTGAAGCGCACTTCCACCTTTGCTATTTGCCTTCGCATTCCCCGCGTTCAAATTTCCATCCGGAAAATCAATGTCGTCGTGTAAATAGGAAAAACCAGCTAAGAAGGTATGCGTCGTATTTCTCCCGAAAATGTCGGCTTCAAACGTATAGGTTGCCCGAAGTCGATACTGCTCCGATTGCGATTTTACCATATTCCGTTCCCACCAATATTCCGTTAATTTAACATCATCAGTTACTCCCGGTAGGATATAATCCTCGTCAGTGCCGCCATGCACACTGGAATCGACACGCCTCGATGCATTGACCAAATCCTTCACCGATTGCTGCATCTGACGTCCATAGACACCCCCTGACAAGAAGATGTCCTGAAGCTGATCATCCGTATTAATCGTCGAATAAAAAATCGAGGGCACTGTTGTACTCGTATTTCGGAATTTAAGATTCAACTCTTCTGTATCTTGCTTTGAGATGAAGGCTCCCGCATTAATGGTCAGACCTTCCACGGGCGTCAGCGTCATATCTGCCAGAAAGTTCTGCTCGTCCCTCTCCGCAAACGTATCCGGCCCCGTTATCCGATAACTATCCGGAAGATCACCTCCCGCAAACGCCGTATCCGATAATTTAAACCCCGGTAACTTTCGCGACTCATTATTATCATTGATCGTATTATACTCGAAATTATAACCCGTTGGCTCTAAGGACCTCAACCCTTCAATCGTTCCTTCATGACGCGCCCAGTTGTAGGCCTCATCATATTCATTCCGAAATTCAGTGTCATTAGCACTACTGATTTGATCATATATCCAAGTGGAACCAATCCCGTCATACCGTGTATATCCATCCTGATATTCCAGAAAGATATTCAATGCCTTCACTGGAGTGTAGTCTAGTTGCGCCACCCAATACTGTGTCTCTTTCTCCGAAAAATCAGTCCACCCTCCTTTCTCCTCATACGAACCAGCCAAGCGCCAATTCAATTCGCCCGGAATAATCTCCGAATTCACCGGACCCGTAAAATCAAAGGTAGAACGGAAATAATCATAACTCCCCAGCTTAAGCCCCAATTCATATCGCGGCTCAGAGAGCGGCTTTTCCGGAATTACGTTCACAATACCACTCAATACCCCGACCCCATAGAGCAATGAATTCGGACCTTTAACGACCTCAATCCGCTCAATATTCGCCGTATCCAAGAGCCCACCCAAGGCAATCGCCGAATTCGGCGTGACCACAAGCCCCCCATATCGAAAACCCATTCGGTTTTGATACGGCGTTGGAAGACCTCGAATATGAACGACATTCGCAAATCGGGAACTACTACCTGCCGACGAAATCGACTTGTCTCCACTCCCGCCCCCTCGGGTCGCACCCACCGAGCTTGATGCTTGATTGTCACTCGTAAAAACCCCTGCCGAATAAGCCAGCGACTCCTCCAAGTCACCCGCTCCCAAATCCTTGATAAAATCCTGGTTAATGACTTGAATCGACATCGGCAAATCCTTGATCGCCATGTTCAAACTCGTGCCGGATGTCGAATTCGTCGACAAGTAGCCATTATCAGCATCCGTTGTCACTTCAAATGGAGATAATTCATAAGCATCCAATGAATCCTCCTCCTGAGCCCCCAGCGTTAATCCCAAATAAGAATTAAATCCAACCGCAGTTGTTAATAAAAATAAACTATAATACCGTCTGGCTGAAGATTTCAACATGTGGAAATGGGGTTGGAGTTAAGCGATCAGCCCACGTATCGGCCTGATAGCTCATAAATTCCCACGCAATTGCAATGACGTCAAGTTATATTTATAAATATAAATTACTATTTCTAATTATTTAACCCAACGAATCGTGATTATCTTCACCTGAGCGATCAT
>Ga0209833_1001941_pt1 | contig 13018 bp, 10 predicted proteins | sample COGITO_mtgs_1105_3_FD_184797 | JGI IMG/M metagenome (GOLD analysis project Ga0209833, IMG submission 184797) | Pelagic marine microbial communities from North Sea - COGITO_mtgs_110506 (SPAdes) (version 2) | ecosystem: Environmental > Aquatic > Marine > Epipelagic ... | reverse complement strand
CTAAGTAAGAGACGTTGAGGGCGTTGTCTTCGATGAAGGCACGGCGGGAGGGGACGTCTTCACCCATCAGCATGGAGAAGATGCCATCGGCGACTGCGGCGTCGGCGATGCTTACCTTGAGCAAATTACGTGTCTTCGGGTCCATTGTGGTTTCGAATAGCTGCTTCGGGTTCATTTCTCCGAGCCCTTTGTATCGTTGGATACTAAGGCCGCGGCGACCGATAGTGCGGATGTTTTCGATCAGCTCGATGATGGAGTTCAGCTCGATGATGTTCTCCTTCTTTTCGTCGCCCTTGTTTTCGATCAACTGGTAGCGCGCTTCATCACTCTTACTGAATGTGTTTACGTCCATGCCAGCATCTGCAAGCTCGCGAAGCAACTTCGTCATCTCCGTGGATTCGTAGATTTCGTGAAGTGATACACGTTGCTGCACTGTGACGCCTGCGTCGTTCTCAACCTCGCGGTTGAGGGTGTCGCTGGCGTCGGCATCGGCGAGACCGAATTCTAGGTGGAAGGCAGAGCGCTCGTCGTCGTTACGCAGGTAGCGGAATTCTTCGACGTTTCCTGTGCGGATGCGAGCGATATAGCGTGGTAGTTCTTGGGTCTCTTTATGATGCTGATCGAGATACGTCGCGAAGTCGCAACCGTAACGAGTGACGCCGCGACCGACGACTTCCATGCGGGACAATATCTGGACGATTTGTTCGATCGTTTCGCTGTCGAGATCCTTGTTGTCGCGTAGGCGGATGAGATGGACATCCTCAGTGCCGAGTTCGAGTAGGATGCGGTTGAGCTGTGCATCGTTGTCGATGTATTGTTCGCGGCGTTTGCGCTTGATTTTGTAGAGTGGCGGTTGCGCGATGTAAACGTATCCCGATTCGATCAGACCGCGCATTTGGCGGAAGATGAAGGTGAGGAGCAGGGTGAGAATGTGAGCGCCGTCGACGTCCGCATCGGTCATCAAGATGATCTTATGGTAACGAGCTTTCGAGGCATCGAATGCGCCGGGGCCTTCGTGATCGCCGATGCCAGTGCCCATTGCAGTGATGAGGCTGCGGATTTCGTTATTGTTGAGCACCTTATCGAGGCGGGCTTTCTCAACGTTGAGTAGCTTACCACGGATTGGGAGAATCGCTTGTGTTGCGCGATCGCGACCTTGTTTGGCGGAACCACCCGCGGAGTCGCCTTCGACAATATAAATCTCGGAGTTGGCTGGGTCCTTAGAGGAACAGTCGGCCAGCTTGCCTGGAAGTCCGCCACCTGACAGTGCGCCTTTACGGACAGTTTCGCGAGCTTTGCGAGCCGCCTCACGAGCGCGTGCTGCGTGGAGTGACTTTTCAATTAGGGCTTTGGCGACTTGTGGATTGGTCTCAAAGTAATACTTGAGCTGCTCACCTGTGATTTTCTGGACGATGCCATCGACTTCGCCATTGGAGAGCTTGGTCTTGGTCTGGCCTTCGAAGCGTGGTTCTGGGACTTTAACCGAAACAATCGCAGTCAAACCTTCACGAGTGTCGTCGCCGCTAAGGCTTGGATCTTTCTCCTTAATCAGGTTGTTCTGCTTCGCGTAAGAGTTGATCACACGAGTCAGTGCCGTGCGGAAACCTGAGAGGTGCGTGCCACCTTCGATATTGTGAATCGAATTGGCGTAGGCGTAAATCTGGTCGCTGTAACTGTCGTTATATTGCAGCGCGATATCGACGACGATGTTGGCGTCGAGGTCAGGGTTTGGCGTTGGCGCTTCGCCGTGGAAGCTTATCGGATCTGCGTGAACGACGTTTTTGTTCTCATTGAGGAATGAGACGTATTCGGAGATGCCATCTTTGAAGATGAATGCCGTGGTCTTGTTGACGCGCTCGTCGACGAATGTGATGTGAATACCAGGATTCAGGAAGGCGAGTTCACGCAGGCGCTTGCCGAGTAGTTCGGCTTTGAAGTCGCGGGTGGTTTCGAAAATTTCCGGATCGGGAGAAAATGCGATACGTGTGCCGTTACGCTTGGTATCGCCGATGATTTTCATCTTCTCGGTCGTCTTGCCACGCGAGAATTCCATCTTGTGAACCTTGCCATCGCGACGGACTTCGACTTCGAACCATTCGGAGACCGCATTGACGCACTTCGCGCCGACCCCGTGGAGGCCGCCGGATACCTGATAGGCGCCTTTACCGAATTTACCACCCGCGTGCAGGTTGGTCATCACCAGCTCGAGGGAAGGGATGTTATACTTCGGGTGAATGTCGACTGGGATGCCGCGACCATCGTCCTCAACGGAGCAGGAGCCGTCGTTGTGGATGCTGACGGTGATCTGCGAGCAGTAACCGGCGAGGGCTTCATCGATCGAGTTATCGACGATTTCAAAGACACAGTGGTGGAGGCCACGTTCGTTAGTGTCGCCGATATACATATCGGGGCGTTTACGGACACCTTCAAGTCCCTCCAGCTTCTGGATTTTGGAAGAGTCATAGACGTCCTTAGGGGCGTCGTTGGCGACATCTTTTCGAGGCTTTTTAGGCTGTAAATCTTCAGGCTTTTCTTGTTCTGACATAAGCCCTTATTTATGCTCTCGAAATAGTGCTCTGACCACAAAAAAGTGACTTTTTAGTGGTTTTTTTTGATGTATTATATCAGTCTGATATACAGTGGGTTACAGGCTTTTTGGCGGGACCTTGCCGCGGCCGCAGAGATTCAAGTTTACTTCTTGAGTCAAGAGCCTAACTTAAGGGCTGTGAAACTCTCCCATAAGCTTGAATATGCCTGCCGTGTCTTGGCACAGTTAGCCCGCACTCATGGCCAAGAAAAATTGGCCCATATCGATGAATTGGCTGAGGCGGAAAAAATCCCGGCCAACTATCTAGTGCAGATTTTGAACGAGCTGCGCAATGCGGGGCTGATTGTCAGCAAGCGCGGGAAGCAGGGTGGTTATGCGCTAGCACGTGCGCCTGAGCGAATCCGATTGGACGAGATCGTCACGGCGGTGGATGGTGACCTGCTCGAGCGCACGTTCGACGATCAGGGGCATTCTGGTGAACGCGTTGCGAGCATCTGGAGCGATATCGGCGTCGAATTTGAGAAGAAGATCAGCAGCTACACCCTGGAAGCGTTCGTTGTGGAGGATACCAGCTCGATGTATTACATCTAATTCAGTTTATCTGAATTAGATGTAGTGGGAAGGTATGAAGGGTTTGGAAGGTGGTAAGGCCGAGGATGTGATACGGTCTATACTTAATCATATTCCTAATCTTGCTCTTAATCCTCCGTCTCACTCGCAGGGAATGATTAATATAATGAGTCAGAGTAGGATTAAGTCGCGCAGGGATTGGAAGGTTTGAAAATTGTGACCTTGGCACTTTTCTACTTTGCGACTCTCATACTCCAAAATGGCTACGCCATTTTAAAAACTCCAGAACCTCGGCACGACGCAAACGGTGACGATGAAGCAGATGATGTTCAGCGGCAGTCCGACCTTTGTGAAGTCGAAGAATCTATAGCCACCGACACCATACACGTAGGTATTGGTTTGATAACCAATTGGTGTCGCAAAGCTTGCAGAGGCGGCGATACATGCGCCGACCACGAGTGGACGAGGGTCGATCCCGAGAGTCGTGGCGATGCCAAGAGTAATCGGTACCATCAGCGCGATGGCGGCATTGTTTGAGAGGAACTCGGTGAAGGTCGATGTAATGATATAGACGAACGCGAGCATCATGACGCTTTGTAAATGCTCAGGGGCAAAGTTTTGCACCACACCAATCATATTCTCGGCGATTAACAGGCTGGCTCCCGTGGAGTCCATTGCTTGCCCGAGCGCGAGCATGCCGAAAATAATCATCAAAATACTCCACTCGACGGAAGAATAGGCATCTTTCGATTTCATACAGCCAGTCAGCATCAAAATTGCCACGCCCAGTGTGACGGCGGCGACGATGGGCACGATGTTGAGCGTGGCGAGTGTGACGATCCCGATGGTGATACCGATGGCAATTGGCATCTTCGCACGAATACTGCGAGCTGGCACGCGCGGCCGATCCAACAGGATGATTTCTTCGCTGGTGGAGAGCGAGTTGATTGCCTTGGTCGAGCCCATCATGAGCAGAGTGTCGCCGGGCTGTAGGCGTAAGCTGTCAAGTCGGTCGCGCTGATTGTGCCCTTTGCGGTGCACGGCGACGACGACCATACGAAAGCGTTGGCGGAAGTTGATCTCGCCGAGTGTCTTACCGAGGATGGTTGCGTGTGGACCGACCACACCTTCGACGAGCGCACCTTCATCCATTGCGATCGTTTCTAGGCCGGCGGATATTTCGCCGTGCAAGGCGATACCTTTGATCGAATGTGCTTCGGCAATGCCAGATGGGCGGCAGGCCAGTACCAGACGATCACCGACTTCGAGTTTTGTTTGTTTCGGATCGCCTGTGATGGCCACGCCGTGGCGCACGATTTCGAGTAGACGAATGCCGCGCCCTTTAAGCATGCCGCTTTCGAGTGGGGTCTGGCCTTTGAGCTCCGATCCAGCGCGCACGAAGGCTTCGGTCATAAACTCCTTGCGCTCTTCATCGCTGAGGATCGAAGTCAGTGTCTCGCGGTGGGGGAGTAGTTTGTCGCCAAACAGAACCAGATAGAGTGAGCCGAAAGCTAGGATCGGCAGGCCGACTGCAGCGAGCTCGAACATTCCAATCGGCGCATGACCAGATTCGACTAAGATACCGCTGGCGAGCAAGTTGGTGCTGGTGCCAAGCAGCGTGCAGGTGCCACCAAAGATCGATGCGTAGGACAGCGGAATCAGTAGTTTTGAGGACGCGATCCCCATTTCGCGGGACAGTGTTAGCACGACGGGCATCAATACGATCACAACCGGCGTGTTGTTGATAAATGCAGATACTGAGGCCACACCGATGACCATGATGAAGATGAAGCTCCTGTACGGGAGTTTGACCAATCGCCTTAAATAGCCGGTGATGAGGTCAATCGCACCCGTGCGTTCTAAGCATCCGCTGACGATAAACATCGCGGCAATCGTCAGGGGTGCGGAATTACCAAAGACGCCTAGTAGGTTTTCGAGTGTCGGGAGTTCTGGACTCTTGCTGATCATGCTGACGAAAATCAGCACGCCAAATACAGTAATCGCTGTGAGGTCCGCAGGGATGCGTTCCCAGATGAAGCTCGTAATCGCGAAGATTAGCAGTGCAAAAACAAATAATATCTCCCAAGTCATTCTTAACTAGAGCTTTGTGCGTTTTTATTGGCGGCTTGTGTGGTCATGAGGTCATCCTGTTCTTCACTCTTCGCCCAAAAGTAAAAGGATATTGCAAGAATTGTAAGTGAAAATCCCATATTTACGACTTTCATTATAATACCACCGAGAATTTGATCATTGAGCGGGTCGAGATCGATGATGCGAGGCGCCCAGGCGTAAGTCGGGTAGATTGCTTCCCCGGCGAAAGTTAGGAAGGCAAACACTGGCAGTTGACCGACCATGAGTAGGAAGATCGCCAGCATTCGAATGCCATAGCTGCGGCGAGGCACCCGATTCGACAGAGTGAGGTAGGGCCAGAGCATGAGTATGCCGAGGGAAAACATCGTCCAGTGCTCTAGGACGTGGATGCGTTTGTCATGTAGCGCTGCTTCGTAAAGTGCGGGGATGTGCCATGCAGTATAGACGAAAGTGAACAGCAGGCCGCCGCAGGCTGGGTGGGTGAGCAGGTTCATGGTTTTGCGCAACCACTCCGGCTTGAGTAGCCAATCGATCAACCAACTGGGCGTGCCGAAGATAAAAAGTACTGGGCTGAAATAGATCAACAGCATGTGCTGTGTCATGTGTGCGCAGAACAGGAACTGTTCGCCGATCTGGTCGAGCGGCGAGCCGACTGCGAGATAGACGATGGTCAGACCGAGGTAGAACAAGATCACTTGGCCGCGCGGAAAGTCAGTGCCGGGAGCGATGCGTTCTCGCAGTGGCCCGACGCCGAGCGCATAGAGCCAGCCGATCATCAAGAGTGTGATCAGGAGCAGAGGTTCGGTGTGCCAGTGGAGTTGCATGGGTTCGGTGTTTGCGTCGGTATTCGAAGTTACGGCTCAATGGCTAAGTATTCTTGGATTGAGTGAATGGCAAAAAAAGGACGACAATTTCCTGTCGTCCTTAGAAATCTCAACTCTGATTTGAATCTAGAATGCAGAGATTGCCTCGAAATCGACAAATCCACGATCCATAATGAACATCAGCGCGACAACCGTGCCAGATGCGATCGATAGGCCAGTGCCAAACGCGAGAGTCAGGATCAGCTTGTCATACAGTAGGTGCATGAACCATGCGATCACACTGAAAAACTTAAACAGCGAGAGGGAGACGAGCGTAGCGAAGATAAAAGTGCCATTGATCGGCAGGTAAACAAGCACCAATTCGATGCCAGTGATCGCTGCTAAGACCAGTGCCAAATTAATAAAGGCGTGGTACTTTTGTTCTTCGCCGCTGTGGTCAGCGTGGGATGTAGAAAGCGTGTCAGACATGATGGGCGTCCTTATTTAATGAATTCGATCAGATAGATTACAGTGAAGATGATGATCCAGACGATATCCACAAAGTGCCAGTAAAGGCCAGCGACTTCAACATCGATGGCACTTTCGTGTGGGTCCATCTTGCCCGTATAAGAGTAGAAATACATACAGGTCAGCCAGAATACACCGATTGCGACGTGCACCCCGTGGGTGCCGGTTAACATAAAGAATGTTGAGCCGAAGGTGCCACTGTTCAGTGTGAGTCCCTCGTGGACGAATTCAGTGAACTCGAACACCTGACAGGCAAGGAAGATCAGTCCGAAGAAAATCACGCCGAGTGTGTTGCGGCGGAATGACTTAATGTCGCCCTTGTGCATCGCAGACACTGCGAGTGCCATCAGGAATGAACTCATCAGTAGGATGAAGGTCGAGAAAGAGGTGAGCTCCAGGCTAAATAGGCTAGTGGGATCAAATGACTCCGGATATAACTTACGATATATCAGGTGCGTGGAGATCATGGTGCCGAAGAACATGCAGTCGGAACCAAGAAACAACCACATCAGGAGTTTCTTGTTATTGACCATCAAGTTGTGATGGCTGTCGTTGTTGTGGGCGTCGTCGCTCATTATTTTTAAATCTTAAATACTAAAAACGAATGCTTAAATTTCGTCTTCTTTCGGGTGGAGGTGGTAGCCGCCTGGACCTTCAATTGCCCAGAGGGTGACGCCCAATGCGATGATTGCGAGTCCGCCTATTGTGACGTAGCCCATGTAGGCAACCCCTGCTTGCATCAGGCAGAGTCCCAAGCCGAGCGGTACAAATCCAAAAGATGCGATAAATGGCATCCAAGATTGGCTGGGCATATGAATGCCGTGAATACCTTCGTCGACAAAAGTAATCTTACGGTTCTCTGCACCATGCTTGTGCTCCCACAGTGCATCACGTGCTGGAATGATCGGTGTGCGAGCGAAATTGTAGCTGCGTGGCGGGGAAGTAGTGGCCCACTCGAGTGTGCGTGCATCCCATGGATCGTTACCTGCAGGTTTGCCTTTAGTCATTAGAAGAATAATATCGACCACGAATAGTAGGATTGAGAAACCAAGGATGAATGCACCGATGCTGCAGATCATATTGTAGCCCTCCCAACCGAAGCCGGAGAGGTAAGTATGTGTGCGGCGTGGCATGCCGATCAATCCGAGGAAGTGCATCGGGAAGAAAGTCACGTTCAGGCCGACCGTTGATAAGATCGCGACCCAGGTGCTGAGCTTACCTGCCCACATTTTCCCGAGGATTTTCGGTAGCCAGAAATAAAGACCACTGATGGAGGCGAGCAAGATGCCACCAATTGCCACGTAGTGGAAGTGGGCAATCACGAAGTAACTATCTTGTTGTTGTGCGTCTGCCGGTGCTGCGGAGTGCATGATCCCAGAGAATCCGCCCATCATGAACATCCAGATGAAGCCGACACTGAAAATCATCGGTGCGTCGAAGCGAACACGACCACCCCAGAGTGTGCCGATCCAGTTGAAGATTTTAACACCGGTTGGCACGGCGATGGCCATCGTCAGTAGCGAGAAGGCTGCTGTTGCAACTTTGCCCAAACCAGTGGTGAACATGTGGTGTGACCAAACAGCGAATCCGAGGAAGCCAATCACTGCGCCAGAGAATACCACGATCGAATAACCAAATAATGGCTTCTTCGAGAAAGTGGGGAGCACCTCGGAGACGATTCCCATTGCTGGGAGCACCAGGATGTAAACTTCCGGATGGCCGAAAATCCAGAACAAGTGCTGCCACAAGATAGGTTGGCCGCCTTGTGCCACTTGGAAGAAACTGGTGTCGAACACTCGGTCAAACATGAGCTGTCCTAGGGCAATGGTGATTGCCGGGAATGCGAAAACGATCAGCAGGGATACGATTAGTGTCATCCAAGTGAATACTGGCAGGCGCATCATCTTCATGCCCGGAGCACGCATATTGACAATGGTTGCGATGAAATTCATCGATGCACTCAAGGATGCGATACCTAAAATTTGCAGACCCATGATCCAGAAGTCGGTGCCAACACCAGTAAATTGGCGCTCGGTCAAGGGCGCATAGCCGAACCAACCCATACCAGGGACGAAATCGGTCATGCCAGCAGTCGGGCCAGACGCAGTGAACCAGCCGAGTTCACTAAAGGCTTGCATCAACCAACTAAAATTTAACACCAGCGCGCCAGCGACGAATGCCCAAAGGCTGAAGCTGTTAATTCGTGGGAAGGCCACGTCGCGTGCACCGATTTGTAGTGGCACAAGGAAATTGAAGAACGCGGCATTGAGTGGCATGATCGCGAGGAAAATCATGGTGGTGCCGTGCATTGTGAACAACTGATTATAGCGCTCAGCGGAGACCAAGTCATTTTCCGGCACGATTAGCTGTGCACGAATGATCAAGGCTTCAAGGCCGCCGACCAGGAGGAAGAATAACGCCATCGCACCATACATGATGCCGATCTTTTTGTGATCTACAGTCGTGAGCCAATCGATAATCACGCTCTTACTGTGGTCAGGTCGCATTAAACCGAGATTACTTTTCTCGGGTTTGAGCGCGTGATCGTGCGTTGCGGGTGTGGTAGGTTCTGTCAGCGTGCTGCTCATGGTAGTGGTCTACTTGAGGGTTTGCAGGTAAAGGGAGATTTTGTGAATTTCGTCGTCAGTAAGCAGCTCGTCGAGTTCACCGATACCGCCGCCGTTGGCTTTCCACATTAGGTTGCCAGGTTTGACGGTGTTGGGCTCTTTGATCCACTTGAAGAAATTCGCATACTGTTGTTCGACGTCCACTGAACCGTCTTCGGCACGATGATTGAGCCAACCTGATGCGACGGACTGACGAGAGGCAAGCTTGGTCAAGTTTGGACCTGCAACGCCTACAGCGCGAGGGTTGCCGTTCACTGCGTGGCAAGTGGCGCATTTCCCACGAGACATAAAGAGTTGAAGGCCCTCGTTGATATCGCCAGTGAGTTTATCTGGAGATTCATCGTTGGTTGCATACCAGTCTTCCCAGGCCATGTCGTTTGGAGCTTGGTGGCCGGTTTTGATTTCAGAGACCCACGAAGTAAATTCGTCGTCACTGACTACGGACGCACGGAACAGCATGCGTGCATGAGAATCACCACAATACTCAGCGCACTGACCGTAGTAATAATTGTGGATTTCGTCTTGCAGATAGCTTGCGTAGGCGACGCGGAGTTCTTCGTCAGAACCAGTGGCATCAGTCTTTGCCTGCCAGTCTTCAATACTGTCGCCAGCTTGAATCCACATTCCATTTGATCGTCCGGGGATCAGATCGACCTTACCAGCGATGCGTGGGAGCCAAAATGAGTGTATAACATCTTTGGAACGCAGCTCTAGGCGAATGGCTTTACCTGCTGGGATGATTAACTCATTGGCTGAAGTGATGCCGAGCTGCGGGTAAGCGAAGCCCCACCACCATTGATATCCTTCGACGCGGATAGTTAAAGGTTGGTCTTCTTCCGCTGCGCTGAGGCCTTCGCCTTGATACCAAGCGCCGAGTTTGCTTTCTTCAGTGACTGGAAAATCGTGAGTATACCAGATCGCACGCAGTGTCGGCACAGCGACTATTACAAGGAGTAGGATTGATGCACCAATCAGACCAATTTCGATCAGCGGGTTGCCGTGGCCTTGAACGGGTAGTGGGCGATCGTCGTCTTTGCGCTCACGAAACTTAAACATGGCGACGATGTACACCGCGCCGACAAGTACGAAGATGAACAAACTCACCCAGACCGTTACCATGAAGAGGTCAAGTTGTGCCTCTGCAATCGGTCCCTTGGTGTCAAATGTTGACATGCGGGTATTCGTGTCGCAACCACCCAAGAGGGCGAGTGCGATGAGCGAGGATACGAGTGCGATGAGGCCGCGGAATGAGTGCTTCACAGTTAGTGAGTGGTCAATAAGTTGGAAGGAAAAAAGAGAAGGTGATTCATTGAAAAATCAGTACAAATTTAATAGATGCGCGAATGCCAGCTGACAAGATAATCTTCGTATATTATAATCAATCAGATGCCCTATTGAGCCTTATTAGAAAAGGTAATCGGGCAGTTGCCTAAAACCATTGATAGAGGAAGCAATACACCAGAACACCAGTCACGGAGACGTAATACCAAATCGGGAATGTCCAGCGTGCCCAAGCCCGATGTCTCTCGCGTTTACCTTTGATTGCAAGTGTCAGCGTCGTGAGTACCAACGGCACGATTGCGATGGCCAACACGATATGCGTCACCAGCATAGTGTAGTAAAACGTACGCCATGCGCCTTCGCCTCCAAAGGGCGTATGCACCCCTTGCACGAGGTATTTGTGCAACACATAAAACACCAAAAAAACGATGGAGACGCTGAACGCACTGACCATGCAAGAGCGGTGCGCTTTTTCGCGGCCGGTTTTGATGCAAATAAATCCTGCAGTTAGGAGCACGGTTGCGCAGCCATTGAGGAGTGCGTTGACTGTTGGAAGTGATTCAGTGAAGGTCATATTTATGAACGATTCGCCATTGCTACAAACTTTGCTTAGAGTAACCAGAGATCTAGTACCAGTGGCAGAAGTAGGGCAGGTAAGTAAAAGATCGAGGCAAAGAAGAGCTTGCGAGCGGCCGTGTCGCGTTGATCGACCTTGAGGAATGCGATCGCTGGACTCAGGTAATAGATGCCGGCCACAATGGCTATAAGTCCATAAATCCATGTCGCGTAACCCAATAGTACCGGCAGCAAGGTACTGATGATCAGAGCCAAACAAAATACGAAGGATTGAATTGCAACTTTCTGGCCAGTGCTATCAGCATTTGAGAGCATAACAAAGCCACCTTGCGCGTAATCTTTGCGATGTGTCCATGCGATCGCAAAGAAATGTGGCATCTGCCATAAAAATAAAATTGCAAATAGAATCCATCCAAGCGTTGAGATTCGACCCTCGGCTGCGGCCCATCCAATTAGTGGCGGCAGTGCGCCAGGGATCGCTCCGACTAAAGTGTTCCAAGTCGTGAAGCGCTTCAGCGGCGTATACAGTAACACATAAGAGGCGATTGTCACCGCGGTCAATGTGCCAGCCAGTAAATTTGCCCCTTTGTAGAGCAGTAAGCAGCCGAGAATACTTAGTCCCATCCCGTAAATGAATGCGTGTATAGGTGCGATGCGCCCTGCTGGGATCGCACGGTCCTTGGTGCGCACCATTTTAGCATCGGCTTCGCGCTCCAGCCACTGATTCAGCACTGCTGCCCCACCAGCCGCCAGCGAAGTGCCGACGAGTAGGCTGAACAGCACACCGAAGTCACGTGTCGGATCCGCAGATAAATACCCAGCCACTGCAGTGACCACTGACATGAAGCTCAAGCGCGGTTTGGTCAGCTCATAGAAGTCTTCGACGCGAGCGCGCAACGAAATCTCCGATTCTGCAGTACCGGTGATAGGGGAGGATTCTGTAGTTTGATGACTCAACTGGTACGTCAGCGATAGAGAGGTGTGTTTGTGTGAATTGAAGCTGACTAAAGAGTGGGCTTCAGAACCACGGAGCGATGAGCTAGAAAAGTTAAGCCCCACGTGCTGGCAAGTAGAAAAGCACCGACGAGGTGGTGAATCGTTGCAACATAAGGATTTCTTACAGTCCAGATAGTAAGAGCACCAAGATAAACTTGGACAAAAAGAAGACCAACCACAGTCAGAATCCCCAGGATTAGAGCCTTTCGCGTGTTCGGGTTTGCCCACAGCTTACTTAAATAAATAAGTAGGAAAAGCGTCACGATGACTGCACCAACACGGTGAGCGAAGTGGATGCTCACATCGAAATTCCAATAGCCCGGTAATAAGCTTCCTGGGCGGGCCATCGGGAACTGGGCGATGGCTAGACCAGCTTCCGCCTGGCGCATGATTGCTCCGATTAAAATTTGTAGAAAGATTGCGATGGTACTGGCGATACCCCAGCGTTTTAGTGAAGTAGGTACAGGACGAACAAATCCGCTCTGGCGTTCGATCCAAGCTCTCGAACTGCCAAGTGTCAGTGCGATCAGAATCCCGAGCACGACCATGGCGCCACAGGCGTGGATCACTGCGAAGCTTTGAGCAACCAGATTGTGCTCCGCCATTGTGTTAAGCGCATCGAAGCGCACACGGGCTCCACCTAAAACTCCTTGCAAAACGACAACGAGCACTAACACACGGGCTAGTTGGCGCATCCATGAACGTTCTTCCCGGAGCCATAATAGCAGCAAAAGGCCGAGAGAGAGGAAGCCAATAATCATGCCAAGCAGGCGATGGCTGTGCTCAGCAAGCATATCGGATTGAATCGTCCAATCTTGCGGGTTCAGGGATCCATTTGAAAGCGGCCAGTCTAAAAAAGCCATGCCCGCACGAATACTGGTTGTAAAGCCGCCTGCGAATAGCAGCGGCGTGATCCAGCAAAGTGCGAAGACGCAGAAAGCAAAGAGCCAAGGTTGATACTCGGCAGTGCGTTTGGATGTTAAGGCGTTCATGATCGG
>Ga0209833_1001936_pt1 | contig 13032 bp, 10 predicted proteins | sample COGITO_mtgs_1105_3_FD_184797 | JGI IMG/M metagenome (GOLD analysis project Ga0209833, IMG submission 184797) | Pelagic marine microbial communities from North Sea - COGITO_mtgs_110506 (SPAdes) (version 2) | ecosystem: Environmental > Aquatic > Marine > Epipelagic ... | reverse complement strand
TTTTTACATAAAATTAGAAACTATGTTATTATTCGCTTATCTCATATTGTATTTTTTATTGGTCTTTGTTTTAAGGTCTGTATTACTTTGGAAAAAAACTGGAATAAATCCATTCACATTTGAAAAAACAGATAATGCGCACGACTATAATGGTAAGGTTTTTACATTTATCACAGTTCTTGAGCTAATTGTTGTAGGAATCTATGCTCTCAAAGAAGAATGGTATGAATATTTACTTCCTTTTTGGTATTTGGAAAATCAAACTTTACAGAAAATTGGTTGGTTACTTTTGTTGGTATCGCTGATTTTTGTTTGGTTTTCTCAAAGCCAAATGGCAAATTCTTGGAGAATCGGAATTGATGAAAACAACAAAACCAAATTGGTAACAAAAGGAGTATTTTCAATTTCAAGAAACCCTATATTTTTAGGAATAATGATTACGAATATTGGGTTATTCCTTGTAATTCCTAATGCATTTACATTACTAATAATTTCATTATCTACTTTAAGCATAAATACACAAATACGATTGGAAGAAGAATTTTTAAAACGTGAATTCGGAAATGAATATATAGAATACGCTGAAAAAGTAAGGAGATGGATTTAGTTATAGAATTAAAATAGTTATTCGGAATTGCCAACGCATAAGCCATACACATTTACAGTCGCATCATCTAAGCTTCGCCAAAACTGTAAAAGAGTATGTCTTGCCAACGCTAACATTTGAATTAAATAACAAACATCTGAAAACCAAGCTGAACGTGAAAAGCACTATGCACAACAATGTATATAAAACATAGCTATTATAGGCTTTCCGAGAGGTTTTTGCTTCTTTATTAAGTCCACCAAATTTTTATTTTTGTATATTTAGAAATTAAAAGATAAATAGAAAAAATAAAAATTCGGCTCGTGTTAAATCCGAAAAGTTAGTGTTTATTTAAACGCTACGTTTCATATACGGAGACGTTGGGCATAATTAAAGTTTAAGTAAATTAAAACATGAAAAAATTAATACTACTATTTCTATTTACTCCGCTTATTTCTTTTGGTCAGTCAGTTAGAAATATTGAAATAGACACATATAAATATATAGTAATAGATGAAATCATTGGAAAGCATTCAGGTGAAATCCGTCGTTTTTTTACTAAAAACCTTGAAAAAGGAGGATATGATGTTGTTAATCTAAAAAAACCGTTAAAAACTCACGATTCTTTCCCTGAAGATTTAGAAAATAATCCTGATTTAGCTTTATATCTAATTGCTGAAGAAGATATTAGAGGATGTTTTTATATTACAGCAAGCTTGTTAGATTATGCTGGTAAAGTAAAATTAGCTCGTGAAGGGAATAGCTGTAGCTTGTTGTCAACTGCAATTAAGAAATCTATATCTGGTTTAACTTCTTATAATTATAAATATAATCCTGAATTAAAAAGAAAAAGTCCAATTAAGAAAGGATTTGTTAAAGGAGAATGGGCAGGTAATGGTTCTGGTGTTATTATTTCTAAATCAGGGTATATAGTTACTAATCATCACGTTATTGAAGATGCTGACGATATTGAGGTAGAGTTCATTTTAAATGATGAAGTTCAAAAATATAATGCTGAAATTGTTCAAGTTGATAAAACAAATGACTTGGCTATTGTTAAAATAGTTGATGTGAATTTTGATGGAGTTGGTGAACTTCCTTATAATTTCAAAACAAGAAGTAGTGATGTAGGAACTAAAGTTTATGCTTTTGGATATCCTATGGCATTATCTATTATGGGCAAAGAGATAAAGGTTACAGATGGAATGATTAGTTCTAAGACAGGTTTTGATGGTAATATAACAACCTACCAAATTACTGCTCCTATTCAAGCTGGAAATAGTGGAGGTCCTTTGTTTGACGAAAAAGGAAATTTAATTGGTATAAATTCATCTGGAATTAGAAAAGATATTGCTGATAATGTGGCTTATTCTATCAAAACAAGCTATGTTTTAAACTTTATAGATATTCTCCCTAAATCAATAGAATTACCATCAAATACTAAACTTACATCTTTGCCATTAACTGAACAAATTAAAGAGATATCAAAATATGTTGTTTTAATTAAAGTAAAATAAAATACGCCCAACAATGTATATAGCGCATTGAAACGCGCCATATACTAACCGTTGGCAGTAATGAAAAAAAAGATTCAAAACCTATGAACGAAAACGAAATAATTGATAACTCATTTGAAGAATTTGAAAATAACTCCGAAAATTTAACTGACAAAGAAATTTTTTCAAAAATATGGACAAGCCCTAGAGAAGTTTTTAAGTTTATTAATGACAAACATTATGATAAATACGTGAATTTATTATTAGTGCTTGCGGGAATTTCAAGAGCGTTTGATAGAGCCTCAATTAAAGATATGGGCGACAAAATGTCAATATGGGCAATTTTAGGTTTGTGTATTATTCTTGGTGGACTTTTAGGTTATACATCATATTACTTATATGCAGCATTGTTAAGTTGGACAGGAAAATGGTTGAAAGGCAAAGGTGATACTACTTCTATTTTACGAATACTTTCTTATGCAATGACTCCTGCTATAATAGCTTTATTGCTTCTCATTCCTCAAATTGGAATTTATGGCAATGAAGTTTTTAAAGCAGATGGAGATATTACAAGTGCTGGATTAATTTCAAACATCTTTGTTTATGGCTCAATGATTTTAGAGTTTATTTTAGGAATTTGGACAATCGTTTTTTGTGTAATCGCGGTATCAGAAGTTCAAAAATTATCAATTGGAAAATCCATTCTGAATTTACTATTACCTGTTTTAGTCTTTGCTGTTCCAATTATAATAATCGTCTTGATTTTTACAGCAATCTAAAACACTACTGCCAACAATGGCTATAATTAATACGGGTTTTGGTGCTTAATCGAAAGTTTATTACTTTTAATTCCCCTACTAACCATAGCCGAGACGTTATGCACAAGTTGACTTGAATGCAGCTCTAAGCTAACTTAAATATTGTAAATAAAAAAAAGTAGAAACCAGAAACTACTAAAAAAACGGGGATAAATCCGAAAATCCAAAGAGTAGGAAATTTTAAACATCATAAATTATTGTGAAAAAATTATTTTTTTTAGTAATAACATTAGCTTTTACTAATGTTATTTTTGCGCAAACCGAACAAGGTAGATTTATATTATCAGGGGCAACTGGGTTACAATTTATCAGTAGTAATGTTGATTATGAGTATGACGGACAATCACAAGGAGATTTTACTCAAAGTTCATTTTCTATTATGCCTTCTATAGGTTATTTTGTAATGGACAATTTGGCTGTTGGATTATCAGCTAATTTTTCTTCAACCACTCAAAAAGACGAAGGATATAAATATACTGTTAGTTCTACAATGTTATTACCAACTGCATTATATTATTTTCCTGTAGAGGGTCAATTTAAACCTTTATTACAAGTAGCAGCTGGTCTAATGTCTACAAAAGAAAAAGATAGTTATGCTGGAGGTTCTGATGAATATAAAATGAGTGGTCTTGCCTTAAATTTTGGAGGAGGTGCTGCTTATTTTATAAATGATTATGTATCATTGAATTTTGGATTATCATATACTATGGCTAACTTAAAAGACAGTGATGATTCGAATTTGGTACAAAAACAAGGCAGCTTTGCAGCTAATATTGGGTTTTCAGTATTTTTTTAATTAATACTTAATTTAATGAATTTTAGCAAAAGTTTAGCTTTTAACTATAGGAATAAAAAACCCAATGCATAACAACGTATATAAAAAATAGCGGATCAATTGCTTAAATGAAAGATAAATAATAAAACTAAGCGTCAGCTATAAATCGAAAAAATAGGCACTAGAACTCGCTACTTTTCATATACTAAACGTTGTAAGAAATTAAAAATATTATGGGATATATCAGTAATGAACAATTAATTGGATTAAAATCTAAAATAACTAGTGACCCATCATTGCTTGGTAAACTTTATAAGTCAAAAAAGAGCGCAGATTATAAAATAAGCGTTGACCACAATCTTGTTAGTGATTATGAAAAAGAAGGTTGGACAATAGATACTGTACTCAAAACAAAAACCAAACTAACAAAAGAGAAAACTCATTCTAAAAAATTTGAAGATGCTGTTTGGTGTCAATTCTATGAATTAGGCTTTCGAACTTTAAACATAGATGAAACCTTTGAGCTTCCTTTTAGTAAAGATCCAAAAGACAAAAAACAAATAGATGTAATTGCAATTAATGATGAAACAGCAATCATTATTGAATGTAAGTCATCGGAAAAATTAAAAAAAGCTCCATCTTACAAAGATGAATTTGATTTACTTGGTTTAAGGCTAGATGGTTTCACAAAAGTTTTAAAACAATTATTCAATAATACAATAAGAACCAAATTTATTTTCGCAACCAACAACCTTCGAATAGACCCTGAAAGCGTTGATATGCAGAGGTTTTTCAGCACTAACTCTTACCATCATAATGACAGTTCATTTCAATATGTTGACAGTATAATTAAAAATTATAAAAATGCGGCTACATATCAGTTTATGGGCTTGCTGTTTAAAAACCAATTAATTAACTCTGAAAAAATTGAGATCCCTGCAGTTGAGGGTGATATGGGAGGCTTGAAGTACTTCATGTTTTCCATTGAGCCAGGGATTTTATTAAAAATGGGATTTGTTTTACATCGTACAAAGGCAAATGAAGAAGAAATGCCTACCTATCAAAGGCTACTAGTACCAAGCAGACTAAAAGGGATTACGAATTTTATTGATGGCCCAGATGGTAAGGGTGGTGGATTCTTCCCAAATTCTATCATTGTTAATTTCAATACTAAAAAGCATAAAATCATTTTTGAAGCTGGTGCCAAATCAGGTAGTTCATCTTCAAGATTTGGTATGCTGAAATTGCCGAATGCATATAGTATTGCTTACATTATAGATGGTCAACATAGACTGTATGGCTATGCTAATTCAAAATTTAAAGATTCCAATACAATACCAGTTGTGGCATTTTCAGATTTACCTTCTATTACTCAGCTTGAAATGTTTATGAATATTAATCAGAACCAAAAAGCAGTAAGCCCGAGTTTAAGATTAACCTTAGAAGAGGATTTATTTTGGGATTCCGATAGAGCTGATTCAAGAATAAAAGCTTTGCGCTCGTCAATCATTAAAATGCTTTGCATTTCTCAAAGCTCACCATTATTAAACAAAATTTCTATTGGAGAAGATAAAGCAGAATTGGCCTTTAAACCTTTTGCGACAGCAATAAGCTCATCTGGGTTACTTCCTAGTGCTAAAGGAAATAAATATTTAGATAAGAATTTGGATTCATGTATTTACGAAACAAATAATAATAATCATGACCAAGAAATGAGGAAAGCAAAAAAATCAATATGTAAGCTTATTGAACTTTGTTATTCCTTTGTTGAAGAAAATTACAATCCTATCTTTTCTAGGGAAAGATATTTTATCTTATCAAACAGGGGTACTTACGCATTCATTAATATAATTGGTAGTCTAAACTCTTTTCTAACTAAAAAAGGAATACTTAATAAAAAAAGTAAGCCACAAGAAAGACTAGAGCAAATGCAAAAATATTTTGCAGTATTGTTAGAGGGTATTAATAATCTTAAAAAGCAGAGAGAAGAAAACCTATTAAACCTTATTGGAGCTGGGGCAGACGTTAAATGGCTAAGATTTTTTCAGGAATTAATAAATGAAAAGTTTTCTGATTATAACCCTATAGAACTTATAGAATGGAAAGAAAGAAATGATTCTAACCTGCAAGACGAAGGAAGAAAATATGGAGTTTCAATTGAGAAATTCATGAAAACAAAAGTTATTGAAAATTTAAAATCAATGTTTGGGGATAATTGGGAATTAGAAATTAATACTATAAAAACAAAATGTCAGGCCAGCGCTAACGCTGAAATGGAACGATATTATAAAGAATTCAAGGAAAAAAAGACTGTTGAATGGACTGAAATGTTTGGGATTAGTGACTACAAAACAATTATTGATAAATATTTTGATAAACGAGAAAATATCGCAAACGACAATACAGAATTTAAAACATTCAAAGAACTATTTTCTATTGATATCGGTCTAGGATTTAATAGTAATAAAGAGAAAACTAGATGGATATCAAAGTTTGGATCTTTAAGAAATAATTGGGCTCACGAAGCTTCAAAAAATAATGGTTTAAGCAAAGAAGAAGTTGAGGTTTTAAAGGTTATGTATAATCATTGTAATAAAACTTCTTACAACACTATGTATAGTGCATAGCACCCTTCGGGTTGCTACGACACCATACATTAACCGTTAGGCAAAATTTATAGAATACTAACGAAACATTAACAACTAAAAATATAAATAACGATGGAACATTTAGATGGGATACATTACGAAAGATTTTACAGAGATTTAATTGATACCGCATTTTTAATCAACGAAGTTGTGGAAGGAGAAACAGAGTCTGGAGATATAGAGACTTATTATGAATTTGCTGATGCGGAAGATGAAGCTTATCATGATGGAGCAACTTTATCAGAGTATGGGAATGCATTTTATTTTAAGGAGGGTAAAATTTACGAATGTGTAATTTATTTAGAAAATATTGAATGTACTGGGATTAATTTATACAATGATCTTGATGAGATTAAAGAGATTGTGCAAGATTTACTTGAACTGTATCATGGTGATGAGGTGGATCTTTTAGAGCAACAGCCTTGGGCAAAGGATTATTTAGCTACCGAATCCAGTTAGGTAGCAAAGCGATAAAATTGAAAGAACTATACCTAAGGATAAAATATATCCTAAACAAAAGAAATAGAAAATGTTATCTGAGATTTGTCGCCTAATTTATTATATTTAACTTGATTAAAAAAAAAAATGAACTATACATTTAAAGGAAATTTTGGTACTCTAGAATTAGTGGTCGAAAGTAATGGTAAAGCTAGTGGAAGCTATCAAAAAGGTGGTACCCTATCTGGTACATTTAAAGATGGTGAATTTGAAGGAGAGTGGGAAAACAATGGAATGGAAGGGCTTGTTAAATTTACTGTTAAAGAGGGACGACTTAACGGAAAATGGAAAAAAGGTAAAGAGTCTGGTGCGATGCGAGGAGAATGGTGGGGGGATCAGGTCGGTGCAGATACAAAAGAAAAAGAATTAGAAGAACAAGAGGAAGCAAACCGCTTACCAGATGGTTGGGGTACCGCATCTGCAATGGCTGCCTTGATTCGCCATATGATGCTGGCAGATAAAAAAGTCAGCGATGCTGAAATTATGCACATGAACCAGGCCATAGAGTACTATGATACTCTTGATATACCTCTCGGTGAAGTATGGGATAACATTGATGATGAAATGCAGATTTATGAAAAAATAGGCCTGCAAGGTCAAATTCTCGAAAAATGTGCGGCTCATTTGGCCAAAACTTTTGATGAGGATGAAATTCAGCACTTCTGGAATATTCTGATTAATGTAACGGTTCAAGACCGTGATCTACATTATTACGAGTACGTAGCATTAAAATATACGACTGGAATTTTGATGCCAGATGTTGACTTTAACGATCTTACGGCGCATATGCGTAAAAATGGAATTTCTGTTGATGATGGTCAACCCCTAGATTACGATGAAAAATATCATGAAGCGAAAGAGATAATATTGAGTGAAGGTGCTGCACTCCCAGAAATTCTGTGTGATGTTTTACTAATTGGTAAAAATAGAGCTGAGAGAATATTTGATCAATTTGAAAGAGATGGAATTGTTAGTCCGAAAGACGAAAATGGTAAAAGAAAAATAATTAAGTTATGAACAAATTAAATTTAATACATGATTACTACGACTATTGTGATGTTTTACATCAAAAATGGTTTGACAAAACGCTTCAATATGAAGATAATTTTGAAGAAATATTCCAGGTTGATTATTCTCCAGAACCGTATTTTGTTTTAAAAAATGGATCTAATCCACTTTTTATGCTTTTAACAAATCCTGGAGCGGGAATGGATTTTCAAAAACAGGAGAATTTTGAAAAGAGTGATTATAAAGCTTTTGCTAATATTTTAGCTGATATATACACTTCTGAGCAATTTAAAAAGGATGGCGGAGCTAATGCGCACAGAAGATTAATAAAAAGCATTGCATGGGCAGATCATTTAGGTTACAACAGTATTGTTAATATTGAGACCATACCTTTTCATAGCCATAGCCTTAATAAAGGTAAAGCACTTGCTATGATAAATAAGTCATGGGTATTAACTTCTTACCAAGAAGTCTTAAGAAAGTTTTTATTTGACAAACCTGTTTTAATTGTTGCTGCTTGCGGTTCAAAAACTTCAATTTCTATTGAAACCATAAAAAATAGTACTTGGTTGATGTACCAGGCAGAGTTAGCAAACATCAATATAGAAAATCTCAAATTCAAGGAGCTTACAAAGAAAAACGGAAAAGTATCTAGTGCCATGCTCTATGATAATGAAAAATACATAGTGCTGATGATGGGTTCTAACAATTTACCATCAATTTAAGCCCAATAACATTTGGCTAAATTCAAAAAAAATTGCCTAACAAAACCTAAACTGCATTTAAACGCAGTTTAGCTAAACCGTTGGCGGTAATTTGAGAAAAACGAAAAACAATATGAATATTAAACAATTAGCATTCGGACTTTTGACAATTGGGCTAATAAGTTGCAATTCGACATCGAAAGAAAAAAACACAGAAGAAACAGCAACCTATTCGGACATTAAAATTGTCGGTGCAATGAAAAATGTAATGTGGAAAGGCGAATTAGGAAGTAGCATTGACCTTGACACCATTTCGGACAAAAATGGACTTTATGGGCTTGGACCTGTAAGCTACTTAACAGGCGAATTGCTAGTTAATAACGGAAAGAGCTACGTGTCAAAAGTTACTTCGGACTCGACAATGACCGTTGAAAAAACATTTGGTACTTCAGCACCTTTCTTTGTTTATGGAAATGTAACTGAATGGAATGAAATTGACTTGCAATCTGACGTTAAGACAATTCAGAATTTAGAGAAATTTATTGACGACAAAACAACTGATTTCAAAAGACCTTTTGCTTTTAAACTAATCGGACAAGTTTCTAGTGCGATTATTCACATTCAGAATTTGCCCAAAGGAACAAAAGTGTCGTCACCAGACGAAGCTCATCAAGGACAGACAAATTACAATATCGAAAATGAAGATGCTGTAATAATTGGATTTTTCTCGACCGAACACAAAGGAGTTTTTACGCATCACGATTCCTTTTTACATATGCACTTGATAACCAAAGACGAAAGTAAAATGGGACATTTGGACGAATTAGAAATTAAAAAAATGAAATTGTATTTACCGAAAAAATAATAACTACCGCCAACACCGTATATAATTTATTGCTGGCTTCTTGCGTACTTACGAAAGTCCTCGCAGACTTTCTTGGTCCGTAATTATTTACTAAATTAGTTAATTAATACACGCAACAAACCATATACAAGCACGTTGGCAGTAATTTGAAAAAACTATTATACATACTGGCACTTTTAATATTTCCTGTAAACATAAATGCCCAAATTGATTCTCTCATATCTAGATTATCTTTTGAGGCAGATTTTCGTTTTCGAATTGAACAAGATTGGGATTCTAAAAAATCAGATGGTTCATTTAGAGTAGATAGGACAAGATTACGCTACAGGTTGCGTGCAGGAGCTACTTATAAAGGGAAATGGTATGAGGTAGGATTTAGAATTCGAACTGGCAATCCTATTAAACAACAAGACCCACAATTAACACTTGGAGATGGCAATAAAGAGTTCAGCACCTTACCGATTGGAATAGAGAAAGCATACTTTCAAGGTAAATGGAAAACTTTTATTTTTTGGTTAGGCAAAAACAATTTCCCTTTTGAAAAAAATAACGAATTATTTTGGAGTGACAATGTATACCCTGAAGGAGTAACAATAGAAAATAATTTTAATACTAATTCCAATATAATTGATAACATTAATTTAAAAGGTGGTCACTATATCATTGCTACTTCAAATAAATCATTTGATAAAGATTCTTACTTCCAAGGATTTCAAATTTCTACTTCTTTTTTTGATAAAAGAATATCATTATTCCCTTCATTTTACTATTTCAAAAACATCCCAGATATTCCTGATGGAAATGATAACTTTTATATAAATTATTCTATTCTACATATAGGTACTAAATTCAAAATTCTTAAAGATATTCCTTTGTATTCAGAATTTGATTATTACAAAAATTTACAAGATTACACTGGAAATGATTCAATACCTAACAATCTAAAAAACCAGAAATCTGGGCTTGTTTTTGGCTTAAAATATGGCAAACTGAAAAACAAAAAAGATTGGATGTTCTCAACCAGTTATACGAAACTTCAAAAATTCTCAGCAGTCGATTTTCTAGCTCAAAATGATTGGGCAAGATGGGATTATTCTTCTTCTGGATCTCCTGATGGTCGATTAACTAATTTTAATGGAATTGAGTTAGTGGCTGGATATAAAATTAGTGGAAAAATAAGTTTAAAAATGAAATATTACTTTGTAGAACAACTCATACCTTTGACAAGCAATAAAGAAAATGGAAGTAGAATTAGATTAGATTTAGATGTTAAATTTTAAAAAAACTACTGCCAACAACGTGTATAGTTCATTGCTTCTGATTTTCCATTCGGAAAATCCTCGCTGCTGAACAATGGGTTTCTGTTTATTTGTTAACTTAGTACTCATCGCAACGAAACCATAGACGAACACGTTGGCAGCAATAAAAACCCAACAATAACGTTAAAACATTGTGAAGTTTAAATAAATAGAAATTATGAAAACAAAATCAATCAAAATGCCCTTATTATTCATACTTGGAATTGGTTTATTCTTTTATTCCTGTACTTCAAGTGATGATAATTCAAACAATTCAACTATTCAAAATCAGATACAAAACACAGTACAATCTGGAACTTGGATTATTTCAAATTTTATTGACTCTGGGAATAACGAAACTGGACATTTCCTTTGCTATTCCTTTGAATTTAACTCTAATGGAACTTTAACTGCAACAAGCCAAAACAACACATACAATGGCACTTGGAGTATTACTGACAGCAATAGCAATGACGATAGTTCAGACGACCTTGATTTTAACATTAACTTTAATCTAACAAATGAATTTGAAGATTTGAATGACGATTGGGATATAGTAAGTTACACCTCAAATTCGATAGTACTAATTGATGTTAGTGGTGGAAATGGAGGAACTGATAATTTGACTTTTGAAATTGGAACACCAAGTGGAAATTGTACTTCATCAACTCAAACAACAGTACAAGACAATGTTTCAAGCGGAACTTGGCGAATAACTAATTTTATAGATTCAGGAACTGACGAAACAAATCACTTTACAAATTACAATTTTACATTTAACAGTTCAGGAGTTCTTAATGCAAATAACGGAACAAATAACTATGATGGAACTTGGAGTATAACCGATAGCAATAGTAATGATGATAGTCAAGATGATTTAGATTTTAATATTAACTTTAATCTGACTAATGATTTTGAAGATTTAAATGATGATTGGGATTTCATTTCGCAATCTGCCACAAAAATTGAATTAATAGATATTAGTGGTGGAAATGGAGGAACTGATTATTTAACATTTGAAAAAAACTAAATTACTGCTGCCAACACCGTATATAAAAAATTGCTGGTTTTGGCTTAAACAAAGGTAGTTGCGTGTTTGCAATGTTCAATTTTCTCCGGAAAATCCTCGCATTCAAACACGCAACTTTTCATATACAAAACCGTTGGCAGCAATAAAAACCCAACAATAACGTTAAAACATTGTGAAGTTTAAATAAATAGAAATTATGAAAACAAAATCAATCAAAATGCCCTTATTATTCATACTTGGAATTGGTTTATTCTTTTATTCCTGTACTTCAAGTGATGATAATTCAAACAATTCAACTATTCAAAATCAGATACAAAACACAGTACAATCTGGAACTTGGATTATTTCAAATTTTATTGACTCTGGGAATAACGAAACTGGACATTTCCTTTGCTATTCCTTTGAATTTAACTCTAATGGAACTTTAACTGCAACAAGCCAAAACAACACATACAATGGCACTTGGAGTATTACTGACAGCAATAGCAATGACGATAGTTCAGACGACCTTGATTTTAACATTAACTTTAATCTAACAAATGAATTTGAAGATTTGAATGACGATTGGGATATAGTAAGTTACACCTCAAATTCGATAGTACTAATTGATGTTAGTGGTGGAAATGGAGGAACTGATAATTTGACTTTTGAAATTGGAACACCAAGTGGAAATTGTACTTCATCAACTCAAACAACAGTACAAGACAATGTTTCAAGCGGAACTTGGCGAATAACTAATTTTATAGATTCAGGAACTGACGAAACAAATCACTTTACAAATTACAATTTTACATTTAACAGTTCAGGAGTTCTTAATGCAAATAACGGAACAAATAACTATGATGGAACTTGGAGTATAACCGATAGCAATAGTAATGATGATAGTCAAGATGATTTAGATTTTAATATTAACTTTAATCTGACTAATGATTTTGAAGATTTAAATGATGATTGGGATTTCATTTCGCAATCTGCCACAAAAATTGAATTAATAGATATTAGTGGTGGAAATGGAGGAACTGATTATTTAACATTTGAAAAAAACTAAATTACTGCTGCCAACACCGTATATAAAAAATTGCTGGTTTTGGCTTAAACAAAGGTAGTTGCGTGTTTGCAATGTTCAATTTTCTTCGGAAAATCCTCGCATTCAAACACGCAACTTTTCATATACAAAACCGTTAGCCTTCATTAAGAACAACTAATAACCAATATAAATTCTTAGTTTAACTTATGTAGTTAGTTATATTTAAATTCAAAAAAAAATAATGAAATATTACATCTACTTATTAGTACTTATCGGATC
>Ga0209833_1001933_pt1 | contig 13040 bp, 9 predicted proteins | sample COGITO_mtgs_1105_3_FD_184797 | JGI IMG/M metagenome (GOLD analysis project Ga0209833, IMG submission 184797) | Pelagic marine microbial communities from North Sea - COGITO_mtgs_110506 (SPAdes) (version 2) | ecosystem: Environmental > Aquatic > Marine > Epipelagic ... | reverse complement strand
TGAATTGACCGGATGGTCGCTGAATATAATGACCGAAGCTGAGGCTGCTGAGAAGCAAGAGCAAGAAGCTGGCTCGGTTGTTACCAATTTCATGGAGCAGCTGGATGTTGATGAAGATGTCGCGATCGTTCTACTCGAAGAGGGTTTTACCTCTTTAGAAGAAATAGCTTATGTCCCCATTGATGAAATGGTGGCGATTGAAGGATTTGATATCGACATTGTCGAGGAATTAAGGACGCGGGCTAGGAATACCATCACCAATCGTGAGTTGGCTGATGAAGCAAACCGGATTACCCAAGAGCCTGCAGAAGACCTTTTAACGATGGATGGGATGACAACGAAGTTAGCCTATGATCTGGCGGCGATGGGCATTATCACGATGGAAGACCTCGCAGAACAAGCGGTTGATGACATTATAGAAATAGAGTCTATGACCGAAGCGATGGCGGGTGAAATTATTATGACGGCTCGTGCGCCGTGGTTCGAGTAACGAACGCTTAGCACCAGCAACAAGGGGAATAAAGTATGGCTGAGACAACGGTAAAACAGCTGGCAGAAGCAGTAGGAACGCCCGTTGACCGTTTGCTACAGCAAATGAAAGACGCGGGCTTGCCTCAAGCCGCTGAAACAGATGTTGTGGCAGAGGCGCAGAAAGAGTCGTTGCTTGCATACCTCAAGCGAAGTCATGGTGAAGAGACAGATGGTCCTAAAAAAATCACGCTTAAACGCCGTACCTTAAGCACGATCAAGGCGGGCGGTAGCGCAGGGCGTGGTCGGACCGTAAACGTTGAAGTTCGTAAGAAGCGAACCTACGTGCGTCGGGAGGATGCTGATGTCACCGCGGAGGTGATCCCTGAGGCGGTCCCCGAGGCCGCAGCAGAGGTTGCGCCGGCGATTGTTGAAGAAGTCGTGGCTGAAACCGTTGAAACCGTTGAAACCGTTGAGGCAATCGAGACGGTTGAAGTTGAAAGTGAACCTGAAGTTAATACAGCGCCGAAGGCTATGGATCCTGAAGCGATTCGTCGAGCGGCTTTTATCGCCTCTGAAAAAGAAGCTGAAGCGCGCAAAAATGTTTTAAAAGAACGTGAAGAAAAAGCAGCGGCAGAGGCCGCAGAAAAAGCCAAACAAGCCGAAGTCCTTAAAGCAAAATCGACTAAGCCGGATGCGACAAAAGAATCTGACGATAAGGCGGGTTCTCGTAAAGACAAGCGCGATCGGAAAGAGATTGATATTGATGAGATTCAGCAGAAGAAAGCCAAGCATGGTAATCGTAAAAAGCGTGTAGAAGAGCTTCTCGTCGAAGAAGTCGATGACATCCTGATCGCCCCAGGCGCCGAACTTGAAGATGACTTGACGCCGACTACGCTTGGCTTAACAGGTGTTGGGCGATCTAAGCGTGCCGCGGCACCGAAGGCTGGGCCACGACACAAATTTAACGCACCGACCCAAGATCAAGTCAGAGAAGTCGAAGTGGGTGAGTCCATTAGAATCTCGCAGCTGTCGCAGCGGATGTCGATTAAAGCAAAAGACGTGATCAAGTATTTGATGGGGCTGGGGGTCATGGCGGATATAAATGCCACGATTGATCAAGAAACGGCTATTTTGGTGGTTGAAGAGTTTGGCCACAAAGTAAAATTGTTGGATGCAAATGAGGTTGAAACGTCTTTGTTAGAAGCCCTGGTTTATGATTCTGAAGCCGAAGCACGATCGCCTGTTGTCACCGTAATGGGGCATGTTGATCATGGAAAAACGTCACTCTTAGATTATATTCGAAGTGCTGAAGTTGCGGGCGGCGAAGCCGGCGGCATTACGCAACATATCGGTGCTTATCGCGTTAAGACCAAGCTCGGTGAGATTTGCTTTATTGATACACCTGGACACGCTGCGTTTTCCGCAATGCGTGCTCGGGGCGCAAGTGCAACCGATATCATAATCTTGGTTGTTGCAGCCGATGACGGCGTGATGCCGCAAACCGAAGAAGCCATTAACCATGCCAAGAGTGCAGGTGTGCCTTTGGTGGTTGCGATCAATAAAATGGATAAAGAAGGGGCCGACATCGATCGTGTAAAAAACGAGTTGGCTGCTAAAAATGTGATCCCTGAAGACTGGGGAGGCGACACACAGTTCTTGCCAGTTTCAGCGTTAACGGGCGATGGGGTCGATGCGCTGCTCGAGGCCGTGCTTCTGCAAGCGGAATTGCTTGAATTGACGGCCGTGCAAGAAGGTCCAGCGCAGGGTGTTGTGATTGAATCTCGGCTTGATAAAGGAAAAGGCTCTGTTGCCACGTTATTGATTCAAAACGGTACTTTGTCCCGCGGCGATATTGTGGTTGCGGGTGAGAACTTTGGACGCGTTCGCGCCATCACCGATGAGAATGGACAAACGCTGGCATCTGCTGGTCCTGCAACCCCGGTCTCTATTCAGGGTTTGAATGGTACACCTGGGGCGGGTGATCCGTTTACTGTGACGAAAGACGAAAAAGCTGCACGAGAAGTGGCAGAGTTTCGGCGTGAAAAGCTGAAGACTGAACGGCTTGCAACGCCCGTGGTTTCTCTGGACAACTTGTTGGAGAATTTCGGGGCTCAAGCGGTGCAATCACTCAATATTGTTGTGAAAGCCGATGTTCGTGGGTCGCTTGAAGCCATTGTTTCGGCACTCCATGACCTTGGAAACGATGAAGTTAAGGTCAATGTCATCTCCTCCGGCGTGGGCGGTATCTCTGAGAATGACGTGAACTATGCATTAACCGCGCAAGCGGTTATTTTCGGCTTTAATGTTCGGGCAGAGTCTTCAGCAAAACGCTTGGTTGATGCAGAAAGCTTGGATCTACGATATTACAAAGTCATTTACGATCTTGTGGATGATGTTAGAGATGCTCTGAGCGGCATGCTGGCGCCAGAGATTCGAGAAGATATTGTGGGGATTGCTGAGGTCAGAGATGTCTTTGACAGCAAGAAGTTTGGTTCAATTGCTGGTTGTATGGTGATTGAAGGCACGGTTCATCGGCGGAAGAAGATTCGCGTGTTGCGTGATCATGTTGTGATCTATGAAGGTGAGCTCGAAAGCCTCAGGCACTTTAAGGATGAAGTCGAGTCCATTCGCAGTGGTACCGAGTGCGGTATTGGCGTGAAAAACTATAACGATGTTCGCGTTAAAGATCAGATCGAAGTGTTTGATACCCGTGAGGTCGCGCGGCAGTTGTAATACTGCCGATAAAACTGAAATGGACGCACATTTTAAGCGAACCGATCGAGTTGCTGAGCAAATCCAAAAGATTTTGGCGGTTTTGATTCATAAAGAGCTGAAAGATCCTCGGCTTGGCATGGTGACGATCAACGATGTTCGAGTCTCCAAAGACCTTGCCTATGCAGAGGTTTTTTTTACGGTCTTTCCCGACGATCATGCTGAAGAAGCCGGACAATTGCTTGGCAATGCCAGTAGTTTTTTGAGGAAGCTCTTAGCAAGGCAGTTGAGCACTCGCATTACACCAAAACTGCGCTTTAGTTATGATGCGAGTTTGGTTCAGGGTGAAAAAATAACCCGAGCATTAATGGCTGACCGCAAGGCTCGACCGCGCCAAGAGGAAGAAGATTTTGGGCCGTAGTCGACGCAAGGGCCGAGTCATAGACGGCATATTGTTGCTGGACAAACCAGCTGGAATAACGTCAAATGGCGCTCTCCAAAGGGTAAAGTACCTCTATGGCGCAGCAAAAGCGGGCCACACCGGTAGTCTAGACCCCATCGCAACGGGCGTCCTCCCAATTTGTTTTGGGGAAGCAACCAAGTTCTCTCAGTTTCTTTTGGACGCCGACAAGGGTTACATCGCGACGATCCAGTTAGGGGTTCGCACCACAACTGGCGATAGCGAGGGTGACATTGTTCATGAACGGAGCGTACCCGAACTAACGGATGAAGCGATCGAATCTTATCTAAACTCGTTTAGAGGTGAGATAGACCAGATCCCTTCCATGTATTCGGCGATAAAATTGAATGGGCAGCCGCTTTACAAGCTAGCCCGGCAAGGAATAGAAGTAGAGCGTAAGTCAAGACGCGTGACCATCATGGCGCTGACGCTGATTGAACGGACACAAGATCAGTGGGTTTTGGATATTTCCTGTACCAAAGGAACCTACGTTCGCTCACTTGCTGAAGATATTGGTGAGTTGATTGGGTGTGGCGCGCATGTTGTTGGGCTAAGACGCAGGCAGGCCGGACCCTTTGCCATTGAAGAAACCTGCACGCTGGAAGGTCTTGAAGATCTAAAGGCAGAAAACGGTGAGCGCGGGTTGGATGAGACCTTGCTACCCGTGTCAGCGGCGGTTGCGGATTATCCGGTGGTTGAAATGACCGCATTAACCGCTAGCTATTTTGTGCAGGGACAACCGGTTCAAATTGCAGGCGTTAAAGATGAAGGATTAGTCTCAGTCTATTCTGAGGCGACGGATGACAAGATTTTTGTCGGTGTCGGGGAGATCCTCGATGATGGCAAGATTGCGCCGCGGCGATTAATCGCGACGTAACAACGATAGGGTATCTGCAAATATGCGTGGATACACCTGTTCAACGAAAGGAGTTGCGATAACGCAACTGCATATTAAGAAAAAGGAGGCCACGTGGCTTTATCAAATGAAGAAAAATCAGGAATCGTAAAAGATTACGGTACATCAGAGTCGGATACCGGTTCACCCGAAGTGCAAGTTGCGCTATTGACGGCGAATATCGAGAAGCTACAAGGTCATTTTCAGGCTCACAAGCATGATCATCACTCTCGAATTGGTCTGCTCAGAATGGTGAGTCAAAGAAGGAAGCTCTTAAATTATCTGAAGAGTAAAGATACCGGTCGGTATGCACAGTTGATTAAGAGATTAGGTCTGCGCCGATAAATCAAGCCGTTATGAATGGAGAATAATGTGAATCCAGTTAGAAAAAAGTTTACCTATGGTGACCAAGAAGTCATCATCGAAACCGGTCGAATTGCGCGACAGGCGTCCGCATCGGTCTTAGTATCGGTCGGAGAAACCTCGGTCTTGGTTGCTGTGGTCGGTCGTAAAGAAGCCAATCCACATCAGAGTTTCTTTCCCTTAACCGTCAACTACGAAGAAAAAACCTATGCGGCCGGTAAGATCCCCGGCGGGTTTTTCAAGCGTGAAGGGCGCCCTTCTGAAAAAGAAACCCTAACGTCACGGTTAATTGATCGTCCAATTCGCCCTTTGTTTCCAAAAGGCTTTATGAACGAAGTCCAGGTGACCTGTCAGGTTGTTTCGGTTGAAAAAGATATGGATGCGGATATTCCGGCGATGATCGGTGTCTCGGCAGCGCTTAGCCTGTCTGGGATTCCCTTTGCAGGACCAATCGGTGCGGCTCGGGTGGGTTTTACGGAAACCGGATATCTTTTAAATCCAGGGTATGAAGCACTGAAAGACTCACATTTGGATATGGTTGTTGCCGGTACGGAATCGGCTGTCCTGATGGTTGAGTCGGAAGCGAAAGAGCTAACTGAAGACCAGATGTTAGGCGCGGTACTCTTTGCTCATCAGGAAATGCAAGTTGTCGTCAAGGCAGTCCAAGAGCTCTGCGCTGAGGTTGGCGTTGATGCTTGGAATTGGACGCTCGCCGAAAACGATGCGACTTTGGTTGCTGAAATGACCGAGTTTTCCGCTGAAAAAATCGCTGAAGCTTACCGGGTTACTGAAAAGATGAGCCGGCAAGATCAATTGCAAGTCCTGCGAGATGCGGCGATGGCGCAATTTGTTCAAGAAGGTGGGCCTTCAGCAGACGTGGTGGGTGGTATTTTTGGCAGCATCGAGAAGAAGACCGTTCGGCGCGCGATCATTGCCGGCGAGCCTCGAATTGATGGACGCGATACTAAGACGGTTCGAGGCATTGCAGTTGAAGTTGGGGTGCTTGCGAAGACGCACGGTTCGGCGTTATTCACGCGGGGCGAAACCCAAGCACTTGTTACGACAACCCTCGGTTCAACCAGAGATTCAGCGATCATCGATGCGCTGCAAGGCTCCTACCGTGATCATTTCATGTTGCATTACAATTTCCCACACTACAGCGTCGGCGAAACTGGATTCTCGGGTGGCCCGAAGCGTCGTGAGATCGGTCATGGCAGGTTAGCTCGACGGGGCATTGCCGCGGTGTTGCCCAGTTTTGAGGACTGGCCTTATACCACTCGGGTTGTGTCTGAAATCACTGAGTCGAACGGTTCTTCCTCTATGGCCTCAGTCTGTGGCGCAAGTCTTGCGTTAATGGATGCGGGCGTGCCCTTAAAAGCACCCGTTGCCGGTGTGGCGATGGGGCTGGTTAAAGAAGATGATGGCTTTGCGGTCCTGACGGATATCCTTGGGGATGAAGATCACTTGGGTGACATGGACTTTAAAGTTGCCGGCACGCAAACGGGCGTCACGGCGCTTCAGATGGACATCAAGATCCAAGGCATTACTGAACAGATCATGGAAACGGCGCTTGAACAGGCGCGGGATGCTCGACTCCATATATTGGATGAGATGAACAAGGTCATTGGCCGATCGCGAGAAACGGTTTCAGATAATGCGCCGGCGATGGTCACGATGAAAGTCGAATCTGACAAGATTCGGGATGTCATTGGCAAGGGTGGTGCAACCATCCGATCGATTACCGAAGAAACGGGTGCATCGATTGATATTGATGATGACGGCACGATCACAATTTTTGGTGAGGGTGTTGAGTCTAGAGATGCAGCGGTTCGATTGATCGAAGGTATTGTCGCCGAGGCTGAAGTCGGTCAAATTTATAACGGTAAAGTTGTAAAAATTGCAGACTTCGGCGCCTTTGTGAACATTTTGCCTGGAAAGGATGGCTTGGTTCACATTTCTCAGATCGCCAGCGAGCGCGTTGAGAAAGTGACGGATTACCTTTCTGAAGGTCAGATCGTAAAGGTTATTGTCCTGGATGTTGAGCGTGGACGAATTAAGCTCTCGATGAAGGAAGTGCCGTCAGATGAGGCAGAAGCACCCGCATCCGACGCAGTTGAGGCAGAAGCGGCGAGTGAGCCAGAAGCAGCGCCTGTAGCGGTTGATGCGGTTGAAGTTGAAGCGGCGACTGTCGAGTCAGCGCCGGTGGAATCTGTTGAAGATGCCAACGTTGATCAGGCTGATGATGCTGCAGACACGCAAAGTAAGCCAACTCAAGACTAATGGTTTGAGAGGCTGAAAAACCCGAGTCGTGAAAGCGCCTCGGGTTTTTTTATGCGTTTGTTTGTGGTGAGTTCGCGATGAGGTCGTCGACAACGCTTGGGTCAGCCAAGGTACTGGTGTCCCCCAATTGCGTCAGTTCATTCTCAGCAATTTTGCGCAATATTCTACGCATGATTTTCCCAGACCTGGTTTTCGGGAGCATGGGTGCCCATTGCAGAATGTCGGGTTTAGCAATGGCGCCAATCTCTTGCCGAACAAGGTTTTCAAGTTCCCGCTTGAGGGTATCCGTCCCCTCGACGCCTTGCATTAAGGTGACGTAGGCATAGATCCCTTGGCCCTTTATGTTATGCGGATAACCGACGACAGCAGCCTCCGCGACCGCTTCATGCAGCACCAATGCGCTCTCAACTTCTGCTGTACCCATCCGGTGTCCCGAAACATTGAGCACATCGTCGACTCGTCCGGTAATCCAGTAATACCCTGACTCATCTCGGCGAGCACCATCACCCGTAAAATAGTAGCCCGGATAGGTCGTATAGTAGGTATCAATGCAGCGCTGATGGTCCCCAAAAACGGTTCTGATTTGGCTTGGCCAGGAGCTGCGAATGGCTAGGTTGCCGGAGGTTGCACCACTCAGCACGTTTCCCTCTGGATCGAGTAAGACGGGCTCTACACCAAAAAACGGCAGGGTTGCGGATCCGGGTTTTAGATCCGTCACACCCGGCAAGGGTGTAATCATGATGCCGCCAGTTTCTGTTTGCCACCAAGTATCGACTATGGGACACCGGCCGTCACCGACAATATGGTAATACCACTCCCAAGCTTCTGGATTAATGGGCTCGCCAACCGAGCCCAGAATACGCAGACTCGAGCGGTTGGTTGCCTGCACAAACTCGTTTCCCATGCCCATGAGGGCACGAAGTGCAGTCGGGGCTGTGTAAAAAATATTGACCTGATGCTTGTCAACGATTTGCCAGCATCGAGACGCATCAGGATAGTTTGGGATGCCTTCGAACATTAAGGTTGTCGCGCCATTCGCGAGAGGCCCGTACACGATATAGGTATGGCCTGTAACCCAACCAACATCCGCGGTGCACCAGTAAATATCGCCATCATGGTAGTCGAAGACGTAGCGATGCGTCATGGCCGCTTGCAATAAATAACCGCCTGTAGTGTGCAGTACGCCTTTCGGTTTTCCGGTTGAGCCCGAGGTGTAGAGGATGAACAAAGGATCTTCACTGTCCATTGGTTCGGCGGGGCAGCTTGGGGGTTGCAGGATAGTTTCATCGTTATACCAGAGATCCCGTTCTGGTTGCATCGACACGAAGCCGCCAGTGTGCCGCACAACAATCACAGAATGCACGTTCGGGCACTGCTCAAGCGCCAGATCGGCATTGACTTTAAGGGGGACTGTTTTACCGCCTCGCACGCCTTCATCAGCGGTGATCACTGTTTGGCAGTCAGAGTCTAAAATACGATCTTGCAGGGCTTGTGGTGAGAAGCCGCCAAATACGACGCTGTGAACAGCACCGATTCGAGCGCAGGCTAGCATGGCGTAGGCGGCCTCTGGAATCATTGGCATATAAAGACAGACGCGATCGCCTTTTTTAACGCCTCGCTGAATTAAAAGGTTGGCCAGTTGGCAGACCCGTTGGTGCAAGTCCTGATAGGTGATGGTGGCCTGCTGGCTCGGATCATCACCCTCCCACAAGATTGCAGTTTGTTGGGCGCGCTCTGGAAGATGTCGGTCAACACAGTTATAGCATGCATTCAGTTTCCCGCCGATGAACCAACCTGCCGTGCCCGTCATAAGATTTGACTCGGTGAGCTGCTCCCAGGGTTTGGACCAAGTCAGGAATTCGTTGGCCATCTCTGGCCAAAAGGTCTCGGGCGCGTTAATCGATTTTTGGTACAAATCCTGATACTGATCGATGGAGAGGTGGGCCCGTTGTTTGGCGTCGTCTGAAACCGGGTATTGTTTGTCGTTGGTCATCTAAAACTCTCTAAGCTCCGATAAGGCTTAAGGGTGCCATATTGCGGACATCTGGAAAACCATAAGATTGCCGTGCCTGCCGATACTTTAATTCGAGCTTGAACTTAGCTGTCCTTAAGCGGCGCCTCGGCTTTAGGCTGGGATTTTTTGGGCTTCTGTGTTCGGTTACCCCGGGTCATGATCTGCTGCCGGTCCTCGTCAGCAGTTTGAAACTCTGTCCACCAGTCGCATAGTGCGCTGATATTTTCACCGCTATCACGTCGTAGTAGAAGGAAGTCGTAAGCCGCGCGGAAACGCTTATTGGCGATTAATCGCAAAGGTTTCTTTCCGCGTCGCGCTTCGAGTCGATCCTGGAGCAACCAGATCTCCCGGGCAGGGATACTAAAGCGTTTTGGGATCGAAATAACGGCTTGTTGTTGGTGGAAGACCTGATCAGCCGCAACTGCCGCTGCATCGTTTCTTGAATAATCATCTTTTTCGATGAGCGCCTTTTTGAGATTCTCAAAAGGTGCCCATAAGAGCGCAGCGAAGATGAATGCCGGGGTAACCGGCGAGCCAATGGCTATTCGATCGTCTGTTGATTTAAGTGCGAGCTGAATAAGTGCCTCGGCCTGGCCTTCTTCTGCCATGGTCGGAAACAAAATAACGCTGATTTGATATTGGCATAAGGCAAGATAGGTCGATTGTGCAAATCCAGCCATGAAGAGCTTTAGGGTTTCTTCAAATAGCCTCGCCGGCGGTATTTCCCCCAAAAGATGCGCCAGATCAATGATCTTCTGTTCAAGGATTGGGGCTAAATCGAATTTAAGTTTGGATTTGAAGCGAACGGCTCGGAGCATTCTAACTGGATCTTCTTTGAAACGTGTCGCGGGATCCCCAATCAACCTAAGTTGTTTGCTTGCGAGATCATTGAGACCTTGATCGGTGGGGTCTAAGACCCGCTCGTCGGTCGCGCAGTAGTAGAGCGCGTTAACGGTAAAGTCTCGGCGGAAGGCATCAGACTCGAAGGACCCAAAGACATTGTCGTCGAGTACATGTCCCGCATCGTTTGATTTTTGCTGATTGTGTTGGGCCCTAAAAGTCGAGACTTCAATGATCTCGCGCCCAAATCGCACATGAACAATCTGAAATCGTCGGCCGATAATCCGAGAATTCCTGAAAACTTTATGGACCTGCTGCGGGGTTGCATTCGTTGCAACATCAAAATCTTTGGGTTTTAGGCCCAGCAGGAGATCCCGTACGCAGCCGCCGACGAGGTAAGCCGTGAAGCCTTGCTCTGTTAGCCGAAGCACAACTTTGAGTGCCTCGAGGCTAATTTCCGAGCGGGGTAAGTGTTCAGCGCTATTTGATTTTTTGCCCACAGAATGTGTCTTAATCGCGTGGAGAGAGTGTAACAGATCGCATGCTAGACAGCTCATTCGGATAGTTTAAAAAGAAAAGGGAAAGCCTAAGCTTTCCCTTTAGCGAGCATGGTCTCTTTATTATTATTGTTCTTGCTTGGTGCTTATTATTATTGTTGGCATCCAAGTGTCTTAACTATCGCAGGATGCGAACCATTTGGGAAGTCCCAATTTTGGCTGTGCGCAGGTCCAAAATTTGAAGAAGGTTAAGCCTCTATGCCGCGTCGGGTTCTACCAACGGCGGGCGGCGGCTACGGGTTCGGTTTAGTAAGCAATAGGCTCGCCCTTCCAAGTTGCCGCGCCGCGGTCTAAAGGTCGGTTTCGCGCCGCGCGCGGACAACAGTTTGAATGGTTTACCCGTGGACGCGCAGCGCATCAACTCGGCCTGGCCGGCAAAGAGCCGTGATGATTACTGCGTTTTTCCGATGAGTTTCGGGATGCGGTCAGTCCGCCAGTTTTTGATTGCAGCATCCAAAATTGTCTTTGGATTTTCCGAGGCGATGATCGGTTGGTTAAGAAAGGCCAAGGCCTGATTAAGGTTGCCGGCTGGGGTTTCGGCATTGATCCTAGGCGCATGAGCCTGTTTACTGAGCTTTTGGCCATCTCTGCCGAGGACCATCGGTAAGTGCAGGGTCTCTGGCGGTTGTGCCCCGAAGGCGCGGAATAAGCAATTTTGCATTGGGGTGGCGTTCAAGAGGTCAGCGCCTCTAACGATTCGAGTGACCTTTTGAGCAATATCATCGACGACAACAGCGAGTTGGTAAGCATGTAGGCCATCTTTTCTGTGGACAATAAAATCACCAAAGTCTTGACCATAGGTCCAGGTAACAGCGCCTTGGGCAATATCTGTTTGCTGGATTGTTGTCTCGCGGACACGAAACCGTAAAGCAGCGGGTTGCTTGAAAGGCGGTCTTCGCGTCCGACAGGTTCCTGGGTAGAGTCCAAGATAAGCGCGCCTTGGACAGGTACAAGAATACAAGTGTCCTTTGGTCTGTAGCATCGACAAGGCTTCATCAAAGCGGTGTAGTCTTTGGCTCTGATAGGACACTGGCTGATCTGAGACCAAGCTGTGATCGGCTAATTGTTTCAAAATCTGACGATCTGCGCCGGGTAAGGATCTTGGCGGGTCTAGGTCTTCGACCCGGATAAGCCATTGGCCGTCAGCTGATTTTGCATCAAGGTAACTGCCTAGCGCTGCAACTAAGGAGCCGAAGTGTAATGGGCCAGTGGGCGAGGGTGCGAACCGGCCAACATAGTGTGGGTGGTCAGCCACCGCGCCAGATCATCCTAGAACTTGATGACTAGCCGTGAAGCTGTCGTTCTTTAAGTTCATCGAGTGTCTTGCAGTCAATACACTGGTTAGCGGTTGGGCGCGCTTCGAGGCGTCGGATACCGATTTCGACGCCGCAGGTATCGCAGTACCCATAATCATCTTGATCGATCAGATCAATAGTCTTTTCGATTTTCCGAATGAGCTTTCGCTCACGATCACGTGTTCTCAGCTCCAAACTAAATTCTTCTTCTTGACTGGCGCGATCGGATGGGTCTGGATAATTCGCCGCTTCATCTTTCATATGACTCACAGTCCGATCCACTTCTTCCATCAACTGGTTCCGCCAGTTGAGCAGGATGCTCTTGAAATGCGACCGTTGCGGTTCATTCATGTAGGCTTCGTTGCGCTTCACCACATAAGGTGTGAACGACGCAGTACTATCAGAGCCGACATTGCCGGTCGTTCTTTTTGCAGATCGTGGTTTGGCCTTTGCGCTCGTCGAAGCCTTGGGCGCCGCGGTTTTCTTTGCTTTGACGGCGGGGGCCGCTTTGCTTGCTTTAGCCTTAGCGACGGGTTGTTTCTGAGTGCTGGCTTTCTTTGCAGGCTGCTTCGTTACGGGTGGCTTTGTGGCGGCGGCTTTTGAAGCAGGCTTTTTAGGCGTTGTCTTTTTAGCCACGGCTTTTGCTTGAACCGCTTTTTTAGGCGTCGCTTTCGGTGTTGTTTTGTTCGAAGCAGCCGTCTTCGCAGCAGGCTTTTTCGGAGCAGCCTTCTTGGGCGCGGCTTTACTCTGCACAGGTTTCTTTGTTTCCGGTGCTTTCACGCTGACAACCTTTTTTGGAGCTGATTTTGATTTTGCGGTAATCTTTGCCGCAGCGGTTTTTTTAGGTGCAGGTTTCTTCGACGCAACCTTCGACTTTTGAACGGGTGGTTTTGTTTTCTCTTTGACCAACTTTTTACGCTCTTTAGGGCTTGGCTTTGCCGCTTTCTTGGCTGTCGCGCGCCCAGCCGGCACGGGCTTTTTCGCCGTTTTACTGGCGACCACAACGCTTTTCTTCGCCGCTTTCTTCTTGGCAGACGCTGCGTTCTTACTTGTTAACTTCTTAACCGCTGGAGAAGGTTTGCGCTTGGCAACCATTTTGGCTCCTCGTGTTTTAAAAGATCAACCACCGAAAATTAGCGGCGAACATTAACAG
>Ga0209833_1001930_pt1 | contig 13056 bp, 14 predicted proteins | sample COGITO_mtgs_1105_3_FD_184797 | JGI IMG/M metagenome (GOLD analysis project Ga0209833, IMG submission 184797) | Pelagic marine microbial communities from North Sea - COGITO_mtgs_110506 (SPAdes) (version 2) | ecosystem: Environmental > Aquatic > Marine > Epipelagic ... | reverse complement strand
TTTTATCTAGCACCCGCATGACTCGCCCCTGGGCATTGGTTTCAACTTGCTCGCTGCCGACGCTGCCGAGGAGCTGCGTCTCGTAGAACTTTTCCAGACCAATTTTGCCGATCGAATCCGTGCCGCTGTATTTGACCGCCTCAATAGTTTGGCTTTCGCGCTCATTGATGCGCCCCATGTAGCCCGCCGCATGAGCAAACAGTTCGCCATAGGGGTAGTAGCGAATCAAGCGAGCAGAGGTCTCTGCCCCGGCGAGTCGGTGACCGTTGACGGCCAGCGTAGCGCGCTCTTCCTCGCTGAGATTAACGCGCAGCGTAGTCTGTTCAAAGGGCCGGCGGCGCTTGAGGTTCTTCTGAAAGCGTTGAAGATCACGCTCGGAAATAGTAATCAGTTTCGCCAGTTCAGCGAGCAACTGTTCAGTGTTTTCACTGCGTTCCGGAACAATGGTCAAATTATAGCTAGGCCGATTGTCGGCGATCAGTGCGCCATTACGATCGTAGATCAGGCCTCGGGAAGGGGGCAGAGGTCTCACCAAAACCCGGTTTTTATTGGATTGAGTGGCAAAGTCTTCGTAGCGAGAAATTTGCAGATCGAAATAGCGCGCGATAAGGACGATAGATAAGAACAGCGTTGCCAGACTGCCGATAAACAGCCTGCTGGCGAACAATCTTCGTTCGCGCGCTGGATCTGAAAAAGCCGCGTCATCCATCATGTGTTTTGGCCGCCATCAATTGAGTGTCGCTAGCTGCGATGATAAGGGTGATTAGCATTTATCGTCCATGCCCGATAGAGCTGTTCCAATAGCACGATGCGCACCAGCGGATGCGGCAGGGTTAAATCTGACAGCGACCAGCGCATATCGGCGCGCGCTAAGCATTCATCCGAGAGGCCATCAGGACCGCCGATCACCAGACATACATCGCGGCCATTCATCTGCCAGTCGGCCAGTTTGCCGGCCAGCTGCTCGGTGCTCAAAGAGCGCCCGATTACATCCAGAGCGACGACAAAATCCTGATCACCGATGGCTTTTAATAACCCCTGGCTCTCTTTTTCAATCGCCTTGCTGGCAGGCTGGTTTTTACCGCGCGCACCGAGCGCAATTTCAAGCGTTTCAATACGCAGCTCCGGTGGCATCCGTTTGCTGTACTCGCCACAGCCAGATTCAACCCAACCGGGCATGCGCGTGCCGACCACCAGAAGCTTTAGTTTCATTGTCGCCCTGAGTGCCTAGCTGAGATCGCCAATCACAGGCTGATCATCATCAGCATTGCCAGGGAAATCCCCAGGGCGCATCGACCAGAGACGCTCAAGGTCGTAAAACGCGCGAGTGGCTGGCAGCATAATATGCACAATCACATCGCCGAAATCGACCAAAATCCACTCAGAGGTATCGTCGCCCTCGACACCAATAATACTGTAGCCAGCCTGCTTGCCTTCGACGGCCACATTGTTGGCTAACGACTTTACCTGTCGGTTGGAGTTGCCGCTGGCGACAATCATGGTATCCATCACCCCAGTCAGCTCTCGAACATCCAGTGCGATAATATTTTGCGCCTTAACGTCTTCCAGCGCCGCGATAACAACTTCTTTTAATGATTGCGTCATAGTTAAAAAATTACTCGTATAAATGATGTTGATGAATGTAGTTGACGACGGTCGCCGGCGTCAGAAAGTCAATCGTTTCGCCACGCCTGCTCTTGTCGCGTATTTCAGTCGACGAGATTGCCAGCATGGTGGTATCGCAAAGGTGCAGTTTACCAGCGCTGCACTGCTTTAGTTGCTGTAAATCGTCACAGCGGTGCTGTTTTATCCAATCTGCAAGTGGGCCGGCCTCGGGCAGCTGATAGTTGGGTCGCGCCGAGACGACCAGGTGGCAATAATGGGTCAATTGTCGCCATTCACGCCAGCTATCCAATGTTGCTAGCACATCAACACCAACGCACAGATAGAGAGGCATATCACTGCCTATTTGCTGTCTGATCTGTCTCAGGGTGTCGATGGTGTAAGTGGGCCCACCGCGCTGCAGTTCAAGATCGTCGGCGACCAGTTGCGGGTAGTCACTCAGCGCGGCTTTTAACATTGCCATGCGCTGATCGGCAGAGACTGTTAATGTCTCTCGGTGTGGTGGCAGCGAGCAGGGAATCATGCGCAAGCTGTCAACCTCAAGCAGCTCAGCAAACTCTACGGCAATGCGCAGATGGCCGATATGAACCGGGTTAAAGGTACCGCCGAACAGAGCAACAGACATATTATTGACGGATCTGCCCGTCGCCATAGACCACCCACTTTTGACTGGTCAGGCCTTCGAGGCCCACCGGCCCGCGAGCGTGTATTTTATCAGTTGAGATACCAATCTCTGCGCCGAGACCGTATTCAAAACCATCGGCAAAGCGTGTCGAGGCATTGACCATTACCGAGCTGGAATCAACCTCGCGTATAAAGCGCTCAGCGCGTTCTCGGTCTTCGGTGACAATGGCCTCGGTATGCCGCGAGCTATAGCGGTTGATATGCTCAATCGCTTCGTCCAACCCGGCAACCACCTTGATTGACAGAATAGGCGCCAGATACTCTTGACTCCAATCCGCCTCGCTGGCCGCAAGCGCCGACTTAATCAAGGCACAGGTCTTTTCACAGCCGCGCAACTCAACCCCCTTATCCGCATAGAGCGCGGCCAATTCCGGCAGCACCTTATCGGCGATCGATTCGGCCACCAACAGCGACTCCATAGCGTTGCACACGCCATAGCGATGGGTCTTGGCATTGAGTGCAATGGCCACGGCTTTTTGTCGATCGGCACGCTCATCGATATAGACATGGCAGTTGCCATCCAGATGTTTGATCACCGGCACCCGGGCGTCTGCACTGATCCGTTCAATCAGGCTTTTTCCTCCGCGGGGCACAATCACATCGACAGTTTCGGTCATCGTAATCAGCTCACCCACCGCTGCGCGATCAGTGGTATTGATCACTTGTACCACGGCTTCAGGCAGGCCAACCGCAGCTAGGCCCTGAGTGATGCAGGCAGCGATTGCCCGATTCGATTCGATTGCTTCACTGCCGCCGCGCAAAATGGTCGCGTTGCCGGACTTCAGGCAGAGACTGGCAGCATCGATTGTGACATTCGGGCGTGACTCATAAATAATTCCCACGACGCCGAGCGGGACACGCATCTTGCCGAGTTTGATACCACTTGGACGCTCCTGCAGGTCGGTCACTTCACCTACAGGGTCGGGCAGCTCAGCAACCTGGTGCAGGCCTTCTATCATCGCGTCGATACGCTCAGGGTTGAGCTCAAGACGGTCAAGCAGGGCAGCCTCAAGACCATTAGAACGACCATTTTGCATGTCGATGGCATTGGCCGCCAGCAGCCTGTCACGGCCGCCACTCACTGCCTCAGCGATAGCCAGAAGAGCCTGATTTTTCAGCGCCGTATCAGCCGCAGCAATGATTCGAGAGGCATCTCGGGCCTGGCTGCCCAGCGTTTGCATATAGTGTTTAATATCCATAGAGTTTTATCTGGTACAGTCACGGCAATCTAAAGTGGCCATTATACGTATAGCCTAGGGATAATGCCTGCCTTTCAGCGGCCGCCCAACCAAACCAACCGCCAAGGTGAACCATTGCCAACTGTTACGACCTTACTGAATTCACAGCGTCACTGGCTGGTGCTCACCGGTGCCGGGGTCAGCGCCGAGTCAGGTGTGCCCACCTATCGCAATCAGCGCGGCGAGTGGCAGCGCAAACCACCGGTGACGCATCAGGAATTTACTGGCAATCGTCAGGCACGGCAGCGCTTTTGGGCGCGTAATATGGTCGGCTGGCGGTTTATGAGTAGTGCGCAACCCAATGCGGCTCACAACGCATTAGTCAGCTTAGAAACGCTGGCGGTGGTGTCCTGTCTGGTCACGCAGAATGTCGACGGTCTGCATCAGCGCGCCGGCAGTCAAAAGGTCATCGATCTGCACGGTCGCGTCGACACAGTCTCGTGCATCAGCTGCAACCTGCGTCTGCCGCGAGCACCATTGCAGACATGGCTGGAAGACAATAATGCGGATTTCGCCAAACTCGCTGGGGCCATTGCACCCGATGGTGATGCCGACGTGGACAATCTCGATCACTCGGCTATGCGCGTGCCCGACTGTGAAAACTGCGGCGGCATACTGAAACCGGATGCCGTTTTTTTTGGTGACTCAGTGCCGGCCCAAAGAGTGGCTGAGTGCGAGAAACAGATGCAAGCCGCCGATGGGCTAGTGGTTGTGGGGTCATCGTTGGTCGCCTTTTCCGGCTATCGATTTTGTCTCTGGGCCAGCAAACAGAATAAACCGATTGTGATTATTAACGACGGTAAAACGCGAGCGGATGAACTTGCAGCAGCCAAAGTGGCGGGTTCATGTGGTGATGTGCTGCAGGGTTGGTTGCAAAGCTACTCGTCCTGAGTGCAGCTGCGCTCAGGCCAATACTACAGGTACTGACTAACAACCTCAGCGAGCGCTTCAATATGCGCGGGATTGTCATTCAGGCAGGGGATATAGTGAAAGGTCTCACCGCCAGCGTCAATAAAAAGCTCGCGCGCTTCCATATTGATCTCTTCAATGGTCTCTAGGCAGTCAGATGAGAAGCCTGGGCAAATCACTGCCACATGCTTGACGCCTTCATCGGGGAGCGCTTCCATGGTTTTGTCGGTGTAGGGTTGCAGCCAGGGTTCACGGCCAAAGCGAGATTGGAATGTGGTCATAATCTTCGCTTCGTCTAGCCCCATACGCTCGCGCACCAGTCTTGTCGTCTGGTGGCAAAAGCAGTGGTACGGGTCGCCCTTTTTCAGGTAACTCTGCGGCGTGCCGTGATAGGAAAAGACCAATTTATCCGGCTCACCATGTTCCGCGAACTGTTTGCGAACGGTCTCGCACAGCGCATCGATATAGGCTTCAGACTGCTGGTAACCCCCGATAAAATGCAGTTCAGGCACCCAGCGTGTTTTGGTAAACGTCTTGGCCACCGCATCAAAAGTAGAACCTGTCGTGGCACCTGAATACTGCGGGTAGAGCGGCAGCACGGTAATATTGCGCACATTTTGTGCAGTCAGCTCGGCAATTGCCGACGCCATCGATGGATTGCCGTAACGCATGCCAAGCACCACCGGCACATCATCATTAAATTTTTCATCGAGAATTTTTTTGACGCCAGCCACCTGAGCTTTGCAGTGCACCATGAGCGGCGAACCGCCCTCAGACCAGACACTGGCATAGAGCTTTGCTGAACGACGTGGGCGAATACGCAGAATAATCAAATTGAGAATCATCCACCACAGCAGTCGCGGCACCTCAACCACACGCGGGTCACTCAAAAACTCCTTTAGGTAACGACGCAACTCAGCCGTTTTCGGCGCGTCCGGCGTGCCTAAATTACACAGCAACACACCGCGACGCGGCGAAGGCCCTTTGTGATCGTAGTCGGTCTGGCCCTGATATTTCATTGCATGCTCCTGAAAGTGGTGGTTGCGCTGATGCCGAGACCATACTGCAACCGTCTCGGATCGACAAATATTATTCAAGCAAAGAACGCCAATATACGCGGAGCATAGGTGCCTGGATGATTATTATCTTCGCACACAGGATAGCCCTCGTTTGCATTCCTCTCGTTGGTTATGCTTCTGGGGGTGTACCTTGAACGGCGCGCTGAAAACGCAGGCTTTTCCAAGAACAAGTTGCCGAGATATTAAAAGCTACTTCCTTGGATGAAGAAGCAGAAGAATATGCAATCCATGATTGTGAAGATTTTGGAGCCAATAAACTAAACTTCACCTTCAAATAGAATAATTTTGATATATTAAAACAGATCGTTACACGCAATATGATATGCGTTTGTGCATCATAAATGTTGATGAGTTTTTATATTTTTGCATATCATCCGATTTTCTAGATATAGAAAGATAGATCAAAATGACTAATTTAAACGACCAGATACTCGAAGGCCTTCGTGAGGCTCGTCAAAGAAAGGGGTATAGCCAGAGAGCTAAGCGCTAAGTCTGGCGTGCCACAGAGTCATATCTCCAAGATAGAGAATGGGGCTGTGGATTTAGAGCTTGAACGTGTTTCGAAGAAAACAGTTCCTGCGGTGAAATCTATCGTGCGTAGCAGTGCGAGTGCAGATTTGGCTACTGCGCACAAAATGATTCAAAAAGAAATGAATCTATATGAGAATGTTATCGCGTCCGCAACTCAAGTCTCTTCCCTCGCAAACAGTGATTTGAAAAAATTAAGAAAAGCTGTTGCTGATATTGACCGTTTCAAACTTGATAAGGGTTCTACCCCGTTTTCACGGACGGTTTAAAAAAGCACTTACCTTCCAGTTTGTATTTTGATTTATTTACGGCGTTTATCGCCGTGAAAAATAACATTAGTAAACTTTTTCGGTTTGTGTTAGTTTGATATTTATAAATTATACGGCGTTTTGCGCCGTATATATCGGTAGTGATAAACTATTGAGCGATTTTAGCAGACTTAACGGTCAAGAATACTAAGAAAGGTAAGTGCGCTTGGTTAATAGCATGACTTCAAAGGGTGATGGTGTAAAAGGGACTTATAAGCAGTCACTTAAAGCGCTTCTGCCTTATGGCATGTTGGCCACGAAGAAGTGGCTAGCAGAACAAGGCTTGAGCGCCCATGCCATAGACAATGCGGTTAAAACTGAAACCTTGTTGCTGCTGGCAACGGGGGTATACAGCCAGTATTCCCGCTCTGTGAGTTGGGAAGGTGTGGTTGCCTCTATGCAGCGTATGGACAAGGTCGAGGGTACTGATGTGCCGCCTGCCGTGGTAGGTGGGCTATCAGCGCTTTCTTTATCTGGTTTGTCGCAGTATCTGTCATTAGGCAATCAGCCGCATATCCACCTATACGCGGCAGGTAAGCTACCAACATGGTTAGTGCGTTTGTCGCTGCCTGTAGAGTTTGAAGGACACAGTACAAGCAAGCTATGGCCTGAAAGCCTTTTGACGGACAAGTCTTTCATCAAAGAGCATGAGTGGGGGGTGGAATTGCCTCCTGTGTATTTCTCATGCCCTGAGAAAGCCATATTGGAATTATTGATGGACTTGCCAGATAGAGTGACGTTTGAGCATGCCGATGAGTTAATGCAGGGGTTAGTGAACCTGTCGCCCAGAAAGCTCGATACACTTTTGAAAGCCTGTAAAAGCATAAAGACCAAGCGATTGTTTTTCTGGATGGCAAAGCGCCAAGCCTATCCTTGGTTTAGCAAACTAAACGTCAAGGATTATGACTTAGGCTCAGGTAAGCGCGTTGTGGCTAAAGGCGGAAAGCTGGATGCGGATTATTTAATCACCGTGCCGTCGCATATGGCATCGAACAGTGAAGATTAGAGATAAGGATATTGAGGATGGATAGAAGCAGTATTTATTACAAGCAAGTGCAGTTGTTGATGCAGGTTTTGCCCTTCGTCGCGAAACAGGCCTGCTTTGCGCTTAAAGGTGGAACGGCTATCAACCTCTTTGTAAGAGAGTTTCCACGCTTGTCTGTCGATATTGATCTGGTTTATCTGCCTATGAAAGCCCGTGATGAGGCTTTGGATGAGATTTGTGAGGCATTGGATGTCATTAGTGCTGATTTAAAAACCGCGTTCAAAGATGCGGAGATAACCGAAGCTTATAAATCGAAACGGGATTCGTTGAGGCTCATCGTTGCGCGCAACGGGGTTCAAATTAAAGTGGAGCTTTCTCCAGTGTTACGTGGAACGGTTTACGAGCCGCGTCTTATGGAAGTTTGCGAAGCTGTTGAAGAAGAGTTCGGTTACGTTGAAGTACCCGTGGTGGCACTAGCTGATCTTTACGCCGGAAAAATCTGTGCTGCATTGGATAGGCAGCATCCAAGAGACTTATTCGATGTTAAGTGGCTTTTAGATAATGAAGGCTTAACGGATGAAATACGCAAAGCCTTTCTCGTGTATTTATCGAGCCACAATCGGCCTATGGCCGAACTGCTGAAGCCGCAATACAAAGAGTTATCGGCCATTTACGCAGGTGAGTTTGCAAACATGGCCGAGACGGATGTACCGCTAGAAGAGCTGGTGGCTGTTAGAGAGCGTTTGGTCGAACTTATTCACCAAGGGTTAACAGAAAGCGAGAAGGGTTTTCTTCTATCGTTTAAAAGCCGTGAGCCAGATTGGGCGTTGCTTGGTTTAGATGGTGTAAGCGAGCTTCCGGCCATTAAGTGGAAGCAGATTAATCTGGCTAAGATGTCGGAGAACAAACATAAGTTGGCATTAGAAAAGCTGAAAGGCATTTTGGCGTAGTAGTGTATGGCGTGGCGGTTATTCGTTAGTATAGCGCGCTTTTTAGCCGCCTTTCCCCCAAAAACGGGTGAGAGGGGGCAATTTAACAAACAAGTACAAATTTAAGTACAAATTAGGACTTATAGGGTATGGCTGATAGCAATTTTATCAATGAAATCAACAATAGACGCACGTTTGCTATCATCTCTCACCCGGATGCGGGCAAGACCACGATCACCGAAAAGCTGTTGCTGCTCGGCAATCTGATTCAGGTGGCGGGCACAGTCAAGGGTCGCAAGAGCGACCGCCATGCCACGTCCGACTGGATGGCGATGGAAAAAGAGCGTGGCATTTCGGTGACCTCGTCGGTGATGCAATTTCCCTATCACGATTGCATGGTCAATCTGCTCGACACCCCCGGTCACGAAGATTTTTCTGAGGACACCTACCGGACACTGACAGCAGTCGATTCATCGCTCATGGTGATTGACGGCGCCAAGGGTGTGGAAGATCGCACCATTAAGTTGATGGATGTCTGCCGCCTGCGAGACACGCCGATCTTCGCCTTTGTTAACAAGATGGACCGCGAGATTCGCGATCCTATTGAGCTGCTAGATGAGATCGAAAGTGTCTTGAAGATTAGAGCAGCGCCGATTAATTGGCCAATTGGTATGGGTCGTGGCTTTCGCGGTGTCTACAACCTCTACACCGATACTATTCATGTTTATATCCAGGGCAAGGGTCACACTCTGATGGATGATATTCAGATTAAAGGCCTGGACTCTGTAGAAGCCCGTGAGGCATTGGGCGATTATGCGGACGATGTACTGGAGGAACTTGAGCTGGTTAAGGGCGCAACCAATCTATTTGAAATGGATGAGTTTCTCGCCGGTCGCATGACGCCAGTATTTTTCGGTACTGCTCTGGGTAACTTTGGTGTCCGTGAAATGCTCGATGATTTTGTGCGCTGGGCGCCGACACCTCAACCGCGCAGCACCGACAAGCGCGAGGTCACCGCTGAAGAAAAAGCCTTTAGTGGTTTTGTGTTTAAAATTCAGGCCAACATGGATCCCAAGCACCGCGATCGCATCGCTTTTTTGCGTATCTGTTCGGGTAAGTACAGCAAAGGCATGAAGATGAAACATGTGCGTACCGGGAAATCGGTGCGTATTGCCGATGCCTTTAGTTTTAAAGCGGGCGAGCGCATTTCTCTTGAGGAGGCGCAGGCGGGCGATATTATTGGATTGCACAATCATGGTTCGATCCAGATTGGCGATGCCTTCACTGAGGGTGAAGATTTAAAGTTTAGCGGCATCCCTCACTTTGCACCTGAATTGTTTAAGCGCATTCGGCTGAAAGATCCGCTGAGAACCAAGCAACTGCAGAATGGCATTCGCCAACTCTCGGAAGAGGGCAGCACACAGGTGTTCTTCCCCTTCCGCAATAACGATATTATTGTCGGCGCGGTGGGTCAGTTGCAGTTTGATGTGGTGGCCTATCGGCTGCGTGAAGAGTACGGGGTGGAGGCAATTTATGAGCCGGTCAACGTCCACTCGGCGCGCTGGACTGAGTGCAGCGACAATAAATCACTGGAGTCATTTAAAAATAAAACCCAGGACAATTTAGCGCTCGACGGCGGTGGTCATTTAACCTACCTGGCACCCACCAGAGTCAATTTATCATTGACCGAAGAGCGCTATCCGGATATCGCCTTTCGAGCAACTCGAGAACACTAATCAGCAATACCTGCAAAAATAATAAGATTAAAGAGGCATAGCTATGAGCAGTAAACCAGTAATCGTTAGTCAGGACATGACGCCCGTGCATCTGCGTGCTAATCGCTCGGCCTTTGCCATGTGGTTTGGCCGGACGATATTGCGCGTTCTTGGCTGGCGAGTGGAGGGCGAGATTCCCAACCTTGAGCGCATACTCATTATCGGCGCACCGCACACCTCCAACTGGGATTTTGTCTATGCCATGGCGGCGATCCTCGCGCTTAATATAAAGCTTCGCTGGCTCGGCAAACACACTATTTTTAAGCCCGGTGTGACCTGGTTTATGGAGTGGCTGGGTGGCATTCCGGTTAATCGTAGCAAACCGGAATCCATAGTGGATAATGTCGCGCGTTTAGTGGAAAAGGATAAGGGTATTGTTATTGGGCTGGCGCCCGAGGGAACACGCAAAAAAGTCGAGACATGGAAAACTGGATTTTTGCGTATTGCTGAAGCGATTGACTGTAAGATTTTTATTGTCGGTCTGGATTTTCCGGGCAAGCGCATTGTGCTTGATCAGCTGTTTGAACCGACCGGTGATTACGATGCGGATATTGCAACGCTGCAGGCATTTTATCGTCGCTACGAGGCTAAATATCCAGATCAATTTTAGGTGGCTGTGAAGGGGTGAAATTTTTTAAATGGATTTATCAGTTGTTACGCAGAGCATCTTAGTCGCGGTAGCCTTCTTTGCTGGGCTTATTTCATCAATTGCCGGCTCTGGTGGCATCCTGACGCTGCCGGCCCTCTTATGGGCGGGACTGCCGCCGCTTAACGCTCTCGCCACCAATAAATTACAGAGCTCGATCGGCACACTGTCATCGGCATGGAATTTTTTTCGCAACGGCCATATCGCCATCAGGCCTCTGCTTCCTGTGCTGCTGATGGGCTTTGTCGGTTCAGTCATTGGCACCTTTGCCGTACAGCAGCTCGACAGTGAGATTCTATTAAAACTGATCCCGTTTTTGTTGATCGCCATCGCGATCTACTTTTTAACTCTGCCGAAAATGGCCGCAGCAAACTCGCAGCCGAAACTCAGTCAGGGCTGGTTTGCCTGCACGGCTGGACTGGGTATGGGTTTTTACGGTGGCTTCTTTGGTCCAGCCATGGGCTCGATATTTCCGTTTTTACTGGTCTGGTTAGTGGCGCGCAATCTGGTTACCGCCACCGCCGAAACTAAACTGATGATCTTGGTGGTCAATGGTACCTCAGCGATTATTTTTATCGCCGGTGGTCATGTGATTTGGGGGCTGGCAATCGCCATGGCTATCGCGCAGATGGTTGGCGCGCGCATGGGATCCAATCTGGTTATGCAGCGTGGCAGCGGATTAGTGCAGCCGATCATCACCATTGTTACGCTACTGATGGCCATCAAATTATTGTTCTTTGCCTAACTCTTGCATAAGCTGACGCCATGGAATTTCTGATTACCTTGGCACTGTCTTTTGCCCTGATATTGATCGCCCTGCTGGTATTTCGTTATGTCGGCTTGCCGATCTATCGAATTGAAGCGGTCAATGTCAAAGTCTTGCTCGAGTCGGTCCTCAACCAGCAGGCGACCGAGGCCGATTGGGATGTATTTATTGGCATGCCAATCCGTCATAATCTACAGCTGGATGACATTCGTGTTCAATGTGCTATGTTAGCCGAGCGCGATATGCACGTGCGTGACGGGCGAGTGCATTTTTCGTCTGACGGGCGCGCCGAGTTAGCGGCCATTCTAACGCGTATCAATAGTGAATTACTGCCACACACGGAGCATTACCATGATTGAAAAAACCTCTCCCATTGCACGGTTTTTAGTCGTTGGCGCCGCCTTTGTGGTGGTGGTAACTGGCCTGAAAATGGCAGGTGAACTGTTAGTGCCTTTTCTATTGGCGATGTTTATTGCCATGATCGTCTCGCCGCTGCTCGGTTGGCTGAAAAAACGCGGTATTCCGGGTGGCATTGCCATCTTGATAATTGTGATTTTAATTCTCCTGGTGGGTTTAGTACTCACCGCCGTAGTGGGTTCCTCGGTGGACAACTTCCGGCAGGACATCCCGGTGTACTCCGACAAACTCTCAGCGATGAGTTATCAGGTACAGTCTTGGCTGAGTCAGCGTGGCATCGAGATTGATCCGCAGCAGTGGCAAGACAGTTTTGACCCCAGTGTGGTGATGTCCTTTGCTGGCAGCACATTGGCCTCCTTCGGCAGTGTCATGACCAATGCCGTGATGATTCTGCTTACGGTGATTTTTATCTTGACGGAAAATATCGGCTTTGGTGAAAAGCTGCGTCTGGCACGAGGTAAAGACGTCTCCGAAGAGTGGCTAAATCGGTTTTCAGAAAGCGTGCACAATTACCTCGCCATTAAAACCGCGATCAGCTTAATCACCGGCATACTGATCTTTATCTGGCTCACTATTTTGGGTGTCGACTACGCCGTGCTCTGGGGACTAATTGCCTTTCTGCTCAACTTTGTTCCCACCGTGGGCTCGTTTATCGCCGCGGTGCCAGCAGTGCTGCTGGCCACTGTTCAGTTGGGAGTATTTCCCGCTGGCCTGACCCTTGCCGGGTTCGTTGTGGTCAACTTGGTGATGGGCAATGCGGTTGAACCGCGCTGGATGGGTAAAGGCTTGAATCTCTCGCCACTGGTGGTCTTTGTCTCCTTGGTTCTCTGGGGTTGGGTGCTGGGTCCAGTGGGCATGTTGCTCTCGATCCCGCTGACAATAATGATAAAAATTGCGCTTGAAAGTCAGGACGAGACGCGCTGGATTGGTGTCTTGTTAGGTTCTGGCACAGCGCTGGAGATCGACGCACCACAAGATGAGCCGTTGTCTGAGCAGCCATTAATCGAACAACAATAACAGCTTTAGCCTCGTTCTAAGTTATGGCACAGCGATTGGGAACATCTCAATACCGAGTCTAGCCTGCGAGGTTTCATCCTAAATTTTCATTGGCCTCAAGATCTCGGTCAGGTGATGGATAAGACAATTGACGTCAGTGACAAGAAGCACCT
>Ga0209833_1001912_pt1 | contig 13112 bp, 8 predicted proteins | sample COGITO_mtgs_1105_3_FD_184797 | JGI IMG/M metagenome (GOLD analysis project Ga0209833, IMG submission 184797) | Pelagic marine microbial communities from North Sea - COGITO_mtgs_110506 (SPAdes) (version 2) | ecosystem: Environmental > Aquatic > Marine > Epipelagic ... | reverse complement strand
AGACCTACTAAGGTTGGGCAGAATTCCAGATCCTTTTTTACTGAATAACCAAGACAGTATTCAGTGGGTGTCTGAAAAAGATTGGAGTTACAAAAAATCCTTTACTATTTCTTCTTCACTTTTAAAAACAAAGCAGCATATCCTTAAATTTGAGGGTTTAGATACCTATGCAAAGGTGGTACTAAATGGCCATCTTATTCTACAAACCAATAATGCATTTAACCCCTATGAATTTAATGTAACCGAAATTTTACAACTTCAAAACACCTTAGAGGTAACCTTGTTTAGTCCAGATGCTATAGAAGCTAAGGCCGCATTAAAATTAGGCTATACCCTCCCCGAAGGTCCAAGAGTGTTTTCGCGAAAACCACAATTTCAGTACGGTTGGGATTGGGGTCCAAAGATCAAAACCATGGGTATTTGGCGCGAGGTATCATTAGTGTCTTACAGTATGGCAAGGCTTGAGGATGTATATATTAAAACCCAAGAAATAACAACTTCTCAGGCATTGGTAGAGGCAAACATTGAAGTGATGTCTTTTGAGGCAGATACGCGCTGTGTTATAGAGCTTGTAAATAATACCACAGGAGAAATACATTCTAAACCCATAACAACACTTGTAGGCACAAAGAATTACAGCATTCCATTTTCTATAAAAAACCCAAAACTCTGGTGGACACACAATCTTGGCACTCCCTTTTTGTATGATTTTACAATACACCTTAAAAAAGACAACACAATTCTAGAAACCCTTCACAAAAAAGTAGGCCTAAGGACCATACAGCTCGTTACAGAAAAAGACAGCCTTGGAGAAAGCTTCTATTTTAAACTTAACGGAAAACCGATATACTTAAAAGGGGCAAATTATATTCCGCAAAACATATTTCTCTCCCAGGTGCAGCCCAAGGACCGTGAGAAATTACTAGACGACGCTCTTCAGGCAAACATGAATATGCTACGCGTTTGGGGCGGCGGGGTGTATGAAGATGATTTGTTTTATGACCTATGTGATGAAAAAGGGATCTTAGTTTGGCAAGATTTTATGTTTGCTTGCGCAATGTACCCTGGAGATAAAGAATTTTTAACCAATGTTAAAAATGAGGCCGTTGCCAATGTAAAACGGCTAAGGCAACACCCAAGTATTGCCCTTTATTGTGGGAATAACGAAAACAGCGAAGGCTGGTACCGTTGGGGTTGGCAAGCAGATAAGACCCAAGCTCAAAAAGAAGAAATTTGGAACAGTTATCAAGCGGTTTTTAATGGTATTTTACCCAAAGTAGTAGATAGCTTACATGCTAGTATTTCATATTGGGAAAGCTCTCCCAAGTTTGGCAGGGGAGATAAACGGTATCAGTTTCAAGGAGATGCGCATGATTGGTGGGTCTGGCATGATGGCTATCCCTTTGAGCATTTTGAGCAGGAGGTACCTAGATTTATGAGCGAATTTGGGTTCCAGTCTTATCCGGGATATCAGGCTATCAAGTATTTCACCCAAGAGGATACCATCGATCTTTCTCATCCAAGTTTTAAAAGCCATCAAAAGCATTCTAGGGGTTTTGCCATTATTAAGCAGTACATGGAAAGAGATTTTCCAGTGCCAACAAACCCTGAAGATTACATATACGTGAGTCAGCTATTACAGGCTTATGGCATAACCAAAGGCATCAAAGCGCATCGCGGAGCAAAGCCATACAATATGGGGACTTTGTATTGGCAACTTAATGATTGCTGGCCTGCAGTTTCTTGGTCCAGCATTGATGGTTTAGGAAACTGGAAAGCTTTGCATTACAAGGTAAAACAAGCTTTTGAAAATAGAATAATCATCCCTTTTGAGCAAAACAGCCTATTAAAAATTAAAGTGGTAGATGATGGCCCCATTACTTTAGGGCAGCCAATGCACGTTGAGTTTTATGATTTTAACGGAAATATCCTGCACCAAACACCCACAAAATCTGTGCGAACCTTTAATGAGAAAAACCAAGTAGTCTATCAGGTAGATTTAAGTGAGATTGAGTTTGACCCAAAACAGACCTACGCAAAGATTTTATTTGGGGAAACTCAAGGGGTACATTATTTTGCAAAACCAAAAGATTTAGCCCTAGGCGAGGAGGGTTTTGACATGAAAATCAATATAGTTTCTCAGGGCGTTGAAATTTCACTTAAGGCTGCAACACTGCAAAAAAATGTATTTTTATATACAAACACTCCAGGGCACTTTACAGACAACTTTTTTGATTTGTTGCCTGGCCAGGAAAAGAAAATCATTTTTTTAACCAAAGATCCACAATCCACAATACTACAATTTAAAACCCTCAATGCACTACAATACTAACACAAGCCGCTTTTATAGCCTCCCTTTATTTTTTCTATTGGGGCTTTTTCTTTTGACCAACAGTTGTGCTCCCAAAAAGAGTAAACAACTTCTAGTTACTCAGGCTAACATTATTCCAGCCCCGCAACAACTAGAAATAGGCGGTGGTAATTTCACCTTAACCAAAACAAGCACACTCTTTGCAATCCCAGAATTTAAAACAGCCTCAAATTTATTAAAAGCATACCTTTTTAATGGCGCTGGAATTGATCTAATTTCTGCTCCACAAACTGCCGCAACTATTGTAATTATTAAAGACACTTTGTTGCCAAAAGAAGGGTATACGCTCACTATTTCTAAAAAACGCATTACTATTAAAGCCTCAGACGGCGCGGGCGCTTTTTATGCAATTCAGAGTTTGCGCCATATACTACCTCCAGATGTAGAACAAGCACACACATCTGGAGTTGACACTATAACGATTCCTTGTTTAGAAATTAAAGATGCCCCTATGTTTGCATATCGCGGTATGCATCTTGACGTATCCCGCCATTACTTCCCAAAGGAGTTTATTAAACAATATATCGCTGAGTTGGCGGCCTTAAAAATGAACACCTTTCATTGGCATCTAACAGATGATCAAGGGTGGCGTATAGAAATAAAACAATATCCAGATCTCACAGGTAAAGGAGCCTATCGGGAAGAAACATTAATAGGGCATTATAACGACACACCTCAACGCTTTGACGGCAAGCCCTATGGAGGGTTTTACACCCAACAAGAGGTTAAAGAAATTGTTGCCTTTGCCAAAGAACATCATGTAACTATAATTCCAGAAATTGAACTTCCTGGACATGCCCAGGCTGCTATTCATGCCTACCCAGATTTAGGATGTACTAAAGAGCAAGTTGCAGTGGCAACTAAATGGGGCGTGTTTGAAAACATCTATTGCCCAAAGCCAGAGACCTTTACTTTTCTTAAAAATGTACTAGATGAGGTGATGGAATTATTTCCTGGAGCGTATATCCATATTGGAGGCGATGAGGCCCCTAAAACAAACTGGAAGGCCTGCCCTAATTGTCAAAAACTCATTACAGAAAAAAACCTTATAAATGAGCACGGTTTGCAAAGCTATTTTATAACAGAAATAGAAAAGTATATTAATTCTAAAGGCAAAAAAATTATTGGCTGGGATGAAATTTTGGAAGGCGGCCTAGCTCCAAATGCTACTGTGATGTCTTGGAGAGGAACCCAAGGAGCAGTTGATGCGGCAAAGCAAGGGCATGATGTAATTTTAACGCCAACCTCACATGCCTATTTTGATTATTACCAGGCCACCCACCAAGATGAACCTACAGCCATTGGCGGCTATCTACCTTTAAAAAAGGTGTTTGGCTTTAACCCTATTCCTGTAGCGTTGCAAAATACAGATGCCGCAACACATGTCTTAGGCGCCCAAGGGAATCTCTGGACCGAATACATGGCCACCCAAGATCAAGTTGAGTACATGACATTTCCTAGAATTTTTGCCATGAGTGAGGTTCTTTGGAAGGGCCCAACCAATGATTTAGAGAAGGATTATATTAATTTCTTATCAAGACTAGAGCCTCATTTACAGCGCTTAGATACCAAACATATAAACTACGGAAATCACCTTTATGATCTAGAAGGAGGGGTTTTAAAAAATCAAGGTGTAGTAACTTATGCACTTACCACACCAACCCAAGGCAAAGAAATTAAGTACCGTATTAACACGCAAGAGGAGCAAACCTATGAGGCACCCTTTGGTATTTCACAAGATGCAATTATTACTGGGCAAGTATACAAAGAGGGGAAAATAGTTGGAAGAGCCTTTACAGATACCATTGTATACCATAAGGCAATTACAGCAACAGTAGCTTTAAATGTAGCCCCACACCCTTCTTATAGCGCAGGAGGAACCCCTGCTCTTATTAATGGGATCTCTGGAAGCAATACACGCTTTGGAGATAAAGAGTGGCTAGGCTTTTGGGGAGAGGATTTGGAGATTACCATCAGCTTTGCAAACCCCACAAAAATTTCTAAAATAAGCACACGTTTTTACAATGCCAATGGGCAGTGGTTGTATGCTCCTAAAGAAATTGAAATCCAGACCGATTATGGGCTATTGCCAAAGGTTAATCTACCAAGTACTAATCAAACCATTTTGGATGTAAACCTTAAGGTGGGGGTTACTACTTCTTTTATTAAGTTTTCCATTCCTAGCTATGGCATTATTCCAGATGGCTTGCAGGGTGCTGGAAATAAAGCATGGACCTTTATTGACGAGATTGTGGTAGAGTAATTACTGCTTATTCACAACTGTAGAGGAGGCTTGGTCCAAACACATTACCGTTAAATCTGCAATATTTACATGAGGGGGTCTTGTGATAGTAAAGTAGATAACATCTGCAATGTCCTGAGGCTGTAATGGCGTGAAGTTTTGATATACCTTACTTGCCCGCTGAGTATCTCCTTTAAAGCGTACTTCGCTAAACTCGGTTTCTACTAGTCCTGGATTTATAGCCCCTACTTTAATACCTTTCCCGTTAAGATCTAGACGCATGCCTTGATTTATAGCATCTACGGCATATTTGCTGGCGCAATACACGTTGCCATTTGGATATACTTCTTTTCCAGCTGTAGATCCAATATTGATAATATGTCCAGAAGCCTTTGCAATCATTTTGGGTATGATGGCCTTAGAGACATACAATAGTCCTTTTACATTGATATCTATCATAGCATCCCAATCATCACTCGATCCAGACTCAATACTATCTAGCCCATGTGCATTACCAGCATTATTAATTAAAATATCAACGGTGTTAAACCCTTTTGGTAAATTGTTTAGTAGTGAATTTACACTTTCTTTATCACGCACATCAAAACAAAGAGTATGCACATTTGTATGCAAAGACAGCTCTTTTGCAATAGCTTCTAGCCGGTCTTGGCGTCTTCCACACAAAATTAAGTTGATATTGTTTTTAGCAAATAAGGTGGCCGTTGCACGTCCAATACCAGAGGTGGCACCTGTAATTAGAGCAGTTTTTTTCATAAGAGTTAGCAAAACTAAAACAGCGCCTGATCCTATTGTTGGAAAACCATCCTTCTAGGGGAGCATATTTTAGAAATTAATAACTACAAATGTACGTGCTAAAAGTGATAAAAAACAGTCTTAAAATTTTATTAACAAACTTGACTTCAAGCATTAGTTACCTTACATTTAGACCCTAGAAAAAAAATTGAAATTTAACGTAACTTGTTTATTAAAATTTCGTCTTTAGTATTGAGCAGTATTACCCGCTTACAGCAAGCAAATCAATGCTAATAAAAAATCATTAGAGAAATAGTAATAATTCTAAGACAACAAAACAGGACTATGGAACAAATAACTACGCCCACAGATATTGGCGCATTGAACGATAAAATTGAGAAAGAAAGTGCTTTTGTAGACATTCTCACCATGGAAATGAACAAGGTAATTGTGGGTCAAAAACACATGATTGAACGACTGCTTATTGGACTGCTGGGCCAAGGACACATATTGTTAGAGGGTGTTCCTGGATTAGCAAAAACACTAGCGATTAACACGCTTTCTCAAGCTGTAAAAGGGAGTTTTAGTAGGGTGCAATTTACCCCAGATTTACTGCCTGCAGATGTGGTAGGGACCCTTATATACAACATGAAGGACAATGATTTCAGCATTAAAAAGGGGCCAATTTTCGCCAACTTTGTGTTGGCAGATGAAATTAATAGAGCGCCTGCAAAGGTGCAATCTGCGCTTTTAGAGGCCATGCAAGAAAAGCAGGTAACTATTGGTGATACCACCTTTGTGCTAGACAAACCATTTCTAGTAATGGCGACCCAAAACCCTATAGAGCAAGAAGGAACCTATCCACTTCCAGAGGCCCAAGTAGACAGGTTTATGCTAAAAACGGTAATTAAATATCCAACCCTTGAAGATGAACAATTAATTATACGCCAAAACCTAAAAGGAGGATTTGAAAAAATCAATCCTGTGGTTACTGTAGCTCAAATTTTGCGTGCACAAGATGCAGCTAGGGAAGTATATATGGATGAGAAAATAGAAAAGTACATTCTAGATATCATCTTTGCGACCCGAACCCCAGAGCATTACAAACTAGCAGAGTTGAAACCCCTTATAAGTAACGGAGCTTCTCCTCGTGGTAGTATCAACCTTGCTGTAGCTGCAAAGTGCTATGCGTTTATTAAAAGAAGAGGCTATGTAGTACCTGAAGATGTTCGTGCCGTGGTACATGATGTACTTCGTCACAGAATAGGGATTACCTATGAGGCTGAGGCAGAAAATGTAACTACAGAAGACATCATCAACAAGATTGTAAATGTCATTGAAGTACCCTAGTTAAGTTTTTAAAACTTTGCTTAAAAAACTGTTTATCCTTTTTAGGATAAAGGCATTACAAAATCCAATTACACGTTCTCACCAATACCATGGATACTAAAGAGCTCTTAAAAAAAGTACGAAAAATTGAAATCAAAACACGCCGCTTAAGCGATCATGTTTTTGGTGGAGAGTACCACAGTACTTTTAAGGGGCGCGGAATGACTTTTAGCGAAGTGCGCCAATACCAGTATGGTGATGATGTGCGAAGCATAGACTGGAATGTAACGGCACGATACAACGAGCCGCATATCAAAGTTTTTGAAGAAGAGCGAGAGCTTACCCTAATGCTTATGGCAGATATTAGCGGGTCTGAGTTTTTTGGTACAGATGCCCAGTTCAAAAACGAAATCATTACAGAGATTGTAGCCACCCTTGCTTTTTCTGCAATGCAGAACAATGATAAAGTAGGGATTATATTATTTACAGACCAAATAGAGTTGTTTGTGCCTCCAAAAAAAGGGAAATCACACATTTTGAGAATTATTAGAGAATTGCTTGAGTTTAAACCCAGCAGTAAAAAGACAGACCTTAGCCAAGCACTCAAATATCTTAGTAATGTCATGAAGAAAAAGGCTATTGTTTTTGTGCTTTCAGATTTTATGACACAAGGGTATAAAGACACCCTTAAAATTGTTGCTCGCAAGCACGATGTAACGGGTATACGGGTATTTGACCGTAGAGAACAAACCCTGCCTAACCTAGGAATGGTACAAATGCTTGACCAAGAAACGGGAGAGGCGATGTTGGTTCATACCGGCTCTAAAGGGGTGCGTGAGCAGTATGCAGCCCATCACAAACAAGGGGTTGCCTACTATGAAGATGCTTTTGCTAAAAGTGGTGCAGGTGCAATAGCTTGCAGGGTGGATGAAAGTTACGTGAAAAAATTATTAGGGTATTTCAAAAGAAGATAGCATCATTGAAAAAAGCAAACAACATATCAATTTTTAAAAATAAATGTGCTACAGTACTGGCTGGGCTTTTGTTTTTTCTTGCTTTTTCTGCAACAGCACAAGTAATTACAAAGGCAGACACCACTGCCATTAAAATAGGAGAAGAGTTGCGTATATCTTTCGAGATTCAAGCAGATTCCACAGATTTGGTTGTATTTCCAGATCAACAAAGTTTTTTGCCTCTAGAGGTCATAGAAAGCTACGCGACAGATACCACCTACAGTAATTCAAAAATCAACTACAGAAAACAATACGGCCTCACCCAGTTTGATTCTGGCAGCTATACCATACCTAGGCAAAAAATAATATTTAACAATAAGTTTTTTCTTTCAGACACTATCAATGTTGAGGTGCGTGATGTAGCCATTGACACTACAAAACAAAAAATGTTTGATATAAAGCCAGCAATGGAAGTAGATAAAGCTCCATTTCAAGTTCCTAACGGTATCTATTGGATTGTTATATTGGTAGGGATAGTGGTAGCTATTTGGTATTTTTTAAAGCGCAAAAAACAAAAAGCCGAAGCCAAAAAACAACTACCTCCATATCAAGAGGCTTTGGTGGCCCTAGAGGAGCTGGACAGCTCGCAGTATTTACTGCAAAACAATGCCAAAGAGTACTATAGTTTATTAACAGAAATTGTAAAAAGATATCTAGATAGAGAGGTAGATGATGCGGCACTAGAGAGTACAACACAGGAGCTTATAGAGAGGTTAAACACATTAAAAAAATCAGGAAATTTTGATTTTCAATCACAAGACATAAAACATCTAGAGACTATTTTAAAAAGAGCAGATTTAGTGAAGTTTGCAAAAATGCAACAAGGTTCTGGGCAAGCCCAGGCAGATAGATCTAGGGTTGAAGAAATTATAAGCAATACCCACAAAGCTGTTCCAGAGCCAACCCAGGAAGAATTAATGCAAGACACCTTGTATCAACAAGCATTGCAAAAAAAGAAATTACGCAAAAAAATAGTTCTTGCTGGGTCAAGCCTTGTACTTGTTTTAATGATTAGCGCTGCTGTTTTTTCTAGCCTCTATGGGTTTGCCGCTTTAAAAGAAACGGTTTTTGGAAATTCATTAAAAGACACATTAGATGGGCGTTGGTATAAAAGCCAGTACGGTGCTCCGGGGCTTATTATTAACACCCCAGAGATATTAGTAAGGCAAATACCAAAAAACGCCAAAGACAGTATTCCATCGCCTAGAAGCGGGAGTAGGTTTGCCTATGGCGCCATAGGAGAGGACCTTTATATTTCGCTCTCCATTACAAAAGCAACTCAGCAGGCTTCTCAAGAGAATCAAGGGGTAGCGATTGATGCTGAAATAGAACAGGCTCTTGAGACCCTAGAAAATGCTGGAGCATTAAATGTAGTGGTAAAACAAGAGGCCTTTTCTTCAGATGAAGGATTAAAGGGAGTAAAGGCGTATGGAGATTTTAACTTGAAATTACCAAACGGAGACATTTCCAAAGAGAAAATGAGTTATGAAATGCTGCTGTTTGATCAGCAAAACACCATACAGATGGTTACCGTTGTTTTTGAGAGAGACCTTGAGTATGCCAACCAAATAAAAGAAAGAATCATAAGCTCCATAGAGGTGCCGGTTTCAGCAGAGGCCCAGAATAAAAAACAACCACAAGATGCTCAATAATTTTGAATTTGTTAATCCAGAGCTATTCTGGTTGCTATTGCTACTTCCAGTGGTTGGACTTTGGTATTTTTTAAAACGAAACAAACAAACCCCAAGTCTTAGAATATCTAGTATTCAAGGGTTTAAAACTTCAAAGAACTGGCTTGCCAAGCTAAGGCCTTTGCTTTTTTTACTTCGGTTGTTAGCCCTAGCCGCTATTATTGTAGCCATGGCAAGACCAAGAACTGTAAGCCAAACGACAAGAACCGTTAGCAACAAAGGGATAGACATTGTAATGGCCATTGATGTCTCGGCAAGTATGCTTGCCAGAGATTTAAAACCCAATAGGTTAGAGGCTTTAAAAAATGTGGCTTCGGGTTTTATTAAAGACCGTGTTACAGACCGTATAGGCCTTGTAGAATATGCAGGAGAGAGTTACACGAAAACGCCACTAACAAGTGATAAAAGCATTGTGTTAACCTCTTTAAAAAGTATTGAGTATAACACAATAATAGAAGGTGGAACAGCAATTGGTTCTGGCCTTGCAACAGCCGTAAACAGATTAAAAGAGAGTCGTGCAAAAAGTAAGGTGATTATACTCCTGACAGATGGTGTTAACAATACCGGGTTTATAGACCCCAAAATTGCCAGTGAGCTCGCCAAAGAATTTGAAATTAAAGTGTATACCATTGGTTTGGGAACCAACGGTATGGCACAAAGCCCAATTGGCATTAGGGCTGATGGGAGTTTCCAATACGGCATGCAACAAGTAGAGATTGACGAAACACTGTTAAAAGAAATTGCAAAGACAACTGGAGGCAGGTATTTTAGAGCCACTAGTAATACCAAACTAGCAGAAATTTACACAGAAATTAATGCCCTAGAAAAAACAGATATAGAGGAGTTTAAATACACAAATTACACAGAACTTTATAGACCTTGGGCGCTTTGGGCTTTGGCTTTGTTTTTGTTTGAACTCTTTTTACGTTACACCCTTTTTAGAAGTTTTATATAAATTATGTACCAACTAGAACAACCCATTTATTTTTATGTGCTATTTGCCTTACCGGCAGTGATAGCGGTTTACTTGTTGGTGGTACTTTGGAAAAAAAGAGCGCAGCGTAGTTTTGCAAACAACACCTTGCTTGATGTGTTAAGTCCAAGTAAATCGATCTTTAAGGGAAGTTTAAAACTTGTGCTTGCACTACTGGTTTTGGCATGTATGAGCTTTGCTTTAGTGAATCCAAAAATTGGAACGAAACTCGAGACGGTAAAAAGAGAAGGAGTTGATGTTGTATTTGCCCTAGATGTATCAACAAGTATGCTAGCGGAAGATATAGCTCCCAACCGTTTAGAAAAATCAAAACAGTTAGTACGCCAGATAATTAACACTCTTGCCGGAGATAGAATTGGAATTATTGGTTACGCTGGCAGTGCATTTCCGCAGGTGCCAATAACCACAGATTTTTCATCTGCACGCCTTTTTTTGTCTGGAATGAACACCAACATGGTAAGCTCTCAGGGTACTGCCATGACCCAGGCCATAGAAATGGCAGAAACCTATTACAATGACATTGAACAAAAAAATAGGGTTTTGTTTTTAATAAGCGATGGTGAAGATCATCAGGGAGACTATGCAAGTATTGCCGCTCAGGCTACTAAAAAAGGCATAAAAATTTATACCATTGGAGTAGGAACCACAGCGGGAGCTAGAATTCCTTTAAAGCGCGCGGGTGTATTACAATCCTACAAAAGAGATCAAGACAACCAGGTGGTTATTACCAAACTCAATAAAGAGACCTTGCAAGAGATTGCGCAGGCTGCAAATGGCGAGTATCTGGATGGCAGCAACACAAAAGAGCTTGTAGAGCAAGTACAAAACATATTAGCAGGTATGGATAAAAAGGAGTTTGACGCAAAGCAATTTTCAGACTTTAAAGATCAGTTTCAATGGTTTTTGGCAGGCGCTTTATTATTTTTAGTACTTGATGTGTTACTTTTAGAGCGCAAAACCAAATGGATCAACAAACTCAATTTGTTTAATCAACAAAAAACAGATTCGTAATGTCTTATAGTTTAAAAAACACAAACCACACATATATTGGCAACAGCCACTACAAGACCTTTTTAAAAAGGGCTGGTTTGTATATGATTGTTGTATGTAGCGCCTTACAAATGACCTCACAGACTAAGGTTTCTAAGGCCTTAGAACAAGATGCCTTGCAGGCAGCCCTGCATCTAAGCCAAGGCGCTCTCGCCATAGAAAACAATGAATTTATTACTGCAGAAGTTGCTTACAGGAAAGCCATCGCTATTGAGGAGAATAAGGCAACAGGAAGCTACAATTTAGGGAACGCTTACTACAAAAACAGTAAAAACGAAGAGGCGCTTAGTAGGTTTGTAAATGCAGCAAAAGTTGCAACTACTAAACCACAAGCCCATCAAGCTTTCCATAACTTAGGGAATGCGCTTATGAACCAAAAAGAGTATTCTGGAGCAGTTGAGGCTTATAAAAATGCCCTTAGAAATAACCCCTCTGATGATCAAAGCCGCTACAACTTAGCCCTAGCTAAAGATCTGTTAGAGAAAAACCCACCACAAGAAGGGGAGGATGATCAAGAAAAAGAGCAAGACAACCAAGACAAAAAAGATCAGCAAGATAAAAAGGACGACCAAGATAAAAACCAAGACCAAGAAAAAGACCCTAAGGACAACCAAGATCCAGAGGGCAAAAAAGGGGATGAGCAAGAAGACAAAAAAGAGCCGCAGGAACCTAAAGACCCTAAAGACGAGCAGGCAAAACAAGACAAACAACAACAGCAGCCTGCTGATGGGCAGCTGTCTCCTCAACAGGTGAAAAACCTGCTTGAGTCTATGAACAATCAAGAAAAGAAGGTGCAAGACAAAATCAATGCAAAAAAACAAAAGGGCGTAAAAATAAAATCTGAAAAAGATTGGTAACATGAACAGACAAAAACACATATGGTTTTTTCTTTTTGTTGTGTTATTTGCCTTCACATCACAAGCCCAGGTCACTTTTGAAACAAAAGTGAGTCGCAAAAAATTGGGCCTTAATGAGCGAGTTAGGGTAGATTTTATCATGAATGCAGATGGCGATGATTTTAATCCGCCAAGTTTTGAGGGGTTTAGGGTTGTAGGAGGGCCAAACCAATCTATTAGTAACTCATATATCAATAGAAAACGCACCTATTCTAAAACCTACTCTTATTTTTTATCACCCCTCAAACAGGGTACCTTACGTATAGGGAAAGCTTCTGTTTATGTTTCCGGGGAAACCTACACCACCTCTTCTATAACTCTTGAGATCACTCCAGCGGTAAAAACACCCTCAGATGGCTTAGGCAATAATCCAGAAGTCATAGCAGAGCAAAACGTGCATCTGGTAGCCGAAATCTCAAACCCTACTCCTTATCTTAACCAACGCCTCACCATTACCTACAAACTATACGTTTCTAACAATGTGAGTATTACCAGTCAATGGCGAGAAATAAATTCTCCTAGATATGCTGATTTTTGGAGTAAAAACATTGACAGTCAAAAACTGAATTTATTTGAAGGAAAATACCAGGGGGAGGATTACAGGTATGTTGTTTTGAAAACCACTGTGTTGTATCCTCAAAAAACGGGACCACTAGAAATTGAACCTTTAACGTTGGATGTACCTATTGACGTGCCTGGAAAAAGACGTAATATCTTTGGAAGAAGTCTTACAACAAGAGTTAATAAAACCATCTCTGCAGGAAAAAGAACCA
>Ga0209833_1001904_pt1 | contig 13161 bp, 14 predicted proteins | sample COGITO_mtgs_1105_3_FD_184797 | JGI IMG/M metagenome (GOLD analysis project Ga0209833, IMG submission 184797) | Pelagic marine microbial communities from North Sea - COGITO_mtgs_110506 (SPAdes) (version 2) | ecosystem: Environmental > Aquatic > Marine > Epipelagic ... | reverse complement strand
ATTTTTGGAAGTAACTGACTAAAAAAGTAGTGTGCGCTGAAAAATTTGCATAAAGGTGTTAGAGTATGTTTATCAATATAAAGATATCTGGGATAATGTAAGACTTGCTTATTCTGACTTGAATGGAGACGGTTCTATTGACTCAAATAATGAAATATTAAAAGAGCGAAACTATTATCCATTTGGATTAGAACATCGTGGATATAATAACGTTGTTGTTGGAACTGAAAACAATCATAAAACATTCCAAGGACAGGAGTTGACGAAAGACTTAAACTATAATGTTCTTGAGTATAAATTTAGACATTATGACCCAGCTATTGGTAGGTTTTTTGTTGTTGACCCTATAGCTGCGGAATTTCCATACAACTCTGTTTATGCGTTTCAAGAAAACAAATTGGGACTTGGTGTTGAACTTGAAGGAAAGGAATTAAAGAAATTCATTAAAAAAGGGATTGAATATGTAGCAAGAAACTCAAAAGGACAATACAAACGAGTTTCAAGAAAACACGCAGAAAAAATCCTCAAAAACAAAGGAAGTGTCACGCATACTCAAACAAGAGGAGGAAATAGTAAGGCTAAAAGACTAATGGAAAGTACTACTAATAAAAAAGTAGTAAGACACGATGGTCACGAGATGGCAAATGGAAAAACGGGTAAAAACCATTTTCAGAAAAAATCAGGAGATGGAAGCCACGTTTTTGTTGAGACTGCAAAAAATGGAGCTGTGTTAGCTACTGCTTCAGGAGGAAGCGATGCTACAGAAGAGCTTGCTGGTGATATGGTTGAGTTTGGAGCAGGTATGACTGATACAGTTGAGAACATTGGTACTAAAGTTTTCGGAGATAATGCATTTGGACAATTTCTTAACGATATCAATCCTTTAAATCTTGGATTTTCGGATTTGTTTAAATCAATGAATGAAACCTTGAATGGTAATACAAATGCTACAACTTCTAACAGTAATACAAGTACTAATAATTCAAATAATACTAACACCAATACAAATACAACAAGTACTACTACGACAACTACGAATACAACTTCCACTAAAAAATGTGAAGGAGACGAATGTGGTAATTAGGAATAATAAAATAGTTGTATTATATGGGAATAGTAGAATGGTTTTTAGAACTATTTAGAAAAAAAGAATTCTATGAAGTAGATAATGAAAGTTTAAAAAACGAATTTTCTATATTTTTCAGAGAACTTTCTGATGATGACTTATTAAAGATAAAAGAGATTATAATAAGTTTTAAGGTGGCTAAAGAAATAGAGGACAACAAAGCTGAACTTTATCTTAATGATTCTATTGTTTATGCGAATGTAGATGATTTAGCTTTAGGTATTAAACAAATAATCAATATAGATTATAAAGACACATATTTTAAGTCAATGAAAAATGGTTGGGATTTTGAATATTATTTAAACTCATCTGGTGGTTTATATAAAGATGTCTTATTTATATCTAACTCGATGACCTATCCTAATGATGAAAATTATGGAAATGTAGTATATCAATTATTGGCAATTAAAAAGAAGTCTAATAAGTATTATTTATGGGATTTGTTAGACAAAGAAGATTAACAAAAGAACCACTTTCGGGTGGTTTTTTTATGTTTTAAAGTGAAGCTACATTTTTATTAAAGAAATCCTTAAACTTCTTTTTAGTAAGCATTGTATCAATGATTTTAAGTATCGTAGATTTATCTTCTTCGTCTAATTGATTAATTAGTTTAATCTGCTCATTCTCGCTCTTATCTTCAAGAATAACCTCTTTAGGAGAGATATTTTCATCATAGTTAATAATATCATCAACAGACATATTAAATAGATTAGAAAGTGTTTTAAGTTCTGAAACCTTTACTTCTCTCATATCCTTTTCAACTTTAGAATAAGAAGATTTATCAAGGTTAAGTTCTAAAGCTACTTCTTTTTGTAGTAACCCAAGATTTTTACGAATTGTTTGAATATTATTACCTAAACTCATATCACAAAAGTAGATATAAAATCTATATTTATCAATAAATAGAAAATATATTGATTGTTAAGTAGATTTATTGTCTATTAAAAATTATATTTGTAGTGGATAAAATCTCTACAAATAATTATGGACGCATTAAATACTACCAATCCAAACAACTACGAGTACACAACAAAGCATTTAGAAATCCACATTTTAGGCGGAATCAAGACTAATAAATTGGAAAGTATGCGAATTACGTTGAGCATACAGAAACTAAAACACGAAAACGTATTACGCCATACGATTGATTTATATAATGATAATCAAGTAGAAAAGTTGGTTAGAAAAGTCGCAGAACGATTAGAAATTGGCACAAGTGTAGTTCGTAGAACCTTACAAGATTTAACTAAAGAATTAGAGAACTACAGATTTTTATTAATAGAAAAAGAACAAGAAGCACATCAACCATTTTATAAAGAATTATCAGCAATAGAAGAAAAAGAAGCTATTAAGTTTTTAAAGCGAAAAGATTTACTAACCAAAACCAATGAGTTTATAGGAAAAAGCGGAGTTATTGGAGAGCAAACAAACAGACTTTTAATGTACTTGATATTTACTTCTCGTAAAACAAATAATCCATTGCATTGCATCAGCTTGGGTAGTTCCGGAGTTGGAAAAACACATTTACAAAGTAAGGTTGCGGAACTTATTCCAGAAGAAGATAAAGTAGAAATTACAGTATTATCTGCAAACGCTTTTTATTACTTCAATCGTACCGAATTACAGCACAAATTAATATTAATAGAAGATTTAGACGGAGCAGAAAGTGTACTCTATCCATTACGAGAATTACAATCTAAAAAACGAATTACAAAAACAGTAGTCCATAAAGACACAAAAGGCAATACAAAAACAATACATCTAACAGTTGAAGGTCCAGTAAGTGTTGCAGGTTGTACCACACAAGAAAGTATTTATGAAGATAACAGCAATCGAAACTTTCTTTTATATATCGATGAAAGTACAGCACAAGATATTAGAATAATGAATTATCAAAGATTAATTAGTGCAGGTAAAATAAACAGCGAACAAGAATACCAATCACAAGAATTATTAAAGAATGTGCAACGAGTTTTAAAGCCAATAAAAGTGATTAATCCTTTTGCAGAATATTTAGAATTACCACAATCAGTTTTTAAACCAAGACGTACAAATAGCCACTATTTACAATTCATTGAAGCGATTACCTTTTACAAACAATATCAAAGAGAAGAACAAGTAAATAAAGAAACTGGAGAAGTATTTATAGAAGCTACAATCGAAGATATACAAGAAGCTAACGAGTTAATACAAGAAGTTTTATTGCGAAAAAGTGATTTGTTAAATGGTGCTTGTAGACAATTTTTTGAAATGCTAAAAGCGTATTTAAAAGCGAACACATTAACCACTTTTACAAACGCAGAAATCCGTAGAACTTTACGAGTAAATCCAAGTAATCAAAAACGCTATATGCTACAACTACAATTAGCAGGTTTAGTACAGAAATCTAAAGGAGATAAAAGAAAAGGTTATGTCTATGAAGTTGTTAATTATGATGATTATAAGAATACAAATACTCAAATAGAAACACTACTAAATACCACATTACAACAGTTAGAAGTTCAAAGTAGTTCATAGTGGTTCAATGGTCAAAATGGACTAATAGCGTATCTGTAAATCAGTAAGTTAAATAAGTAGTTCACTAAATCTCAAAAAAGGTCAAGGGATGAAAAAATTAAAGTTAAAAAATAGAAGTTATAAAGTATTGGTAGCTAATTATAAAGAATGGTTAGACATACTTGGTTTTGCTGAAAGTAGCGTTTATACGTTCCCAAATTACTTACAAGAGTTCTTTTATTATTTAGAGCAACATAACATTAATAATATAGATTATATCAATAGAGAAATTGTAAAACAATACTATAAATATTTAAGCGAAAGACCTAATGAAAAACGTGGTGGTGGATTAAGTAAAAGCTATCTAAACTCACATCAAAACGCATTAAAAAGATTTAAAGAATACTTACAAAAACATAATGCTAAAAACTTGCCTTTACACTTAAAACCAGAGCGTATTAATAGGCTTGAAATTATTAATATACTAACACAAGAAGAAATAAAAGAACTCTTTAAAGCAACGCAATTTAGTAGTGAATTTGAACGTGTACAGCTACGAGATAAAGCAATGTTAGTTTTGTTATATAGTTGTGGATTACGCAGAAATGAAGCAGTTACACTAAATATTAAAGATGTGCTTTTTGATAAAGAATTACTATTAGTTAGAAAAGGAAAAAATTATAAAGAGCGTTTTGTACCAATCAATTATTACAATATTGAAATACTGGAAAATTACATTTACGAAGCAAGAATACAGTTTAAAGATTACAACCAAAGTGAAGCTTTATTGATAGGAAATTATGGCACACGATTAAAAGGAAACACATTAGCAAATAGATTACAACAAATTATAAAAGCTACTAATAACGAAGAAATTATTGCTAAAAAAATAACACCACATAAATTACGTCATTCTATCGCAACTCATTTTTTAGAAGCAGGAATGAACATTGAAGATATTAAGCAGTTTTTAGGTCATAGTCATTTAGAAACCACACAGATTTACACACATTTAGTTAAGAAATTATGACCTTTAAAGCCTATTTACAGAAAGAAAGACATAGTGATAATAGTATAGAACGCTATTTATTAAGATTAAAAAACTATGAAAATTGGTATAAAAAAAGAGGTGTTAATGGAACGTTGATAGATTATAAAACACTATTAAAATATGTGAAATACTTACAATCAAAAGAGTGGAAAGCTGAAACCGTTAACAATCAAATTAGAGGAATCAATTATTATTTTGAGTATTTAATTAATGAAAATATAAGAGTAGATAATCCAGCAGAAGATGTAAAAGTAAAACGAGAACGAACCAAAGTATTGAGCAACCTTTTATCAAGCGATGAACTTGAAGATTTATATTATTCTTTTGAAACAGAAAACATTAATGATTTTTATTTTACTGCAACAGCAAAACGTAATAAAGTAATTGTAGGATTAATTGTTTATCAAGCTTTAAATAGTACAACATTAGCTAAATTACAAATAGAAGATTTACAACCTTATAAAGGTAAAGTATATGTTCCAGGTACACGAAAAAGTAATCATAGAACTTTAATATTAAAATCGTGGCAAGTGATAGAATTAATGGAATATATTAACGAATACAGACCAAAAATACAGAAGCATATAAATCTGTATAATGACACACTTTTTCCACTAAATACAAATCAGTTCAATAGTATTTTAGGAAGTGTAACAAGGAAATTAAAACGAATAAATCACAAGGTTATAAATGTAAATCAATTACGAGCTTCGGTTATTACAAACTGGTTGAATAGGCATAATATTAGAGAAGTTCAAGAAATGTGTGGACATAAATATATTGGCTCAACCGAAAGATACAAACAAGATAATTTAGAGAATTTACAGGAAGCTATAAAAGAGTTCCATCCATTAAGCTAAAAAGTCCACACAAAACAAAACCCAGTTTTTTCGTTCCTCAAAATCCTCTGTTTTTTGCTTTGTTCCGCTCGCCAATGCAATGTAAGTTTTTATGCGCCAACGCACTTGTAGCACATTGCAAGAAAAATGCAAAGAGCTACGCCAAATAAAAAACCAATGCATAAAAACTTACCCCAAGCTATGTTTACATAATTGGCATTATAAGTCCGCTTCGCACAATTTTTAGACGTTTATATTTTAGCTGTTTAAAAACTGTCGTTATAATGTAAATTATGTAAAATATCCGCTCTTCCCACGCTTTTTGCCAACGCTACTGCCAGCGCACTACGAAACGTTAATTATTTTGCTCAATCGTCGCAAAACCTCTATCATTTTTTAAAGCTGAAGATTGATAAAGTCAAGTGCTGAAACCAAAGTTTTAGGCTTGTAAATCTTCATCTTTAAAAAACGGTTGCTTCCTCTGAAAACGTTTTAAAAGTTGGCGGAAACTGTTGGCAAATGCGGATGAGTTCCGACGACTTTTAAAATGAAACAAACGAAGTGCGTTAGTCTTCATAATCTTTACAATCAATAACGGAAACTTCAATCCAGTTCCGTTGTGAGCGTTGGAAGCTTGGGTGATGGGAGTATTTTACATAAAACTGGTTATAACTACGGCATTGATGGAGCGAGCAAGTATTATAACCCGTTTTATGTAACATATCGTGGCAATGAAGCGGAAAAAATACAGAAGTTTTTGAGGTACGAAAATACTGGATTTTTGGAGTGCGGAATTAGTCAGTAATCCGTATATTGTGCTTAATAAAAAACGTTCTTTTACATAAATTTTTGGAAGTAACTGACTAAAAAAGTAGTGTGCGCTGAAAAATTTGCATAAAGGTGTTAGAGTATATTTACCAATATAAAGATCATTTAGGCAACGTGAGACTATCTTATTCAGATACTAATAATGATGGCTTAATTACAGCCAGTTCAAACCCTAGCACCAATGAGATTATTGAGGAGAGTAATTATTATCCTTTTGGACTTGAACATAAAGGATACAATAATGTCGTGAATGGTACTGAAAATAACCATCACACATATCTTGGGAAAGAAATCTCAAAAGAGCTTGGATTAAACTGGTTATCTTTTAGACATCGAAATTATATGCCTGAAATTGGTAGGTTCTTTGGAGTTGACCCAGTTGCAGGAGATTATGTTACAATATCACCTTATCAATTTGCACATAATAATCCTATTTGGAAGATTGAACTAGAAGGACTTGAAGGGATGGTATTAAACGGTATCGATGTTGTAAATGCACCACCATCTGGACAAAGTGGTCAAAATCCTGCATCTCATTTACCTTTACCTGTTGGTGACCAATCAAGTGGCTCATCTTCTGGTAACAAAACTACACGACAATTAGTTGCAATAGAGAAAAACCAAATGACTACTGGTTATCCTGGGCAAGCTCTGGATGATGCTGTAACTGCAGGTATACAGTGGATTGCAGGCAAACTTACTGGAAGTGATGTATCAACGGAAACAGCAGGAAACATCCAAATGGCAACAGATGCAATTATTCTTGTGACTTCAAAAGGTAAAAGTGGTGTAAAAAATGCTTTGAAAAGTGTCGATGAGGGTATTGAATTTACAGCAGATTTAAGTAAGAGTAAAGCAACAACTCGTTCAGGACATAGAAACGCTGCAAATAAGCAATTAAACGAGGCGATGCAAAAAGACCCTACTTTGCAGAAACAGATGGAGAAATTAGACCCAAATGTTATGGAAAACACAAGTAGGTCTGTTAAGTCTGGAAATAAAACTGCTACAAGGAAAAACCCTAAAGGTCACGAATGGGACCATAACACTAATAATAAGAATAAAATAGATTTAAGAAGTAAGGCAAACCATCAACAAAAAACTTCTAAAGACAAAGGCGGTAAAGGTGGTTGGTGGAAATTTTGGCAATAATGATTAGTATAGAAAGAATGAATCGAGAGACAATTAAGTATTTAATAGAAGAACAAAATCTTGTTTACAATGAGAATTTGCCAAAATTAGAGCTTATAAAAGACATAAGAACCAAAGAAGAAGTAGTTAATAGAATTAATGTTCTTCATATACTTTATACTATTGGCGAGGATGAATCTGAAGAATGTTTCAATTTTTTTAGGGATAAACTCATAGAGAAAAACTGGGTTACTTACCTCTCTGAAGTAGAAAAAGAGACGATTTTTAAGACAAAATTAAGTGAATATGATTTATTGAACTTCTCTTGGAAAAAGGAAGCGATGTTAGCTTTAATGTGGTTAATTAACTTGCCAAGAATTAATTTGTTAGAAATAAAAGAAACACAAGTTTCTAATTATTATGATTTATTACCGCCAGAAATGACAATGGAGCAATTTTATGAATCTGCTCAAATAAAAGATTTGCACGAGGTTGTTGGTTTTTTGGATTATTATTATTGTATTCATTCAGCCATTAGAAATCGAGATGGAAAAGGAAAAACAAGTGTGGAACAATCAATTATAATTGAAAGACGCAGAGCATTAGAGTGGCTAACAAATTTAGAATTAGACTGGGACAGTATCTCACTTGATACTTAATTGTTGAAGAATTTGAATCGAAACCACCTTTAACGAGGTGGTTTTTTATTTATAAGCTTGTTGTGTTTTGTAATCACGTAAGCACATATCAATAAAATCAAAAATATACTTCTTCTTATCATCCGAGAGATTAGAAATATCCTCGACACGTTGTAACACTTCTTTATCCTTTACCAAAACAGAAGTATCGCCAGCAAGAAAATCAAGAGAAACATTAAGAGCTTGTGCAAGATTTTTGGCAATGTCAATAGATGGTGTACGCTCATTACGTTCATATCTTCCAATAATAGCAGAAGACGTACCAATCATATAAGCTAAATCTTCACGCTTGATATTCTTTTCTGTTCTAATCGTCTTTAATCTATTACCAAAAGTTGTACTCATAATGTATCAATAGTTACCATACTGTAAGGGATTAAGCAAAAATATAGCAACAAACTGTAAAAAACAAATCCAAAAGTATTGTTTAAAAATAACAGATTGTTTACTTTTGTTACCAAAGTGTAATAAAAAATATTTTTAAGAATGTTAGATACTACCAACCCAAACAGCTATAAGTACATCGCAAAACATTTAGAAATCCACATTTTAGGAGGAATAAAGACCAATAAATTAGAGAGTTTACGAGTAACCGTAAGCATACAAAAACTAAAAAATAATAATGTATTACGTCATACGCTCGATTTATACAACGATAATCAAGTAGAAAAGTTTGTTAGAAAAGTAGCAGAACGATTAGAAATAGGAACAAGTATCGTTAGAAAAACATTACAAGAAGTAACCAGAGAATTAGAAAATTATAGGTTTTTACTAATACAACAATATGAAGAAGCTCATAAGCCATACTACAAAGAACTATCTGCAACGGAAGAACGAGAAGCTATAAAGTTCTTAAAGCGAAAGGATTTACTATTAAAAACAAACGAGCTTATAGGAAAGTCTGGAGTTATTGGAGAACAAACTAATAGATTATTAATGTACTTGATATTTACGAGTAGAAAAACAAATAATCCTTTGCATTGTATCAGCTTGGGAAGTTCCGGAGTTGGTAAAACACATTTACAAAGTAAGGTTGCAGAACTGATACCAGAAGAAGATAAAATAGAAATGACAGTATTAAGTGCGAATGCTTTTTATTACTTCAATCGCACAGAATTACAACACAAATTAATATTGATAGAAGATTTAGACGGAGCAGAATCTGTGCTTTATCCATTACGAGAATTACAATCTAAAAAACGAATTACAAAAACGGTAGTTCATAAAGATGCACGAGGAAATACAAAGACAATACACCTAACGGTTGAAGGTCCTGTATCTGTTGCAGGTTGTACAACTCAAGAAAGTATTTACGAAGATAATAGCAATAGAAACTTCCTTTTATATATCGATGAAAGTGCAGAACAAGATATTAGAATAATGAATTATCAAAGGCTTATAAGTGCTGGAAAAATAAACGAAGATGCAGAATATAAATCGAGAGAACTACTAAAAGATGTACAACGTGTTCTAAAGCCAATAAAAGTAATCAATCCTTATGCAGAATATTTAGAATTACCACAATCAGTGTTTAAACCAAGAAGAACAAATAGTCATTATTTACAGTTTATTGAAGCCATTACATTTTACAAACAATACCAACGGGAACAACACGTAAACGAAGAAAGTGGCGAAGTATTTATAGAAACAACTATCGAAGATATACAAGAAGCAAACGAATTAATACAAGAGGTTTTACTACGTAAAAGTGATTTACTAAATGGAGCTTGTAGAAGCTTTTTTGAAATGCTAAAAGCGTATTTAAAAGCAAACAATCAAAACACATTTACAAACGCAGAAATCCGCAGAACATTACGTATAAATCCAAGTAATCAAAAGCGATATATGATACAACTACAATTAGCAGAATTAGTACAAAGAGCTAAAGGAGATAAACGTAAAGGATATGTATATGAAGTTGTGAATTATGAAGATTACGAAACTACCAATAAGCAAATAGAAACACTACTAAATACCACACTACAAAGGTTAGAAGTTCAAAGTAGTTCATAATGGTTCAATGGTATGAATGGACTAATATCGGTACTGAAAATCAACAAGTTACACAAGTAGTTCACGAAAGCTTAAAAAAGGTCAAGGGATGAAAAAATTAAAGCTACAAAATGAGAGTTACAGAATGTTTATTGCTAACTATAAAGAATGGTTAGATATACTTGGATATGCAGAAAGTACAGTCTATTATTTACCAAATCATCTACAAGAGTTCTTTTATTATTTAGAGCAAAACCACATTAAAAACATCAATCATATAACAACAAAAACAGTAAAAGATTATTACAATTATTTACAACAACGAGTTAATGAAAGAAGAAACGGAGGATTAAGTAAAAGCTATTTAAACAAACATCAACAAGCTTTAAAAAAGTTCAAAGAATATTTACAAAATCATAATCATACAGGAATTAATATACATCTAAAATCAGAGAGAAACCCAACGGAAGAAAAGATAAATATATTAACTCAATCAGAAATTAAAGAACTGTTTAGAGCTACAAATCAAAGTCATCATTCACAAAAAATACAATTACGAGATAAAGCAATGTTAGTGGTTTTGTACAGTTGTGGATTACGCAGAAACGAAGCGGTACATTTAGATACGAGCGATATATTTTTTGATAAAGAAAGAATCTTTGTTAGAAAAGGAAAGAATTATAAAGAACGTTTTGTACCAATAAACAGAAAGAATGCAGAAATATTAGAGGATTATATCTACGAAGCTCGACCACAATTTAAAGATGCAAATATCAATGATGCATTATTTATAAATCAACAAGGAACACGATTACGAGGAATGACTTTTGCCAACAGATTAAAGGTTATTGTACTCGCTACAAACAATAAAAATATCGTTGATAAAAAGATAACATTACACACATTAAGACACTCTATTGCTACACATTTATTACAACACGAAGTAAAGTTAGAAAGCATAAAAACCTTTTTAGGCCATAGCTCACTGGAATCAACTCAAATCTATACACATCTTTTAAAATCAATAGAAAATGACAACATATAAAAGCTATTTAGAAAAGGAAAACTACACAAAATCTACAGTAAAAAGTTATGAGAATGGTATAGAAATATTTATAAAATGGTGCAAACGAAACCATACAAATCCAGAACTCATTGATTATAAAACTATCCTAAAATATATCAAGTATTTACAGAGAAAAAGTAATACTAAAAAGACCGTAAAACATCAAATAGGAATCGTTAAAAACTACTTTAAATATCTACTATCAGAGAATTACAGAGTTGATAATCCAATAGAGAATATTAATATAAAAGGTGTGAAAAGAATCATCAATTATAACTTATTAGAAGCTGACGAATTAGAAGATTTATATTATAGTTTTGAAACAGATAAATACCAAGAAGAATACCATAAATACACATCAAAACGTAATAAAGTAATAGTTGGATTAATGGTTTATCAAGGTTTAAATACAACAGAATTAATACATTTAGAACTCGAAGATTTACAGCTTTACAAAGGAAAGATTTATATAAAAAGTGGTGCAAGAAGTAACAATAGAACATTAGAATTAAAATCCTGGCAAGTCATAGAATTATTAGAATATGTAAAGGAAATTAGAGAAGAAATAAAAGTGCGTAAAAATGTAGAAAGTGAACGTTTATTTATACCAAACAATGCAAGATTAGGAATAACGATTTATCATATTTTAAAGAAATTAAAGAAGATAAATAACAAAGTAACTAATGCGAATCAATTACGAGCTTCGGTCATTACAAATTGGTTAAAGCAATATAATTTAAGACAAGTTCAAGTATTAGCAGGCCATCGTTATATAAGTTCTACAGAACGCTATTTAGAAGATGATTTAGAGAGTTTACACGAAATAGTCAACAACTTCCATCCAATTAACTAAAAGCTTCGCTTGTTCGTTCCTCACAAGCTCGCAGAATAAAAACCAATCACAACGCAAAATCCCACACAAAACAAAACCCAGTTTTTTGCAGAAAAAGCAAAAATCCTCTGTCTTTTATTTTGTTCCGCTTGCCACACTTCTATGATTTTTAAGTCACATTTTTTGTAGCCAACGCAAATACAGCACATTACTTTTTACGATATAATTTAATATTTAAAAGTCGATTATCGACAAAAAGTAAAGAGCTGTGCCAACGCTCAAAAACAAAAAATCCGCCATAAAAACCATCCCAAGCTATGTTACATAATAGTAATTATAAGTTCGCTTCGCACAATTTTTAGAGTTGTTATTTTAGAAGATAAAAAATAGTCGTTATAATTGCTATTATGTAAAATATCCGACTTGCATCTGCGCTTTTTTACAGCCACTTCTGCCAACGCACTACGAAACGTTAATTATTTTGCTCAATCGTCGCAAAACCTCTATCATTTTAAAAAGCTGAAGATTGCCAACGCTCGAAAAATCCACCGCCTAAATCTTCATCTTTTTAAAACGTTTGTTCCGCTCTAAACGTTTTAAAAAGTTGCGGAAGCTGTTGGCTGATGCGGATGAGTTCCGCAAGTTTTTAAAATGAAACAACTGAAAGGCGTTAGTATTTATAATCTTCTGAATAATAACTAAAAATATCAATCCGAGTTCCATTGTGAGCGTTGGATGCTTGGGGCGAAGCGGAAGTATTTTACATAATTTACATTATAACTTACAAGAGAAAAACCAATCAAATATTAACACTTGAACTTGTATTATAATGCCAATTATGTAACATATCGAGGGAAAGGAAGCAAGTAAAAGACAGAGGTTTTTGAGGCACGAAAATACTGGCTTTTACTTGCGTGGACTTTGTTAAAATAATGTATATTTATGGACGGAAAGATGATGTAGAAAGGACGTTCTTATGAAAAAATTTTGGAAGATAACCGCTCAAAAATGGGCTATTGTTGAAAAAAACGCGTAAAGTTATATCCGTTTGGACTTGAACATAAAGGATACAATAATGTCGTGAATGGTACTGAAAATAACC
>Ga0209833_1001901_pt1 | contig 13168 bp, 13 predicted proteins | sample COGITO_mtgs_1105_3_FD_184797 | JGI IMG/M metagenome (GOLD analysis project Ga0209833, IMG submission 184797) | Pelagic marine microbial communities from North Sea - COGITO_mtgs_110506 (SPAdes) (version 2) | ecosystem: Environmental > Aquatic > Marine > Epipelagic ... | reverse complement strand
ACTTCGACCTAGTTTAATCTAAAAGTGCCTCTAGGCTTGTTTTAAAGTACCTGTCTGGCGAGCGTTTTACCTTACGGCGAGGCTACGAAACCGCCCTGCCAGCCTCAAGCTCATTTTGTCTGACAGTGCCACTTCAACAACTCCAGACACTTTGTCATCTTGGGAACAAAGGGAGACACTACAGTTTTCCGTCGGCAAGTATTAGGATGCAAGGCAATACCGAGGCTTGAATCTTCGCGCGCGCTTCATAATACTACTAATTCACCGGACACCCTACGCTTTTGAACCCCGCAAGTCACTAGTTTAAAATAAAGATAAGATAGCCAATATCTTTGCAGGTACCCCAAAATAAGGAAAAAACCATGACCATTCTGCCCATTATTCAAGATGCCAAAGATGAGCTAACGGCTATTTTTAAAGATCTGCACGCCAATCCTGAAATTGGCTTTACCGAATACCGCACTGCAAAAGTAGTTGCCGAGAAGCTGCGCGAATACGGTGTGGACGAGGTTCACGAAGGTATCGCTAAAACTGGTGTTGTAGGCATAATCAAGGGCCGCGAAGGGCCCCGACGTGTGGGATTGCGCGCCGATATGGACGCCTTGCCTATCAATGAGTTGACCAACCTTGACTATGCATCGAAAATCCCTGGTGTGATGCACGCCTGCGGGCACGATAGCCACACCACTATGCTGCTTGGTGCGGCAAAGCATCTGGCCTCGACCCGCAATTTCACGGGCACCGCGGTGCTGATATTCCAACCCGCCGAAGAAGGCTTGGGCGGCGCGCGCGGCATGCTTGCCGAGGGGCTTTTTGACCGCTTTCCTGTAGATGAGATCTATGGCATGCACAATTCGCCCAACGGAGAACCCGGAACGATAGGTATCTGCAAAGGGCCCGCGATGGCCGGTGCCGCATTTTTTGACATTATTGTCCAAGGCAAGGGCAGTCATGCCGCGATGCCGCAACAATCGCGAGATCCCTTGGTCATCGCCGCAGAGTTGGTCGGCGCAATCCAGACCATCCTCAGCCGCAATGTCGCCCCCCTAGACACTTGCGTGCTCTCCGTAACGCAGCTGCACGCGGGATCTGCCTATAATGTGGTGCCCGATACCGCGAAGCTGGCCGGCACAGTGCGCTATTTCAAACAAGAGGTGAGCGATATGGTCGAGCAGCGGATGCGCGATTTATGCGCCGGCTATGCCACTGCTTACGGGATTGAGATCACCCTCGATCATCGCAACATTTTTGATGTGCTGATGAATGACCATGACCTGTCGGAGGCCTACCTAGAAGCCGCCGCTGACATCGTTGGCAACGAAAACGTCAGCGGCACTGATGAGCCTGCAACCGGGTCCGAAGATTTCGCGGACATGTTGCAAGTGGTGCACGGTGCCTACTGCCGGATCGGTCATTCTGGCACCACCGGCCTGCACAACCCCAGCTTTTTCCTCGATCCCGAAGTGCTGCCTGTCGGTGCATCCGTGATGGCACGCATCGTCGAGCGGCGATTGAACGCAGCATAGGCCAGCGGGCCAACCACGAACCAATAGCAAGTCAAGGAGAAGAAAATTGTCCACACGCGATCAAGCAATCCGATCGGCACAAGCCCTCGTTGATGACGGCCGCTTTGTCTCCGAGCTGGCAGAGCTCGTGGCCCGCCCCACAGAAAGCCAAGATCCGGCACGCGCCAATGAAATGCAGCGCTATCTGTCTGATCTGCTGATGCCGCGCCTGGTCGCTGCTGGATTTGACAGCGAAATCCACCCCAACCGTTATGGCAATCCGTTTCTGGTGGCCCGCCGGATCGAAGACCCACACCTTCCGACCATCCTGGGTTATGGCCACGGGGATGTCACGCGCGGACAAGAAGGAGCGTGGCACGCGGACGGCGCACCCTTTGTGCTGCGCCAAGATCAAGACAGACTGTATGGGCGCGGTACAGCTGATAACAAAGCCCAGCATCTGATAAACATACAAGCGCAGGAATGCGTGATCGCCGCGCGGGGCAAGCTGGGGTTTAATGCAGCCTGGCTGATTGAAATGGGCGAAGAAACCGGCTCGCCTGGGCTGGAAGCGTTTTGTCAAGAGAACCAAGATCTGTTGGGGGCGCAGGTTCTCATCGCCTCTGACGGGCCGCGGTTATCGCCGGACGTGCCGCTAGTGTTTCTCGGCGCGCGCGGGGCGATCAACTTCACGCTGTCGGTGGAGTTGCGAAAGGGTGCGCATCATTCCGGCAACTGGGGCGGATTGCTGACTGACCCCTCCGTCATTTTGGCCCATGCGTTGAGTACAATCACCAACGCGCGCGGCCAGATCCAAGTGCCAGAATGGCACCCCACGAGCCTTACACCAGACATTCGCGCGCTTATCGCCAAATTGCCCCTACCCGTCGGCCCCGCCATCGATAGAGATTGGGGCGATGCCGCGCTGACCCCGCAAGAACGTGTGTACGGCTGGAACGCCTTTGCCGTGCTAGCGATGGAAAGCGGGGTTCCAGCCGCACCTGTCAACGCCATCTCGGGCCACGCTAAGGCAACTTGTCAGCTACGTTTTGTCACGGGAACGGATGTAGATGATATCCTGCCCGCACTGCGTCGCCATTTGGTTCGCGCAGGATTCCCGCAGGTCCGTATTGACCGATCAGATAACGGGTTTTTCCCTGCGACACGTTCAGATCCTGATAATCCTTGGGTGGCACGGGTCATCACATCGCTGCGAAAGACCCTCGGGTCTGATCCACATATCGCGCCAAATCTCGGCGGATCACTGCCCAATCATGTTTTTATAGACACGCTCGGACTGCCGACGGTGTGGGTTCCGCATTCTTATGGCGGCTGCAATCAGCACGCTCCTGACGAGCACATGCTACTGCCCGTTGCCCGCCAAGCGCTCGGCCTAATGGCAGGCATCTATTGGGACTTGGGTGCGGAGGCATAAGCGCGCCACGCACGCCTAGCCCAATAGATCCATCCGCGGCATAAGGCTCAACAAATGACGGGAATATTCGTGCGAGGGTGCACTGAACAGCGCTTCTATATCGGAAACTTCGCAAATAGCGCCATGCCGCATGACCGCGATCCGATCGCACATCTGACGCACGACTGGCAAATCATGGCTGATGAACAGCATGGTCAGGCCTAACTCTTGTTGCAAATCCTTTAGCAGGTTGAGGATCGTCGCTTGAACCGAGACATCAAGCGCCGAGGTCGGCTCGTCGCAGATCAGGATCCGCGGCCGCGACGCCAAAGCGCGCGCGATCGAAATCCGTTGGCGCTGCCCGCCCGAAAATTCATGCGGATAGCGCAAGGCCGCACGCGCGCCTAAGCCGACGTGATCCAACAAATCTCCAACGATCTTGCGCGTCTCGGCCTCACTGCTAGTGAGCTTGTAAAACCGGATCGGCTCAGCCACGATATCAAGTACCCGCATCCGCGCATTCAGCGACGAATAAGGGTCTTGGAAAATCATCTGCAATGCGCGCCGCGCCTCGCGTGCGTCTTTGCTACTCGGCTGGGACACAACGTCCTGGCCAATCACCCGTACTTGCCCAGAATCTGGGCGGTAAAGCCCCGCAATCAGACGCGCGACTGTGGATTTGCCGGAACCAGACTCGCCCACCAGACCGAAGGTTTCTCCCTCATTCACCGTGAACGACACATTGTCGACCGCCTTCAGCATGCGGCGGTTTCGTTTCAGAATAGACTTTTGCAGGGTAAACGATAGATCAAGGTTTTCGACCTCAATGGCCTTGCCCTTAACCCGTTCACGTAGCGATTGGCCAAGCCAATGCGTCTGGATATCAATACGTCGCATCGCGACATCGCCGCCTTCAATATAGTCAACGGAAGAAAAGCGCTCCAACTTTTGATCAGCACGAGGTACGGCTGCAATCAAGGATTTGGTATATTTATGCTGTGGTGCACCAAGTATCTGGGCCACGTCGCCCGTTTCCACCACCTCACCGCGATACATGACCGCCACACGGTCCGCGATATTGGCAATCACACCAATGTCATGGGTGACGATGATCACACCCAAGGAACGCTGGCGGCAGAGCTGCTTGATCAGGTCCAAGATCTGCGCTTGGATAGATACATCAAGAGCGGTTGTCGGCTCGTCCGCGATGATTAAATCTGGATCGCCCGCTAGGGCCAGCGCAATCACGACACGTTGGCGCATCCCGCCCGAGAATTGGTGCGGATATGCGGAGAGCCGCGCCTTCGCCTCAGTAATGCCGACCTGTTCCAACAGCTCAATCGCGCGGCCTTCCACCTCTGATCCGCGTAAATCATTAGTTTTTTCAATCGTTTCAACCAACTGCGCGCCGACTGTCATCAGCGGATTGAGCGAGGTCTGCGGGTCCTGAAAGATCATGCCGATCCGGTTGCCACGCAGACGGCGCATTTCAAGCTCACTGCGGCCGCATAGCTCTTCGCCTTCAAAAAGGATCGACCCACCGCTGATCTGGCCGGGAGCCTCAAGCAAATCGATGATGGCATTGCCAATGGTCGATTTGCCAGCTCCAGATTCCCCAACAAGGCCCAGCACTTCGCCTGCCTTGACTGTCAGGTTGACACCGCGCACAGCCTGAAATCGGCCTCGGCGCGTTGGAAATTCAACATTTAAATTGGTGATTTTAAGAAGCTCTGTCATCGTAGCTTTGGATTGAGCGCGTCTCGCATCCAATCCCCCAAAAGGTTAACCGCAAAGACCAAAACAACCAATGCAACGGCCGGGAACAAGGTTATCCACCAAAGACCCGAGAAAAGATATTCGTTCCCAACGCGGATCAAAGTCCCGAGCGACGGTGTCGTGGGCGGAATGCCCTGCCCCAAAAAGGACAGAGTGGCTTCTGCGATGATGGCGAGTGCCAAACCAATGGTGGCAATCACCAAAACCGGGCGCAGCGTATTAGGCAGCACATGACGAATCATGATCAACCAAGCCGGCAGACCGATAATGCGCGCTGATTGCACGTATTCCTTGTTGGCCTCAACCATTGTTGCGCCACGGGCCACGCGCGCAAATTGCGGCCAATCGGTCAGGCCAATTGCAATAATCACAACGTAGACAGCAAACTCTTGGCGCAACTCCAACGGTAAAAACGCCCGCCCTACCCCATTGATCAGGATAGCGAGCAAGATGCCCGGGATCGTCAGTTGAACGTCCGCAATCCGCATAATCACAGCATCCGTTACACCGCCAACGTAGCCCGAGATGACGCCTAGCGTTACGCCGAGCACCATGCCAAGGCAGACCGCGGCCAGCCCAACGAGGATGGACAGGCGCCCACCATACAAGATTGTGGACAGCATATCACGGCCTTGGTTGTCGGTCCCAAGAAAATACTGGCTTTGCCCACCCTCTATCCACGCCGGGGGCAGCTTGCCATCCCAGAGGGAAATCTGGCTTGGATCAAAAGGATCAAAGGGCGCAATAATGGGGGCAAGAATGCATGCCAGAATTAGGAACACCGTGACAGCCGCAGCGATCATTGCGCCGGGCGAATTGATAAAAGACCACACAACGTCGTTGTCTTTGAAACGTTTCCACCGCGTAGTCGGACCGTCCTCAGGGAGGTTATGACTCATGAAATTTATTCTCCAAGCCGGATGCGTGGGTCGACCACAAAGTAGAGTATGTCAACAATGAGATTGATCAAGACGAACAAAAGGGCGACGAACACTAGATAGGCTGCCATGATGGGAACATCAACAAAATCAACGGCCTGAATGAACATTAAGCCTGTTCCGGGCCACTGGAACACAGTTTCTGTGATGACTGAAAAGGCGATGAGCCCACCGATGTTCAAGCCAATAATGGTGATGACCGGCACAAGCGTATTGCGCAGCGCGTGGCGAAAATTAATCGCCCGTTCCGCAAGGCCGCGTGCCCGCGCGAATTTGATATAATCTGTCTGCATCACTTCGAGCATTTCTGCCCGCACCAGACGCAATATCAGCGTCAACTGGAACAACGACAGTGTGATAGCAGGCAAAATAATTGCGCGCCAGCCATCAACTGTCAGAAGCGAAGTCTTCCACCACCCAAAATCGACTGTTCCACTGCGTCCAGATGATGGCAACCACCTCAGATGCACGGCGAAAACGTAAATGAGGGCTATACCGATAATGAAAGTCGGCAAGCTCACTCCGACCAAGGACACCGACAAGATACTCCGACTAATCCAAGAATGCCGCCGAATGCCAGTATAAACACCCAAACCGATACCCACCACAAGGGCAATTACAGCGCTCACAAAAACCAGCTCAAGCGTGGCCGGCAACCGCTCTAAGATCAGCTGGTCCACGGGCCGTTTAATCCGGTAGCTCATCCCAAAATCACCCTGAAGCGTATTACCCAAAAAACGCGCATATTGGGATAAAATCGGATCATCAAGCCCAAGTTGCTGGCGAATTTCGATGCGCTGTTCGCGTGTGGCGTCCTGACCAACCATGTTATTGACCGGGTCGCCAACAAAATTGAACAGCGAAAAACTGACTGCTGAAACTATGGCCATCACGAGAATGGATTGGGCTAACCGCCTAAAAATGAAAAAGAACATACAAGAGCCTTTGGTACCGGGGCAGAACTTGCCTACCCCGGTAACTTGTTTATTTCATAACGACGAAACGTGGACGCAACGCATCATCAGCTGCGATCGGGATATCAACATTTTCGGTCGAACCCCATGCGAGAACTTGGTGATGTATCGGCACGTAAGGCTTGTCGTCCTTGATCAAGTTCCATGCCTCATCAATCATTGCTGTGCGTTTGTCGATATCAATCTCGCTAGTGATGGCGCGAGATATTTCGTCCACCCGTGGGTTGGCATAGCCAGTCGCATTCCATGAGCCTTCGCTGTCTAGGAGGTAGGAAAAAACATAGTGGCTGTCGAGCGTCGGCACACCCCAACCCAGCATATAAAAGTCGGTTTCGCGCTTCTGGATTTTGGGGAAGTGCTGTGCCTTTGGGATCGCGTCAAGGTTCACGGTCACACCAATTTTGGCTAACATAGCCACAGCCGCCTGACAGATCTTTTCGTCATTATTGTAGCGGTTGTTGGGGCAATCCAACTGTACGGTAAAGCCGTTTGGATAACCGGCCTCTCCTAGCAGCTCCTTAGCTTTTGCAGCGTCAAACCCATAAGACGCGTCATTATCTGGTGTGTTGCCCAGAACGCCCGGGGGTGTAATCATGCCTGTTGGGAAAGAAAATCCCTCCATCACGACACGTTGAATCGCGACTTTGTCGATCGCCAAGTTAAAGGCCTCGCGCACGCGTGCGTCTTTAAACGGGTTGCCTTCCACATCAGAGGAACGCAGTTTGTCGATACCCTGGTCCATGCCAAAGAAAATCGAACGTATCTGTGCGACTGTCTGAACATTGAGGCCTTCGGTGCTCTCGATGCGCTTGACGTCCTGCAACGGCGGGTCGAGCACAAAATCAACTTCGCCAGACAACAGGGCCGCCACGCGGGTCGCAGCATTGGTGATGGGACGATATTCGATCCGGTCGAGGTTGCCGGGGAAGAGATCGCTGCCCCACCAATCTGGGTTCGCGGCCAGCACTGTCAGCTCATCCGGCGCGCGGCTCACCACCGAAAACGGGCCAGTGCCGTTAGTATTGCGCACAGCGAATGTTTCTTCTTTAGCCTTAAAGTCCTGTGGGCTGGTCACGTTGTTTGCCTCAGACCAGTCCTTGTCCATGATATAGATGGACGTCAGCTGGTTAGGTAGAATGGGGTTAGGCCCATCGGTCTTCAGCTTGACGGTATAGTCGTCAATCACTTCAACCATGGCCACGTTTTTGGCCTGTTCTTTGTAGTCAGAGGCCTCGTGCTTGGCCCGCTCGAACGAAAAGACAACGTCTTCGGCGGTAAAAGCAGATCCATCGTGGAACTTCACGCCTTCGCGCAGCTTGAACGTCCAGCCATCCGCGTCAGCTTCCCAACTGGTCGCCAATTCCGGCTGAAGCGACAAGTTGGCGTCACGGGTGATCAGGGATTCGTAGATCTGACCATTCATCGCGATCGTCGGGCTTTCGTTCTGCGAATGTGGGTCCAAGGTCAGCGCATCGCCCTGGCTAGTCCAGCGCAATACATTTTCTGCCATTGCAGAACTGGCGACCGTCAGCGCCAGGGTTGAAACGGTAAGCAATTTGGTGAATAGCATTTCTTCCTCCTTGAGTGCGTGGGCATCTCGTCATTCTGAACAGCGCGCCCCAGGCAGGAAGCTTACTACAAAAACGACATTGGTAAAGGGCCTGTTTCGACTATTGTAACCTGATCAAAAATTTAAGTGGTCGGCCACTGCGTCTGATTTGAGGGCACGCATGTTCCTCAATGACCTAAATTTAGCTCTGGATACCCATACATTCCCTAAGCGTGTGGCTTATAGTCAGTCCACTGCAGCAGTTCCCACTCGCGGCATATTTGGTCCAAGTTGACAGGGTTTGGACTGAGTATTAGATTATTTAGGTACCAGTTTTTACCTGGCCGCGGTCTTCTGATACTTGCATTTAAACAAGAAGGCTTTCGAACACCTAGAAAGCCCCTGAAAGCCCACAACGATTCATATCGCAGAGTTTATCACAAATCCTGATACTTAGGCTGTAAATGCAACTTAAAGGCCCGTAGACCACTCATTGGTCACCTTACAGAAGTCAGGCAAAACAAGAAAAACAGCAATCGGCCCTTTACACCTCTCTTTTAAGGCTCAATCTTGAGCGAGGGTATCGGGGTCTCTTTTGCTACCATGGGACCCACCAAATAGGTAATTATTTGTATTGTAAAATATAGTGTAAACACAATCCAAAATAGGAAAAAATAACCTGATTTTAATATATTTAATATATATAACAGCGATATAACACAAATAAAAGCCTGTATTGGATTATAGCAAATTTGCTCACTAACCGGTGACCATAGTTTACTCATGGGTACCCGTATACATCTCTATTTCAGCATTGGTAGCCTACCGTCTAAGTGATACCCCTATTCGGACTGGACTATTGTTTTGCCGTAAGCCTGTGTGTTGGTGTGCCCGAAGCGTCACGGGCTTCGCTCAGCGACCGAAGCCAACGGGAGTAAGGACATGGAAATTGATATATCTACATTGGACACAGCGGGCCGAGATGATCTCTGGGCTCGTTGTAAAGTACCTGAATGGAGAGCGTTTTATCATACGGCGAGGCTACAAAACCACCCTGCACGGCTCAAGCTCGTTTTATCTGACAGTGCCGAAGTGGCACTTCTGGTTGAAGTGGTTCTGGACTAACGCTTGGATGTAAGAAAATTTCTGGAAGGCCAGCCCGCGACTAAACTTAAGCATCGTCCTTTCTCGTCGTCGGAACGGTAGTTGCGAGTTTTCAGCTCTGTTGTTGCCAAGCAGCCTGTTTCTTGGCGTTTAGCATTTCCCGTTATCAACATTGGAAAATAGAGGACACATTGCAATACGAAGAAACCACACAGTGCATTGGGCTATCGACCACCAGCTCCTGAAACCATCATACCACTGGATCAGAAGCCAATCATTCACTAACAATTAACCTGGAACAGTCAGATGAGGCTGCTAAACCTCAGGGCCGCGTGCGCATCATACCGTAAAATCGCTATCGAAACCGACTCTTGAAAGGACACAACATGAGCAGATTAGATCAGCTTCGTGAAACCATGGCAGAAGAAGGTGTCGACCTTGTCGCCATGGGCCCCGGTGCGCACCTCGCGTGGCTTCTAGATATGCGCCCTCATGGTGATGAACGTCACTTACTACTTTGCGTGACGCAAAGTTACGAGGGCTTTCTTATGCCATCGCTTGAGGCTGAGAGTGCCGCCCAACAAACCGATCTGCCGTTCCACACCTGGGGCGATGCAGACGGACCAGACAAAGCGTTCGCCGAATTGCTGCACATATCGGGCGCCATGAATGCCAAGAGCATCGTGTTGGACGAAACCATGCGCGCAGATTTTGCGGGATTAGTGCAAGACGCCTTGCCGGATGCCAAACGTCAATTCACCGCAACCACTGTCGGTGCGCTGCGTATGCGCAAAGACGCAGATGAATACGTCAAATTGAAACGCAACGCCCTATCCGCCGATACTGCGATGAAGGCCGCATGGTTTGCGATGAAACCGGGCATGACCGAGACGCAGGTTGCGGATATCATTCGCGACAGCTTTGCATCCCAAGACGTTAAGCCATTGTTCGCAATCATTGGGGCTGGTGGCAATGGGGCATTCCCGCACCACCACACAGGCGAAACGGTTCTGAAAAATGGCGACGCCGTCGTGATGGATATCGGTGGCGGCAAAGATGGTTATTCCAGCGATATAACCCGCATGGCTGTAATGGGAACGCCGCCCAAAGGCTTCATAGAAGTCCACGCAATTGTTGAAGCCGCGGTCCAAGCCGCAATGGCTGCCGCCCGTCCAGGTGTGAAGGCGCATGTGGTTGATGATGCGGCGCGGGGTGTCATCACGGATGCAGGCTACGGCGAATATTTCATGCACCGCACGGGCCATGGAATGGGTATCGAAATTCACGAAACACCCTACATCACCGCATCGTCCCAGACGGTCCTTGAAGAAGGTATGGTGTTTTCGATCGAACCCGGCATCTATCTGCCAGAGCGCTTTGGTATCCGCCTTGAGGACATTGTGATTTTACGCGCCGACGGACCCGAAATCCTATCAGATCTCCCACGCGACGTAGAGGTCATCAATGGCTGATCGTTTCACGCTCGAAGTAATTTCGCAGGCTCTGGTGCTGTCAGACGAGTGAGTACTCGCATCGGATTGCTGGCACAGTTTGAGTCTAGTCACTCAACGTTTGGCACTACCATCAACGATTTTCAGTAAATTGTCATGAGATGTGTCACGGACATCTCGAAGTGAAGCTTCCCAAGCATTCAAAGCCCGCTTGTTAACATCACGCTTTTGCTCTTTATAAAGATGACCGTAGGTATTCAAAGTCACCGTCGGGCTTGTATGGCCTAATCTCTCTTGTAAGTTCTTTATATCCATTCCCATGGCAATCATCGCACTAGCATGCGTGTGACGCAAAGTATGAAATGTGCGCATCGGCAGCATGTTGGTTTTTTGGATAGTTTCCCAACGACTACGAAGAGCATCCTTTGGCAACGGTCGAAACTCATCACTGAAAAACACAAAATCATCTGGTGATAACTTTTTCCTGAACTTCAGGAAAAGCTCTTGAGTGGCCAGTTTGTAGCGAGCCATTTCAGCACAAGTATTCGATGACAGTTCAACTGTTCTCAGGCCAGCTTTAGTCTTAGGACGCTTCAAAACACCACAGGTTTTTCCTGGAGGAAATTCTAGAGATTGCCGGACATGCAACAACTCATCTTTTAGGTTCAAATGTTTCCACTGAAGTGCGAACAGTTCGCCTTTACGTAGTCCCGAATTTAACGCTAGAAAAATTATTGCAAACCATCTTACATCTGTTTTTGCCGAATAATCTCTTGCTCCCTCTATTAGCTTAATTTGCTCAGATGGTTCAAAGATTTCAATTTCTTTGAGTTCAGCATTACGCATGGAAACGGTTTCAAACCCTGCGAGAGGACTGGTCGCAATCAGCTTATTTTTAACTGCATCCTCTAAAGCAGCTTTCAACTGCACCTCAGCATGCTTAACAGTGCGGTCTGCCCACTTCTCTCGCAATATCGATCGTAATTTTACGATGTCTGAGTGTCGGATGTTTTCGAGTTTGATGTGCCCGATGTTATCTCGGATTGGCGTCATTAGCTGAGACACTCGGCTTGCTTGGTTTTCACTCCAATCACGCGAGTTACCTATGCCCATCCAGAAGTCCAAATAATCGGATAACTTCATTTTTGGGCCGGTAAGGTTTACACCAAAATCTGCCTCATTGCGTAAACGTCTCTCTTCTTTTTTGGCTTCAAGTTGAGTTTTAAAGCCTCTACGGGTGATAGTCTTACCACCTATTTTTATATCTAACCTCCACAGCGTTCCAGCGGTTTTGGTGGCATATTGTTTAATACTCATTTTTACTGCCTTTCTTCAATTATTGTTTAGCTTTCCTCTTCGCTTGTGATTGTCATGCACTTGTTGACAGCCTTTACCCCACGATTTTTTACCATTGCGTTTTATCCTACATCTTGGCGGGCATGACCCTTTTTTCCGATCTCGTGGATGACCGTAAATTTTTAAGTATTCACAGGAAGTAAATTTAGTCTTATTTGCTCGCACTTTGGCTATACCCAGTGCGTGGCGCAAAAGCTCAATGTTTCCATAAACTTCTGATAAATCAGTTTGGTCTTGAACCAACTGCATTGAAATTGGAGCGGCGGCTACCGTATCCCATGTTTCTTTAATTGATCTAATCAACCAAGGTGCCATTTCACGCTCTTTGCTGTACCATTCCAAAAAACCCCATCTATTATAAAAGCGAATAATTTCGGTTTGTTCTGCTCGGGATGGCAAGCCCGATTGATAACTTTCATCCAAAAACTCAAAGAGATCTATCAGCTCAAATACTGCAATCTCATTTAATGGCTTTTCGAAATAGCCCCTCGATGGATTAACAGGTTTAACCCAACCTTCATCATCAAAAGCGTAACCAGAATTAGCAATTTTACAGGTAAATCGTATTTCTAAGTACATCGCCTCTGTTGAGCCTCGTTTATAATGCATCCTCAACACAATAGTGTGATGCTCTCATGAACGTCAACAGGAGTTATGACCGTCATGAAGAAAATAGCCTACAGTATAAAAGATTTATCAGAGGTTGGTTTAGGCTCTGAAAGTCATATCCGCCGGTTAATCAAAGAAGATAAAATCCCTGCGATACGTTTGGGAAAAAGAGAGCTGATACCTGCCTACTGGGTCGACGATTACTTTCTTAAACCAGTTAAGGTCGACTAAGTTGACCGACCTCACAGAAAAAATAAAAGATCTCAATCGATCCACGCGGCGCAGAATTAAGCACAAACAACCAATGTTCAGATCAGGCAAGTGGCTTGATCAGCGCCTCTACAGCAAAATACCTATTAGAGCCTGCCAATTCGAGCTCAAGAAAAATGATTTGCGGGTACTGCATGCTCTGGGTGCCTGCGCCAGTCCACTGGGCATTTGTTACGCCTCACAGGAGTACTTGGGCGAGCTTGCCGGCGGAATAGACAAAGC
>Ga0209833_1001892_pt1 | contig 13218 bp, 9 predicted proteins | sample COGITO_mtgs_1105_3_FD_184797 | JGI IMG/M metagenome (GOLD analysis project Ga0209833, IMG submission 184797) | Pelagic marine microbial communities from North Sea - COGITO_mtgs_110506 (SPAdes) (version 2) | ecosystem: Environmental > Aquatic > Marine > Epipelagic ... | reverse complement strand
GAAAGGTTTAATCGTCAACGGAAATGTTCGGAAAACACCTTCATTTGCGAGTGCGCAAGAACCACAGGAGGGTGCCGCCACCTAAAAATGTGATGGTAGAGATTAATTCGGCTTGCGTGAATTCCAAACCTGCGAAATCCATAACTGCGTTTACCCGGATTTTTTCGATGAAAAATCGCTCAGCTCCGTTGAACATGCAGTACAGAGCGAACAATGTGCCAGGGGTTTTGAAGCGCTTTCGAACGGACCAGAGCACGCAGAAGATTCCAGTTGCCATGAGGGTTTCGTAAAAAGCGGTCGGGTAAACACCGGGGTCCAAATAGGTGCCGTAACCTTCAAAAATGGGCCAGGGATCTGAGGGGCCAATGAGCTTCCCCGTGTAGCCGGCCAATCGCTCGCCAAATACTCCATTCACATTGTTGGGGAATGAATACGACCACATCCAGTCCGGCAGCCAACTGAGCCAATCGGGCAGTGGATTGGAATTTGGGATGCCCCAGTCACCGTCGCCACTGATTTGGCATCCAATGCGTCCGACGCCATACCCGAGCATCAATCCGGGAGCAACGGAGTCAGCCAAATGCAAGAAGTGAATGCCATTTTTCCTTGTGTAAGCATAAACCGCAAGTCCACCAACAATCAACCCGCCGTAAATGGTGAGGCCACCGAGGAAATTGGAAAGAGAAGGGTCGGTGAAAAATCGAACCAGTTCGTCAGGGTACTCAAACAGGTGGAATAGCTTGGCACCTGCAACGCCTCCAATAGCCGCTGCAGCTACAATTCCACCGACATGGGTATGGGCTGGAACCTCTAGTTTTTCGGTTTTTACGGGCTTCGAACGGGTTGCGCGGGTTTCCCACCATTTCCATCCAATCATTAGGCCGGCGCAAGCAATTCCGAGTCCGATACTACCTTCGAAACTAAACAAATGGGACTGAGGTAAGCCACTGGAAAATAACTCTTTAGAGTTGTAAAATAAATAAATAAATTTCCAACCGATGAGGAATCCAATGAGTCCCTGCGTCAGCCATTCGACAGGCGATACAGGCCCGCCGCTTTGAACGGTCACGGTGGAAGCTTCGAAAATTCCTAGCTTTTGTTTGCGGTCCATCTCCCGTTTGAGGGTGGCTGCAGCGGTGACGAAGGCCAGTGCGACGAAAAGACCAAATGAGTTGATCAACTTGAGCGCAGGCAATTCCCATCCAAAGAGGTCAAAGAAGGCGTGGTAGAGCGTTGGATACATTGAATCGGTGGCGTTAATGGCGATGGCCTTGCATGAAACCAGCTGCGCGAATGGTTTGTAGGTGAATTTCCGCGATTTCGTTGGCGGCTACTTCTGCAGCGTCAACACCCACGCGGACATATTCGGGCGTGTATCCGAATCGCAGTCCGTCTTCGACAGAATCTTCAAAAAGCACTTCACGCGATTGCGACAGGAATTGTTCGTAGTGGGCGCGTTGTTTTTTCAAAGAAAGAGTTCGCAATATTTTCGTGCGCTCTTTTCGAATGTTCACGGGAACGGACTCTTCCATACGCACAGCCGTGGTTTTTTCACGTTCCGAGTAGGTGAAGACGTGAAGGTAGCTGATGGGCAGCCCTTGGAGGAATTCGTATGTCTCTTGAAATGCGTCTTCGTCTTCCCCAGGAAAGCCAGTGATGACGTCAACTCCGATGCTTGCGAGTGGCATATTTTGACGAATACGAGTGATGCGTTCCGCGTATAAATCCGTCCGATAACGCCGGCGCATCGATTTTAAGATGCGATCCGATCCACTTTGCAACGGGATGTGAAAATGTGGCTGGAAGCGTTCACTTTTGCTGACATAGTCAATGATGGCTTCATCCAAAAGGTTGGGTTCAATGCTGCTGATTCGCATGCGAGGAACAGCGATGGCATGATCAAGTTCTTGCACTAAATCCAAAAAAGTCTCCCCAGTACTTTTTCCAAAATCGCCAATATTCACGCCGGTCAAAACGATTTCCTTCGCACCTGAATCCAATGCTTTGCCAGCCATCCGAAGGGTTTCCGCAACCGTTGCATTCCGTGACCTGCCGCGTGCGAGTGGAATGGTGCAAAAGGAGCAAAAATAATCGCAGCCATCTTGAACCTTTAAAAATGCACGCGTTCGATCATTGCTCGAAAATCCAGGGACAAAAGCCTTTACTTCCTTGATGGGATTGACTTCAATGGCAGCGGGATCATCCGGCTGCATCTTGATCAGATGCTTCGCTAGGTTGAATTTTTCCTGCGCACCGAGGACGAGGTTAACGCCCTCAATTTGACTGATTTCCTGAGGTTTGAGCTGCGCATAGCAGCCAACTACGGCAACAAATGCATGGGGATTTCCATTGCGTGCTCTCCGCACTGCGTTTCGGCATTTGGCGTCAGCTTGATCGGTAACGCTGCAGGTGTTAATCACGACAACGTCAGGAGCATCATCAATTCCGACGCGCGCATAACCGGCGTCTGCCAAATCACGGGCTATCGTCGATGTTTCGCTAAAATTCAGCTTGCATCCAAGGGTGTGAAATGCCGCTGTTCCTCCGGGTGTCATGCAGCGAATTTAAACCAGAATTGAGGTGCTCATTCCCTAAATTGACGGCTCATTTTGAATTTTTGCAACCATTTGCGGAATTCGCTGTTATATTGCAAGACTTGAATTCTGAAACCAATTCTCATGCGTAATTTTTTATTTGGTGCATTAGCACTCTTGTTTGCGTTAACATCTAACGCTCAGACCTTCTCCAACGCTTCTTCGTCTTTGCCCGACAGTTACAACAGCGGCAACTGTGTCGGCTTCACCGACATGGACAACGATGGATATGACGACATCGTCGTTTTGGATGGATCTACAACGGTAAAAGTTCTGTACCAGAATGGTTCGGGCGAATTTACCGAAGTAAATTACGGGGATGTTTCAAACAATAACCAGTGGGGCATGACCATTGGGGATTATGACAACGATGGACACAAAGACGTTTTTTCGGGCGGTTCATATGATGGCGTGCACGTTAAGCACATCGACGCGGTAGGGCAGTGGTCAGACTTCGACCTCGAAAATGGTTCAATGTTCATGCAAGCCTGCAATTTTGCGGACATTGACAACGATGGTCAGCTTGATGTTTTTGGATGCCATGATGATGCGCTCTCGCGCATTTGGAAAGGAAATGGTTCGGCATTGGATTTCGATGCAGACCTCATTGACCTCACAAATTATGATTACAGCGACTATCCATCCACCGACCACAGTGGAAACTACGGAACGGTTTTCTGTGATTTCGATCACGATGGCGATTTGGATCTAACCATTGCCAAATGCCGACAATTTGTTTCGGACCCGAATGACCCACGCCGCATCAACCAAATCTGGATGAATAACGGCGATGGTACATGGTCAGAAGTTGCTGAGGAGCGAGGTTTGGTGTTGAATGAGCAGAGCTGGACCGTGGATTATGCGGATTATGACAACGATGGTGACTTTGATTGTTACCTGACCAACCACTCCACCACGATGAAGCTATTGCAAAACGATGGCAGTGGATACTTCACCGACGTCACGGACGAGGCGGGCTTGGGGGCCAGTGGTTTTGTGTTGCAAGCAAAGATGACTGACTTTGACAACGATGGATTTGTTGATGTTCTGATCTCAGGAGGTTTCCATTCATATTTTCACAACAATGGCGACGGTACATTCACAGAGGTAAATACCTTCGTTGCCGGCGATACCATGCACAGCTTTGCTGTTGGAGACGTCAACCGAGATGGCTTTGCAGATTTGTACGCGAGCTACGGCAATGGATACAATAGTCCTGATAACAACAACGATGACATTTTGTGGTTGAATCAGGGCAATGCCAATCATTGGATCGCTTTCGATTTGGAAGGCATTGAATCCAACAAAGACGCTGTAGGCGCAACCGTAGTGATTACAGGCGACTTCGGCACGCAAATCCGAGAGATTCGTGCAGGTGAGAGCTATGGCATCACTAACACATTTGCGTGTATGTTTGGTCTGGGAGAAAATGACACAGTCGAGACGGCAACGATCAGCTGGCCAAGTGGCATGGTGACAATCATTGAGAATCCGACCATCGACCAATACCACAACTTGCTCGAAGCACCGTGCATGACGGATTTGATTCTGACGGTTAGCGGAGAGACATCCATTTGCCCGGGAGAAACGGTTGATTTGATTGTAGAAGGCGAGTTCGCCAGCTACGCGTGGTCCAATGGAACTACGGAGTCTACTTTGGCAGTAGGTGAAACAGGAAACTATAGCGTAACCGCATACGACGCAGATGGATGTGCAGCTGTATCAACAGTGGTGTCGGTGCAGGTTGTAACAGCTGAGGCTCCAGTCGTGAATGCACTGGGAGAATTAAGTTTCTGTGAAGGCGGTTCTGTTGATTTGGTTTCAGAGAGTTCAGGAGACTGGACATGGTCCAATGGGGAGGAAACACAAAGCATTAACGTCACAGAGTCCGGCACGTATTTTTTGACGGTCACGGATGTCTGTGGAAATGCGAACCCATCGGCGGAATTCATCGTGCTCGTGTTGGAAGCACCTGAGACACCGGTAATCACAGGACCTTCTGAATTAGACGGGCCGCAAGTCATCACATTGGAGTCCTCTTCTGAGACAACCCATTGGTATGATTCCGAGACTGCGACGGAAGCAATGGCTGTAGGAGCAACGTACGAGTTGGATGCACAGTCGTCAACCACGGTATGGGTCGAGGACATTTCAGCTCAAGATATGGTCGAAGGAGCAGGAGGCCGTGCTGAAACAGGCGAAGGTCAATACCACGACAACAGCATTCGTTGGTTGCTTTTTGATGCATACGAGGACATCGTGATTCGCAGCGTTGACGTATACGCGAATGGAGCGGGAGACCGTGAAATTGGCGTTGTTGATTCCGAAGGCAACGTGGTAGCGTCTGCTGTTTTTGAAGTTGCTGATGGAATGAATACACTTGAGTTGGATTTTGAGTTGGAGCAGGGCAATGATTATGGCTTGCGCAGTTTGGATAATGATCCCCAGCTGTGGCGTGACGCTCCTGATACGGATATGGCTTATCCGTATGCTATCGGAGACTTGGCTTCAATCACACAGAGCACAGCCGGTGGAAACAATGCCTACAACTACTATTATTTCTTCTACAATTGGGTGGTCCAGACTCCATCGATTGCCTGCGCATCCGAACGCATTCCTTTCACCATCAATGTGACCGGAATTTCAGAAGCGTTGGGGATGACATTGGATTTGTACCCGAATCCATCCAATGGACGGGTGCAGTTGAATTCGAATGAAATGTCAAACACGCCATTCGAATGGAGTTTGATGTCGACTACCGGAGCGCTTGTTGACCAGGGCATGGCGTCATCAGGAGAATGGTTGGATTGGTCAGGATTGGCCAAAGGCACATATGTGTTCCGATTGAATTCAGAAGAAGGCACCATCATCAAGCAGGTGATTTTGCAATAAAACGGTGAGCTTCGCATGAAAAGAAAACAGCGGCCTTCTGGCTGCTGTTTTTTTTTGATCATAGGCCAAGGGTTGGGGTTGCCCTTATTGGATTCGGTCAATGGCCGTGCCGAATATTCCCTGGGATGCGCGTTCAAAGGCGTCGGCTTGTCCCCGTCTGATTTCCACGATGATGGTGCAGGATTCCAAAAATATTTGTTCTTTGGGCTTTGCCTGCCATTTATCGAGGTGATTCATAATGGTTCCCATTAAATCATACGGAAACGAAACCTTGAAGGAAGCCAAAATGATTTCTTCTTTTATTTCTGCGGCCTCAAGTGCGCAGCGCGTAGCCGTGCGATAGGCTTCAATTAGCCCGCCAACGCCGAGCTTAGTTCCTCCGAAATATCGAATTACGACTCCGAGGCAGTTGGTGACGTTCATGCTTTTGAACGCTCCTAATATGGGTGGACCTGCGCTGTTGCTGGGCTCGCCGTCGTCAGAGGTCCGCCACGTATCGCCATTCATCCCAAGCCGATAGGCATATGCGTGGTGTCGGGCATCGTGGTACTTTTTTCTGAGGCTTGTCAAATGACCTTCGACTTCATCTTCAGTTTTGATCGGAAATACATGGCCAAAATGCTTGGACCCTTTGACTTTATGCATTCCGGACGCTGGCTCTGCCAATGTCAGAAATGAGTCTTGAGGTTGCGTGTTTTCCGACATTATTGGGCGGTAGCTTTTACCCGTTTTGGCTGGAACTGTATTCGGGAATGAGCGCGTGCAAAAGTGATAGTGTCTCTGGATGTGCGCCTTTAGTTTGAGACAAGGCAATGATGCGTTCGAGGTCCGCGGCCTTCAAGGAAGGTGGGGTATTGGCGCGCATGATTTTTGGATGGTGCGTAGGCAAGAGGGACTCGCGGTTTGAGAGCAATTCCTCGTGCATCTTTTCGCCAGGCCGCAATCCGGTGATGGCGACTTTAATATCTTTTCCTTCTTCCATTCCGGCCAAGGCGATCATTTTCTTAGCAAGGTCCATGATCTTGATGGATTGGCCCATATCAAAGACAAACACATCGTCTTGCTTTCCGATGGCTGCAGCTTCAAGCACGAGAGAGACGGCTTCGGGTATGGTCATGAAATAGCGCGTGACTTCCTTGTCTGTTACTGTGATGGGGCCGCCGGCTTCGATTTGCTTTTTGAAAAGTGGAATGACGGATCCGTTGCTGCCCAGCACGTTGCCAAAACGGGTGATGACACACTGGGTTTTGGAAGTCGATGCACGTTGAAGCACTAAGAGTTCAGCGAGACGTTTCGTGGCTCCCATCACGCTTGTGGGATTCACTGCTTTGTCGGTGGAGATGAAGACAAACCGTGGACACCCCGATGCTTCAGCCGCCATTAGTACGTTTAGGCTTCCCATGGCATTGGTGTCGAACGCCTGCCAAGGCTGCTTTTCCATCATTGGCACATGCTTGTATGCGGCCGCATGAAACACCACATCCGGTTGGAAAGACTGCAGCGTAGCAAGGATCTGTTCTGCATCGCGGACGTCGCCAATTTGTAGATCCACCATTTCCTCAACTCCCAACTGTACGAGTTCCAAATGGAGGTCGTGCATCGGGGTTTCCGCTTGGTCAATCGCAAGGAGTACAGAAGGTTGGTAACCAAGTAGTTGACGAACCAATTCAGAGCCGATGGAACCTGCGGCACCCGTGACGACCACCCGTTTTCCCTGCATGTTTTCAAGAATGGGATGGGAATTCAATTCTATGGGTTCCCTTCCCAATAAATCCTCGATGCGCAGCTCCTTTATTTGTCCAAATGATAAGGCGCCATTGATCCAGCGTTCCACTGGAGGTACGTCCAAAGGACGAACGCCATGACGCAGTGCCATATCGACCATCACGCGCCGCTTTTCTTTGTCGAGGTTTTGGATTGAGAGGATCATTTGATCCACGCGGCCATCGGCAAACAGCATCTCGGCCTGGTGGGCATTGAGGATGTCAATGCCTTCGATTTTCTTGCCGATTTTATTGCGGTCATCGTCGATGAAGGCAATCAATTTCATGCCTGACTCACCCAATTCTCGATCAATGGCCTCTTTTGCCAAAAGGCCCGCTTCGCCTGCGCCATAAATGGCAATTTGGGTCTTAACCCCTGGATGCCTCTTGTTTTGGAGGTAAAGCCATTTGACGGCCCAGCGACTGGAAACCATAATTGCCGTGGTCAATATCCACTCAATGCCTAGAATGCTGAATGGAATCCAGTAGGGGGCATTTCCCATTTGAGCTGCGATCAGGTTGGCGCTGGCGAAGACAATTGTGACCGCGCTCGTGCACATTGCAATTCGTTTGACATCTTCTAACCCCGTGTGCCTGATGATTCCGGCGGATGTACTGAAGAGTAAAAATGCTGCCAGTCTTGCTGTGATGAAAACAGGCAGAAAAGCCTTCCAAATCAGCCATTCTGCTTCGGGGATTCGAAATTCAAATCGGAGCAGAGCAGCGGTGTAGAGTGCAAGAATGCTCACACTGATATCCACGACGGTCACCATCCAGCGCGGTGCATGTCTTTTGGGCAGGAGAGCGTTCAGCATTTTAGCATCATCCTTCGAAACACAATGACAGAATGAAGGAGCGCGTTTTCAGTCCGTCCAAAGGGGCCGAAAATTCGGATTCGTCTTGGATCAAGATGTTTCTGCGGCCCATTTCAAATTTGCCTTCAATGCTGAATTTGAAGAAAGGCAGAAAAAAATCAACCCCTGCACCAATGTCAATGGATGAGTTGCCCGATTCCAAGCGTAAAATGTATTCGCTCTGCAATTGCTGATTCGTTTCTTCTTGCGATTGCATGTCCTTGCTGAGCTTCCCACCGACTAGTGCAAAAGCAGCCATATTTCCGATTCGATCCGTGCGTAGCTTGAGAAGCAAGGGGAAGTCAAGGTAAACGGCTTCGGTTCGTCTGCTTTTTATGGACACATCATCTTCTTCCTGGAAATGGTATTCCAACGTGCGATCTTGAAAGGATAGTCCGGGTAAAAAGCGCAAGCGAACATTTTTAGTCATGTTCCATGAGGCAACCAAGGCGAGATTGAAACCGGCTTGGGGTTGGTTCACCAATTGAACTAAGCTGTCCGAAAATGTAAAATCAGGACGCTGGATAATGTTGAAATCACTTTGGTTTCCTGCCAAGCAGAATCCGAAATGGTATTTCTTGGCATCAAATGCGGCAAGATTTTTCCGCCCATCTTGTGCTTGGCTTGCCCACGAAATAAGGAATATGAAACCACACAATGTCGCCGTCCTTGTCATGCTGCGCATGACGGTGTTTTGGGAAGGTTCGAAAGGAGTTGGCTGCATGCGTTGGAAGCGAGATGTGAGTTACAAAGCTATAACGGAGTGAACGAAGAAAAAATTGGATACGTGCTAATTTAGGTGGCCCAAATTTTAGGCCAGATAAAGGCGAAGATTGCAGCAACGAAGAGTCCGGTAAACGACCAAGCCATTGCTGCCATGCCGAGATAAAAAACGGGGGAGAAGAACACTTCGATATTTGATTGTTGCCGCTGTACAATGCTCGCGCGATCAGATTCCAGTAACACCGGGTTATCCCCCGCCAACTTTTCAAAGCTCTCATCGTTTAGGATTTGAGCTTCGACTTGCTGCATTTTTTGGGTTTTACGCGCTTCCAATGCATCCGAGGCAATTCCGTAGTACCAAAGGCCCAACCCCAGGGGAAGCAACAAGGCGAAAGAAAGTGTTTTTCGGGAAGCGTGCTTCCACCGTTCCAAAAAGTCATTGCCATACCGTTGGTAAGCCTCGTGTGTTCCAAAGGCTGCAACGGAGGTTAGTAAGGCTAGATTTAGGAGGATGCCATATTGGGTAGAGTCCTCCCACGTCCAAGTGCCCAGTGCATAGTATTTCAGCGCGAGCCATGCCAACGGCCCGCCGAAATAGAAAAGCCGGAGCTTATCCATTCATAGAGGATAAGAAGTCCTCATTGCTCCGTGTCTGTTCCATGCGGTCTTTCATGAATTCCATCGCTTCGACGGAGTTCATGTCAGCGAGGTGCTTGCGCAATATCCAAATGCGTTGCAAGGTCTCCTTGTCCATGAGCAAATCCTCGCGCCGGGTTCCGGATGAGAGGATGTCGATGGCCGGGTAGATTCTACGATTGGAGATGCGCCGATCAAGCTGAAGCTCCATGTTTCCGGTGCCTTTGAATTCTTCAAAGATCACTTCGTCCATTTTCGAACCGGTCTCCGTCAGGGCCGTCGAAATGATGGACAAGGATCCACCGTTTTCTATATTACGGGCAGCTCCGAAGAAGCGTTTGGGCTTTTGCAAGGCATTGGCCTCGACACCACCACTCAAGATCTTACCGGAACTCGGAGAAACGGTGTTATAAGCACGGGCCAAACGCGTAATCGAGTCGAGTAAGATGCAGACATCGTGTCCGCACTCCACCATACGCTTGGCCTTTTCCAAGACCAAATTGGCGATACGGACGTGGCGATCTGCAGGCTCATCGAATGTTGACGCGATCACTTCCGCATTCACACTTCGCTTCATATCGGTCACTTCTTCCGGACGCTCGTCAATCAACAAGATGAGCAAGTATACTTCTGGGTGGTTCAACGCGATTGCATTTGCCACATCCTTGAGCAAGGTGGTCTTTCCTGTCTTAGGCTGCGATACAAGCATTCCACGTTGGCCTTTGCCAATGGGAGCAAAGAGGTCCATGAGGCGAGTACTGATGTTTCCGCCACGCGTGCTCAACTTGAATTTCTCTTGTGGGAACAGTGGCGTCAGGAATTTGAAAGGAATTCGGTCCCGCACCCATTCGGGTGACCTTCCGTTCACGCTCATGACGTCAATTAAAGGATAGAATTTTTCTCCAAGTCGCGGAGGGCGCACTTTGGCTATGACGGTGTCGCCTGTTTGGAGGGAGAACTGTTTGATCTGCCGAGAGGTGATGTAAACATCGTCCGGTGAATTCAAATAGTTGTAGTCCGCGGATCGCAAGAAACCAAATCCCTCTTGCTGGATTTCCAGCACTCCTTCTGCTGTGATGATGCCATCAAAGTTGAAGCCATGTTCTTCCGGCTCGCTCAAATACCGGTCCTTCTTATCGTTCCGTCCATTTTTGCGATCGTTTCCGCGTCGGTCATTGCCGCGTCGATCGCTGTCGCGTCGATCGTTGTCGCGTCGATCGTTGTCGCGTCGATCGTTGTCGCGTCGATCGTTGTCGCGTCGATCGTTATTGCGTCGATCATTGCCGCGTCGGTCATTATTGCCTCGATCATTGTTCCGTCGTTCGCCGCGCTCATCGTTTTGCTTGTCATCTACGCGCTTGTCGTCACCGCGCTTGTCGTCACCGCGCTTGTCGTCACCGCGCTTGTCGTCACCGCGTTTGTCGTCACCGCGTTTGTCGTCTCCGCGCTTGTCTTCGCCTCTCTTATCATCTCGGCGCTTGTCATTTCGTTCTTTGTCGTTGGACCGTTTTTCAGATGAGCTTGAGCCTGCTTTCGTTTCTGCCGTTCCGTCTTCTTTTTTCGCATTAGAAGAAGGAGCGTCCTCCGCTGTGGCATTTTTCTTGGCTCGGCGCTCGCGAATGGCATCACCGGGTTGGCGCTTGCCTTTGGATTCGTCACGCGCTGTAGATTCGGCCTCTTTGGAATTTGTGGCTCCTTTTTTGGCTGGACGTGGAGTTCGGGAAGTCTTTGGCTTCTCCTGTTCTTCACTTGCTCCTTGAGCGGTGGATTTTGTGGACCGGGTGGCGGCTGTTTTGGGCTTCGATTCAGCCTTTTTGTTTTCGCCTGGCCGCAATGCCTGTTCGTCTAAAATGCTGTAAACAAGATCTTGTTTCTTCAGTTTTTCGAGTCGGCTGATTCCGAGTTTTTTTGCGATTTCCTTGAGTTCAAGGACCTTCTTCGCATTGAGTTCAATGATGTCGTACATCAATTATTGTATCAATAGTATGTTAAATGCTTGTGGGGTGTGTCCTTCTTCTAGGACCGGAGCTTTGTCAAAAGCCCTTTTGTTTTCAAATATGAAAGTGGTAGAACGAATCTAGAATATTCGCGCATTCGTTGAATGCTTCCTAATGAGGACAATGCAATGATACGGAAAAAAGATTAAACTCGCTGTCTTCTCATTCGATCGCCTAGTTCGACCACCTTCATGTCGTGCAATGCTCCTTTCTTGATTTCGAATTTTATGAGGGTTCTTTTCTGATGGAATCCCTGCATGCCGCAGGCGCCAGGATTCATATACAAGCCGCCCCAACTTTCGTCCTGCTTCACAAGCAAGAGATGGCTGTGTCCGCAAATGAAAACGTTTGGTCTGTGACTGAGCAAAGACTGGCGCACACCTTTCGCATAACGCCCAGGCCTGCCACCGATGTGTGTCATGAAAAATTTGATGCCTTCAATTTCCCAGCGCAATTCTTCCGCGGATTCAGATCGAATTACATGGTTATCAATGTTGCCAAATACAATTCGAGCTTTTTGAGGTTGTAGGGCTTTGATGGCATCGATGACTTCGAGGGATCCGATATCGCCAGCGTGCCAGATTTCATCGCAATCTTCGAGGTGGTGGTTGAGTCGTTCATCCCAATAACCGTGATTGTCGGATAGGAGTCCAATCGTCATTCTTCAACTGATTTCGATGATTGTATCATGATTTGAGCTTAATTTCGTGACTTTCGGCTAAATAAAACAAGATGAGCGTGCATTCAATACAGCCCAAGGTCCTCATGTTTTTCTTTTTGATCTTCTGTCTTCAGAGAAGTGATGCTTTGGCTCAATCAAATGAAAAAAAGGCTACCAAACGATACAACGAAGCTACACAATTTTACAGCGAGGGATTGCGCATGGAGGCTTTGACGAAGTTGGATGAAGCAATTCGCATCGATGCGGAGTTTTTTGACGCCTTCATGCTGAAAGGTCAAATTTTTGCAGAGTTGAAAGAATGGCAGAAGGGCGCAGACGCATTGAATCGAGCATTTGAAATTGAACCCTCTGAACGAGAGGATTGGCAAGAGTCATTGGTTTCAATGTACCACCGAGGTGGGATGTACAAAGAAGCCTATCACGCACTCGAAGTGGGCGAACAATTGCGAGGATGGCAGATGCAGAGCGATCTTTTAGAAAGCTCCGTGCGATTTGCCAATACCGCCATCGATGCGCCATCTGAATTTCATCCCACCGCGCTTTTGGGCGACGTGAATTCGGAATTATCCGAGTATTATCCTGCCTTGTATTCCAGCGGTGACCGAATGGTGTTTACCCGAGAATTGGTATACCCCAATCGGTCTTTCGGTCAGGAAGACTTTTACGAAGCGCGAAAAGAGGGCGATGAGTGGTGGACCGTAAGGTCCATAGGTGAAGTCAATACGCCACGAAATGAAGGAGCTCCCTCCATTCGTGGGGATGGCCGCCTTCTTGTATTTACGGCTTGTGCTGGAATTGATGGTTCGTATGGAACCCGGACTGGTGTGGGGTCTTGCGATTTGTTTCAAAGCGATTACAATGTTCTATCCTCCTCTTACAATGATGCGGCAAACTTGGAGGAGTTGAACTCAGCGAAATGGGAGAGCCAGCCTGCATTGAGTGCAGATGGCCAGTTTTTGTTCTTTGTGCGTGCTTTTCGTTCAACAGATACGGGAGAGGTGGTGCAGGATATCTATGTGAGTGAACGCAGCGATGAAGGCAGTTGGTTGCCAGCTGTTGCTTTGCCGGGTGTCATTA